>HHCFC01400__coassemble_1393_pt1 | contig 26745 bp, 24 predicted proteins | sample HHCFC01400__metabat2_high_PE_014 | metagenome-assembled genome bin HHCFC01400
CAGTCTCAAAGCAAGAGCCCATGGGCTGCTTGCAGACCGATGGGATCATGCTTTCTCAAAATTATTTAACCAGCGCTACGGTTTCACGGCAGATCGCCAACTCCTCGTTGGTGGGAATCAGCATAACTTTTACTTTGGAATTCGCAGAGGAAATCACTGTATCTTTGCCCCTTACGTCATTTGCCTCATCGTCGATCTCCACACCCAGGTAGCCAAGGTAAGAGCAAATGGTCTTTCTTGCCACCTTGTCATTCTCGCCCACGCCTGCAGTAAAGGCGATGCCGTCCACTCCGTTCATGGCTGCGGTGTACGCACCGATGTATTTCGCAACTCTGTAATAGAAGGCATCCAGAGCTACGGCTGCCAGGTGGTTTCCTTCTGCTTTCGCCTTCTCGATATCACGGAAGTCGCTGGAAACACCGCCGGACATGCCCAGCACGCCTGATTTTTTATTCAGGATATTCAGCATCTCGTCCACAGAGAGTTTTTCTTTATTGCAGATAAACTGTACCACTGCGGGATCTACGTCACCGCTTCTCGTACCCATGATCAGACCTTCCAATGGGGTCAGACCCATGGATGTGTCCACACACTTGCCGCCGATGGAAGCTGAAACGCTGGCTCCGTTTCCAAGATGGCAGACAATCACCTTGGCATTCTCAGGATCCAGTCCTCCGAACTTAATCGCCTCGCCGGAAACGAACTTGTGGCTGGTTCCGTGGAAACCGTAACGGCGAATGCTGTACTTTTCAAAATACTCATGGGGAATCGCATACATATATGCTTTCTCCGGCATGGACATACCGAAAGCGGTATCAAACACTGCCACGTTGGGAACTCCCGGCATAGCTGCCTCACATGCCTCGATTCCCATTAAGTTGGCCGGATTGTGAAGAGGTCCAAGGTCAAAGCATTCCCGGATCACTTTCTTAACATCCTCGTTTACCACGATGGAGTCACTGTACTTCATACCGCCATGGAGCACTCTGTGTCCTACGGCTGAAATCTCGCTGGTGTCAGCGATCACTCCGTATGTACCGTCTACCAAGGCATCCATTACCATCTGGATGGCGGTGGTATGATCCGGCATGGCTTTCTCAACCACATATTTATCCTTCCCGGCTGCCTCATGAGTCAGCTTGGATCCTTCGATCCCGATTCTCTCGCAGAGACCTTTTGCCAGAACACTTTCATTCTCGCTGTCAATGAGCTGGTATTTTAAAGAAGAACTTCCGCAGTTAATCACTAATACTTTCATAGTTCCGTACCTATCCTCCGTTTATTAATCATTCATACCGCACTGTACTGCAGTGATCGCCACAACGCCCACGATATCCTCAGCGGAGCATCCTCTGGACAGATCGTTCACGGGAGCGGCGATTCCCTGGGTCATGGGACCGAAGGCCTCAGCCTTTGCCAGTCTCTGTACCAGTTTATATCCGATATTTCCGGCATCCAGATCCGGGAATACCAGTACGTTGGCCTTGCCTGCCACAGGGCTGCCCGGAGCCTTGGAAGCTCCTACGCTGGGAACGATGGCTGCGTCAAGCTGGAACTCGCCGTCCAGAATAAGATCCGGTCTCTGCTCCTTGGCAATCTTCACAGCCTCTGTCACCTTGTCCACATCGGCATGTTTCGCACTGCCCTTTGTGGAGTGGGAAAGCATAGCCACTACAGGCTCTTTTCCTGTAAGGGCCCGGAAGGACTCTGCGGAGGAAATGGCGATGGCTGCCAGTTCTTCCGGATTCGGATTCTGGTTCAGACCGCAGTCTGCAAATACGAAGGTTCCGTTCTCGCCAAACTCACAGTTGGGTACTTCCATCAGGAAGAACGCGGATACCAGTTTCGTGCCTGGTTTAGTCTTCAGGATCTGCAGGCAGGGGCGCAGGGTATCTGCTGTGGAATGGCAGGCGCCGGAAACCATACCGTCTGCGTCTCCCATCTTTACCATCATAACTCCATAGTAGGGATACTGATTCAGAAGGATCTCTTTCGCCTGCTCCGGCGTCATGCCTTTCTTCTGTCTCAGCTCCACCAGCTTGTCAATGTATGACTGTGTTTTCTCACAGGTGGCCGGATCCACTACCACTGCTCCTGTAAGATCCAGACCCTCTCCGCCCTTCTTCACAGCTTCTTCTGTACCAATCAGGACAACGTTGGCAATTCCCTCTTTCAGAACCTGGGCAGCCGCTTCATATGTACGTCTGTCTTCTGTCTCCGGTAACACGATTGTTTTCTTGTTCGCTCTAGCTTTGTCTTTCAGAACATCAATAAATGCCATGATTCATGGACTCCTTTCCATTTTTTACGTTATTTCGATTATAACCCAATTTCTGGCGTCATACAAGGAAAAAATTACATTGCCCCTTCCATTTCCATGTGCTAAAATCAGTACACGCCAACGGGGCAGGGTGACATGGAAAGATGCCTTTCCCGCCCCTATTCTGAAAGGAGCGTCCTATGAATACAGTTGGAATTATCGCAGAATACAATCCTTTTCATACCGGCCATTCCTATCACCTGAAAAAAGCCCGGCAGTTATCCGGCTGTTCCTTCTGCACAGTGATTCTAAGCCCTGATTTTGTGCAGAGGGGAGAGCCGGCCCTTTTGGGGAAATATGAACGTGCCAAAATGGCCCTGCGCAGCGGTGCGGATCTTGTGATCGAACTGCCCGTGTGCTACGCCACAGGAAGCGCAGAGTATTTTGCCAGAGGGGCCTGCGCTCTTCTGGAAGCCATCGGTGTCACGGAGTGTCTGTGCTTTGGGGCTGAGACCGGAACCGAAGAGGATTTTCAGGAGGCGGCTGTCTTTCTAGGCGATGAAACTGCCGAATATTCGGCTCTTCTTTCCACTCTGCTCCGCTCGGGCCTCACCTTTCCCAAAGCCAGAGAACAGGCAGCCAATTCTGTCCTGAAGCAGTACAAAAAAAGAGCCTTTCCAGACTCCTTTTTATCTTCCCCCAATAATATTTTGGGCATTGAATACGCAAAAGCCCTTGCAGGCCTGCATTCTCCCATCCGTCTGCTTCCTCTCAGAAGAAAAGGAAACGCCTATCACGACACCTCTTTATCCGGCTCCTTCTGCTCCGCCTCCGCCATGCGAAGAGAAATCGGAAAGGCAGGGCCTGCTTTTATGCCGGGTGCACTGCTTCCCTATATCCCGGATTCCTGCCTGGATATCTGGGATGAGTGTCTTTTTAACTGCGTGTTTCCAGAGGATCTGTGCTGGTATCTGTATCAGAGACTGCTCTCTCTGGAAGACTTTTCCCAGTATCTTGACGTCTCTCCAGACCTGAATCGGAGAATTTGCCACCTCCGCTTTCAGTGCATGGGAAAGTCCTGGCGGGAAATTCTGACCCTGCTTAAGACAAAGCAGCTTACAGAGGCAAGAGTCCGGCGTGCCCTGCTCCATATCATCCTGCAGATCTGCCTTGAGGACGTGAATGTCTTCCTGGCCCAGGGAACGGTCTTTTACGCAAAAGTTCTCGGATTTAAAAAGAGCGCCGCTCCCCTGCTCCGCCAAATAAAAGAAAAAAGCTCCATTCCCCTGCTTACCAAAAACTCCGCCGCCAAAAAGCAGCTCTCCCCCCTGGGACAAAAAATGCTTTCCCAGGATCTTTTTGCTTCTCATCTCTACCGAAGCATCCAGTCGGGAAAGCATCATCTGCCTTTTGTCACTGAGCAGGAAATCAGCCCTGTGATTCTTGATTAAGCCGATCCTGGCCTTAATTTTTAAAGCTGTGGATCGGTGCCGGAATCCTGCCTCTGCGGCTGACGAAAGCCTCGCAGGAATACGGATTCACCGGCATTATAGGAGCGTATCCAAGAAGACCGCCAAATTCCACCGTTTCTCCCACGCCCTTCCCCACTACGGGAATGATACGCACCGCCGTGGTCTTCTGATTCACCATGCCAATGGCCATCTCATCCGCAATAATCCCTGAAATCGTGGAGGCCTTTGTATCTCCCGGAATGGCGATCATATCAAGCCCTACAGAACAAACGCAAGTCATAGCTTCCAATTTTTCCAGAGTCAGGGCATTTGCCAGGACGGCATTGATCATCCCCTGATCCTCGCTGACAGGGATGAAAGCGCCGCTCAGTCCCCCTACATAGGAAGAAGCCATGACCCCGCCTTTTTTCACCTGATCATTTAAAAGTGCCAGAGCTGCCGTAGTCCCGGGAGCACCTGCATACTCCAGTCCGATTTCACAGAGAATATCCGCCACACTGTCCCCGATCGCCGGAGTAGGCGCCAGAGACAGATCCACGATGCCGAAGGGCACTCCCATCCTTCTGGAAGCCTCCTGGGCCACAAGCTGTCCTACCCTGGTCACTTTGAAAGCTGTTTTCTTGATGGTTTCACAGAGAGTCTCAAAGTCAGCCCCTCTTACCTGGGAGAGGGCGTGCTTCACCACTCCCGGCCCGCTGACTCCCACATTGATAACGGTATCTGCCTCTGTCACTCCGTGGAATGCGCCTGCCATAAAAGGATTATCATCCGGCGCATTGCAGAATACTACCAGCTTGGCACATCCAAGAGAATCCTGCTCCTTGGTTCTCTCTGCCGTGTCTAATATGATCTCGCCAAGAAGCCTCACTGCATCCATATCAATCCCGCATTTCGTGGAGCCTACATTTACGGAACTGCACACATAGGAGGTCTCTGAGAGAGCCTGGGGAATGGAACGGATCAGGTTCTCATCCGCCCTGGTCATTCCCTTGGAAACCAGCGCAGAATAGCCCCCCAGAAAATTCACTCCCGACTGGCTAGCCGCCCGATCCAGAGTATGAGCCAGGGTGACAAAATCCTCCGGGCTTTTGCAGGCCGCTCCCCCTACAAGGGCGGCAGGCGTAATGGAAATCCTTTTATTCACAATCGGGATTCCAAACTCTCTCTCAATCTCTTCTCCAGTAGACACAAGATGTTCCGCCGTCCTGGTAATCTTGTCATAGATTTTCCGATTCAGGGCATCCAGACGATCATCCACACAGTCAAGAAGGCTGATTCCAAGAGTAATCGTCCTCACGTCCAGATTCTCCTGGGTAATCATCTTATTTGTCTCATATACTTCAAAAATATTTATCATGTCTTCTCCTTATCTTCCAGGGTCAGTCCTTTTCATGAAAGCCGTCAAATCCGGTGCATCATATTGAAAATGTCCTCATGCTGGCAGCGGATCACCACGCCAATCTCTTTGCCAAGAGCTTCCAGTTCCTCAGAAATCTGAACATTGCTCTTCTCTGACTTGCCGGCATCCGCAATCATCATCATGTTGAAATATCCCTGAACGATGGTCTGGGAAATATCCAGAATATTCACCTGGCTGTCCGCCAGATACGCACACACTTTGGCGATAATCCCCACAGCGTCTTTGCCTACTACGGTAATAATCGTTTTTTTCATTTTCTCCTCCTGTCTGTTCCTACACTGCAAGCAGTGCGGAAGGCTCCTCACGTTTTGCGATCGTTATGGGGAAATCCTCCGCTTTAAAAGGATTATCGCCCAAGGTAATCTCAGCACAGACCGTGGCAAAAGCCAGGGCCTCATAATTGTTTTCTTTACTTAAATGTCCCAGCAGAACAGACTTCAGATTGTCATGAAGAATCTCTCCCAAAAGCTTTCCTGCGTTGTCATTGGAAAGATGCCCTTTTTTCCCCAGAATTCTCTGCTTCAGATAATAGGGATACGTCCCTACCTGCAGCATGTTCACATCATGGTTGGATTCGATCAGCACTGCGTCCAGGCCTCTGAGATTCTCCACAATATAGTCGTCATAATACCCAAGATCCGTAGCTACCGCCACAGACTTGTCCTGGTGCTGCATCCGGTATGCAAAAGGCTCCGCCGCATCATGGGAAACCCTGAAAGGATGAATCTCCATATCCTTAATGCAGAAGCTCCGGTCTGCCTCCACCTGATGAAAGAGGGAAGCATCCACCCTCCCCAGCATCTCTCCCTCCAGCATGGTACGGATGGTTCCCGCCGAAGAGTACACCGGAATCCCGTATTTTCTGGCCAGAACTCCCAGGCCCTTGATATGGTCAATGTGCTCATGGGTGATCAATATCCCATCCAGCTCTTCCGGCTTGCGGTCAATGGCGTGAAGCCCCGCCGTAATCCGCTTCCCGCTGATGCCTGCGTCAATTAAAATCCCTGTGTGGTCCGTGCCGGCAAAAATACAGTTTCCGCTGCTGCCGCTGGCTATACTACAAAAATCCATGTTTTACCAGTCCTTTATCAATTTGTTCATACGTATTTTCCACAAATTCACTGCTATTGTCAATGACAAAATTGCATTTTTCCCGGTACTGAACTTCCGAGAGCTGGTTTCCCATCATCCGGCGGATCTTCTCTTCCGTATAGCCTCTGCTCCTTTTGAGGCGCTCTCCCCGGGTTTTCTCATCCGCATAGATATACCAAATTTCATCACAGACCGTCTCATAGTGATCTTCCAGAAGCAGCGCCGCTTCCAGGGCGATAAAAGGAACCTTCCCTCTTACCTTTTCATCCTGTATCTGCCGGCAGATCTCCTGTTTCACGGGCGGATGTACCAGCTCATTCAGTCTTCTCAGCTTTTTCGGATCCGAAAAAACGATCTGTGAAAGTCTCTGCCGATCCAAATTTCCCTTATGATCCAAAATCTCTCTGCCAAATTCTTCCACAATGCCATTAAAGCAGACGCAGCCCGGCTGCTGAAGCTCTTTTGCCGTCAAATCCGCCTGTATGACTCTGGCATGGTAGCGGTTTTCCAGATAGGACAGCACAGTACTTTTTCCGGCGCCTACCCCTCCCGTAATTCCCAGAACCTTCAACTTTCCTCATCCTTTACTTTGCCTCATACCAGTTCATTCCCGTATGAAGGTCTACTTCCAGCTTCACCTTCAGGCTGGCGGCATTCTGCATCTCCTCCCTGAGGATTTTCTTTACTTCCTCTTCCTCCTCTATGGCAGTTTCCACCAGAAGTTCATCGTGAACCTGAAGAATCAGCTTTGATTTCAGATTTCTTTCCCGCAGTGCCCTGCTGACTCTCAGCATAGCGATCTTAATAATATCCGCCGCAGTTCCCTGGATGGGAGAATTCATAGCCACCCGCTCTCCAAAGGAACGCTGCATGAAGTTAGAGGATTTCAGTTCAGGAACCGGACGGCGGCGTCCGTAAAGAGTCGCCACATAACCGTCCCGTTTCGCATCCTCCACAGTCTGGTCCAGAAATTTTTTAACTCCCGGATACGTCTTAAAATACTGTTCTATATATTCCTGGGCTTCCTTTCTGGTAATGCTCAAGTCCTGGCTTAGACCAAAGGAGCTGATGCCGTACACGATGCCGAAGTTCACTGCCTTGGCATTTCTGCGAAGCAGAGGCGTCACCTGATCCTGAGGGACATGGAAGACCTGGGAAGCCGTGATCCTGTGTATATCCTGAGCGTCCTGATAAGCCCGGATCAAATTTTCATCATCGGAAAAATGGGCCAGCACCCGCAGCTCAATCTGGGAATAATCCGCATCCGCAAAAATATATCCCGGTCTCGGCACGAAAACCTTTCGGATCAGCCTGCCCAGCTCCATGCGGATGGGGATATTCTGCAAATTCGGCTCCGTACTGCTGAGCCGTCCCGTGGCCGTGACGGTCTGATTAAAGGTTCCGTGAATCCTTCCGTCAGCAGAAATATAAGCCGCAAGTCCCTCCGCATAGGTGGATTTCAGCTTAGCTAACTGTCTGTACTCCAGAATCCGGGAGACAATGGGATAATCCGGCGCCAGACGCTCCAGCACATCGGCGGCAGTGGAGTATCCTGTCTTCGTCTTCTTGCCGTGAGGAAGCTGCAATTTTTCAAAAAGAATGACGCCAAGCTGCTTGGGGGAGTTTATATTAAACTGCTCCCCGGCATTCTCCCAGATCTCATTCTCCAGCTCCGTGATCCTTCCCGAAAGCTGCTCCCCGTAAGCCTTAAGCTGCTCCGCCTCCACAGCGATCCCTTCCCTCTCCATCTCGTACAGAGTAAAAAGAAGAGGCATCTCAATTTCCTCAAAAAGCCTGGTCATCCCATACGCTTCAAGGCGCTCCTGCATCACCTGGCTTGCCTCCAGCATAACCCATCCATGACGGCACACGTATTCCAGATAGCCTTCCCGGTTGTTTTTTTCCGCCTCAAAAAGACGCTCTTTTCCAAGGAGCTCGCTCCTGGCCGGCAAAATCCGGTCCAGATACTCCCTGGCAATATCATCGCATCCATAATAGTCTTTCAGGGGATTCAGAAGATAAGCTGCCACAGCGCCGTCAAAGAGACGGCTCCGGGCACCCTCTTCCACGTCCAGGAACCCAAGCTGTTCCTTTAAATGCAGGGTGGCAAAAAGAGGCGACCGGGAGGCAAGAAAAGACAGCCTCTCCCGCAAATATTCCTGGCTTATACTGTTTCCCGCCGAAAAATACCAGACCTGTCCAGGGACAAAGCACAGAGCTGCTCCCAGCATCTTTCCTTCTTCTCCGGCAATCCAAAAAGCCGCTCTCTTTCCCTGGGCTTCTTGGAAAATCTTTTCCGCTTCCTGGCATTCATTCACAATTTGGATCTGGACATTGCCCGGAGCAGCTTCCTCTTCTGCCTCAAATCTTCCCAGAAGATTTTTAAACTCCAGCCTTCTGCATAGCTCCCTGGCCTCTTTCGTATACAGATTTTCGATTCTGGCACTCTCTTTATCCAGTATATAAGGAGCCTTCGTCTCAATCTGCGCCAGCTTTCTGCTCATCTGAGCCATATCATAGTGATTCCGCAGGGCTTCCCTGGGCTTGGCCGGAGTAATTTCATCCACATGGGCATAAGCCTCTTCCAGTGAACCATACTTTACAATCAGCTTTGTGGCCGTTTTCTCTCCGATCCCCGGAACCCCCGGTATATTGTCGGAAGCGTCGCCCATCAGGGCCTTCACATCTATAAACTGCGTGGGCGTCACCTGATACCTGGCCTGCACATCCTCCGCAAAATAATTCTCAATCTCCGTGCCTCCCGCCTTGGTCTTTGGAATTCTGACCTGAATCTGGTCGGTGGCCAACTGCAGAAGATCCCGGTCTCCTGAGATGATGGAGACTTTCATTCCCTGTTCCTGCATCTGATTGGCTACCGTCCCCAGAATATCATCGGCTTCATATCCCTCCAACTCCATGACTGGAATCCCCATGGCCTTCAGCATTTCTTTCATCACCGGAACCTGCTCATGAAGCTCCTGGGGCATAGGTTTTCTGGTTCCCTTATATTCCTCATACATCTTATGGCGGAAGGTGGGGGCTTTCAGGTCAAAAGCCACCGCCAGGTACCCCGCCTTCTCTTCATCCAGCACTTTAAACATAATATTCAAAAAGCCGTATACGGCATTGGTGTGCAGACCCTGGCTGTTGGTCAGCACAGGAATTCCGTAAAAAGCCCTGTTTAAGATACTGTGGCCGTCGATCAGCACGACCTTATTGTTTTCTGACATAGTCCGCTCCTTTTTCTGAATTTTGGCTTTTCTCTAAATTCTCCGGATATTGTCTGTCTCTTCTTCCGGCAGATCCTCCGTAGCTTCCTCCTCCGTCTCCGGCTCTTCTTCCTGCTGAAGCCCTGCCGGACGGCGGAACATTAAAATCGCTCTCTCAAAAATCGTATGCTCGATTTCTCCCCGCCGCATCTCAAAACCGGTAATCACAGTAAAGATAAGCAGAATCTCAGCCAAAAAGATCAAGACCGTATGCAGTACCCGAAATACCTTCCGTCCAAAAATCCGTCTTCTGGTGTCCCGGATATTTTCCTGCAGCATCTTTGAAAAATTATATTCCTGATGTTTCCCGCTCTCCAAAAGCTCCAGAGCCTGGTACATGGTAAAATAAATGTCCAGTTCCTCCATGCAGTCTTTGCAGTGCTCCACATGGTCAAGAAACTGCTCCATCTCCCTGTCGTCCAGCTCATGCTTTACATACGGGGTAACCATTCTTCTTGCTTCCGTACAGTTCATAATCCCCTCCTGCTGCATTTTATTTTATAGCTTATTTGAAAAACTGGCAACTGCTTTCTGGCTGCGAAGCAAAACTTTAGTAACAGGCCATCCTTCTGCGATTACAGGATTCCATTTTTTACAAAATCTGATACAATAATCATAGACAGACAATCTTAGAAACAGAGAAAGGAAAAGCGCCATGAAAGAAAAGCTGTACACAATACCTCTCAACGACGCAGTGAATGCCAACGATGAATGTCCCTTTTGCTATATTGAGAGAAAGCTTGAACAGGATCTTCTGGATTTTGTCCTGGGCAGCAGTTCCTCCTATATGGAAAGCGATATCCGGGAAAAAACAGATGAAGCCGGTTTCTGCCGGATCCACATGAAAAAAATGTTTGACTACGGAAATACTCTGGGGAATTCTCTGATTTTAAAAACCCACTATGAGAAAATCAGAAAAGAGATGAAGGAAAAGATCCGTTCCCACAGCCCGGGCCGTTCCCGCAAGGGACTTTTTGAAAAGATCCGGCCGGCTTCTCAGAAAGATCCTCTCAGCGATTGGTGCGAGAAAAAAGATCACTCCTGCTACATCTGTCAGAACCTTGAGGAAACTTTTCAGCGATACATAGATACTTTTTTCTACGTCTATGGCAAAGATGAATCCTTCCGCCAGAAAATTTTCCACGGAAAAGGATTCTGTCTCCACCACTTCGGTATTCTGACAGACGCCGCTCCACGGTACCTGAATCAAAACCAATACGAAGAATTCTGCCAGGAAATTTTCCGGCTTATGGATGAAAATATGGCCCGACTTCAGGAGGATATTACCTGGCTGATCGACAAATTTGATTACCGCAATAAAGATGCCGACTGGAAAAACTCCAAGGACGCTCTGCAAAGAGGGATGCAGAAGCTCCGGGGAGGCTATCCCTCCGATCCTGTCTACAAGCAGAAATAACCTTCACCTGAGATGTCTCAGGCATCCCCTCCCACGCCGAATTCTGTGTTCTCCACCAGAATATCCGCTCTGGGGTTATCCCGGTACCGAGGATAAACGTTTTCAAGAAACAGCCGGATCACATCCCGGTCCGGCTGCAGCGGGGCTGTGTTTGGATTCATCAGGTTTACACAGATCCGTTCAAAATATCTAAGTCCCGTCTGGATATCCCTCTCCATGGTCTCTTCTGTCTGCCCTTTAAATCCAAAAAGCAGGCAGACCTCATCGGCATATCGGGCAATCTCCTCCGGCTCTGCTCCTCCCATCCCTTTTTCCATAACATTCTCCCGGAACTTAGCTTCAAAGGTCTCTACACCCATTTTGATCTTCACTTTTGTGCCTGGGGCAAACCGCTCCTTTAAAGGCTTAATTTTTTCTCTGTACATCCAGTGAGCCTCAAAGCGAAGCTGCGAAATTCTTTTTTCTCTGCAGACTTTCTCAATCTCACCCATAGTCTTGGCATCCAGTTCGCAGAAGCTGCCAGAATTAATCACCTCAAGGCTTCCGTACTTACCGGTCACCTTGGATAGAACCTCTTGGTTCAGCTCATAATTGGCCTCTTCGTCTTTGGAGGAATCCAAATAATAATCACAGAAACGACACCTTCTCCATCTGCATCCCCTTCCTCTTAAAAGCACGATTTCCCTGGGGTTCTTTTCCGTTATCTCACTGTACCGTATCATAGTTTCCCTCCTGATAAAAACAGTCCATCATACCCTTTTTACATCATGATCCTCAGGATCAAAGTTTCCTATAGAAAAAAGCTCTCTAACCTGAGTTAAAGAGCTCTTCTGTCTGCCGCTGGCCGGACTCGAACCGGCACGGTATTACCCGCTTGATTTTGAGTCAAGTGCGTCTGCCAATTCCGCCACAGCGGCCCGCACCACTAACGTGGCACGTTTTTTATCATACCATATCTGCTTCTCTAATGCAAGAACTAAAATTTCATATTTTTCAGGATATCGCAGAAATCAAAGAACCGTCTTCCTTTAAAAGAATCTCAGCGCTTCTCAGCTTTCCATTGTAATTATATCCCATGGAGAAACCATGGGCTCCAGTATCGTGAATCACTAAGAGATCTCCCATATCTACCTTGGGCAGCCACCGGTCGATAGCAAATTTATCATTATTCTCGCAGAGCGAGCCTGTCACGTCATACATATGATCGCAGGGTGCATCTTCTTTCCCCATAACCGTAATATGGTGATATGCTCCGTACATGGCCGGACGCATAAGGTTTACGGCGCAGGCATCTACCCCAATATACTCCTTATACGTATGCTTTTCATTCACGGCCCGGGTCACCAGACATCCATAGGGCCCAAGCATATATCTCCCCAGCTCGGTGTACAGGGCTACATCTCCCATCCCTGCAGGAACCAAAATCTCTTCGTAGACTTTTTTCACTCCAGCGGCAATCGTACGTATATCGTTTTTCGGCTGATCCGGCCTATAGGGAATCCCAATGCCTCCTGAAAGATTGATAAAGCGAATATCCGCTCCCGTCTCTTCCTTTAATTCTACGGCAAGCTGGAACAGAACTTTAGCTAAAAGGGGGTAGTAATCATTGGTCACCGTATTGCTGGCGAGAAAAGCATGAATCCCAAAATGCTTTACTCCCTTTTCTTTCATGATCCTGAAAGCCTCCCCGATCTGCTCTCTCGTCATTCCGTACTTGGCATCCCCGGGATTATCCATAATATCATTGCTGACCTTAAAAAGTCCCCCTGGATTATATCTGCAGGACATGGTTTCAGGCAGGGTTCCCACTGCCTCTTCCACCCTGGCAATATGCGTAATATCATCCAGATTAATGATCGCTCCCAATTCTGCGGCTTTCACAAATTCCTCCTGGGGCGTGTCATTGGAGGAAAACATAATATCATGGCCCTGAATGCCCAGGGCTTCCGACAGCATCAGCTCTGTCATAGATGAACAGTCCGTCCCGCATCCATACTCCCGAAGGATCTGAATCAGAAAGGGATTTGGGGTAGCTTTTACAGCAAAGTATTCTTTAAACCCTTTATTCCAGGAAAATGCATCGTAAATCTCCCTGGCATTTTCTCGAATCCCTCTCTCGTCATACAGGTGAAAGGGTGTGGGATATACGCCGGCAATTTCTTCCAGCTTTTCTTTCGTTGCAAATGGTTTTTTCATAATCATCCTCCTCTGCTCCCAATATACAGTCTCAGCTTCCTGCTGTCAATAATGATTCATCATGCGCTGCCAGGAGATTCCGTGGCTTTTATGCGTGGTGGGGCCTGCGCCAGCAGGCATGTAAGTTTAGCTATTATTCAAAAAAAGAATTTATCCGGCTTCCTGCGTCAAACAAATGATTATACTGTATAATCTTATAATTATTCAGAAGCTTCTCTTCCTCCGGACTCTCCTGCCCGTATTCACGGAAGACTCCCTGGCTGTCCATAAAAGAGACTGCATTGACTACCGGCAGCGTCTCCATAAGCTCTCTTAGATACCACTGATAATCTGTCAGAGGCACCCCTGCGCATTCCATAAGAATACTGCTCAAATAATTTACACTGATCCCCTCGTAGGTCTTATGCTCCAAACCGTAATTGCTCCAGATCACAAAGGGTACCCTGCGGCCCAGCTGAACCTCATCCAGGGTCCCATCGTCTGTATGCTCCGTGATTCTTCGGATCACGTTGGTAATATAGTCTGAAGGCTGGTGGTCTCCAAACATAACCAGAATTACCGGCTCATCCTGATCTTCAAAATAATGAACCAGCTTCTCCAGAGCCCGGTCTGTATGGTTCATCAAAGTCAGATACTTCTCAGCGGACATAATGCCTGTGCTATTAGCTGGCTTCGTAAGCTGTATGTAAGAATCAAATTCTGGCGTCACGGAGCTGTAGCCTCCATGGTTCTGCATTGTCACCTCATATACGAAAATACGCTCGTCCTTTTCTTTATTTTCGTACTGTTCAACGATCTTTTCAAAAGCTGACAAATCGCTGACATATCCCCGCAGACGAATGGGATCATCAAAATCACTGCTGCTCAAAAATTGGTCAAATCCAAAATATTCATACACCTTGTCCCGGTCCCACCCGGAGGCCAGGTAAGGATGGATCGCCGTAGTGGAATACCCCAGGGATTTCAGATAGCTGGCCAGGGAAGGCATATCCTCCTTTATATACTGCTGATACGGAACGCTCCCTGCGGGAAGAAAGGCCATGGTATCACCGGTGAGAAATTCATATTCTGTGTTGGCAGTATTTCCTCCTTTCACAGAAACGTAGAGGTTTCCTCCCACAAATTCCTCCTGAAGGCTTTTAAAAAAGGGCATCACTTCCTGGTTCGTATCGAACTCACCATAGACGGAAAGATCTGAAAAAGCCTCATCCATAATAACAATAATGTTCGGATACGTCTCCACTTTCTGCGAACTCTCTGCCCCTTCTTCCGAAAAAGCTTCTTTGTCATCTCCCAGCGCACCTGTACCGGACTCTTTTTCTTCCTCCACACGGGCCTCTTCCTCCTTAACTTTCTCTGCAGAGTATCCTTCTGGCTCATCTATCTTAAGATACTTAAAATTCCCAAGAAATGATGCCGCAATTCCATTGTTCCGGTACAGCACATTCATAGTGAACAAGGTCTGATCCATACCGAAGAATGTCTGCACCGCATCCGTCTGAATCCCCGCCGTATATACCAGCAGCAGCGCAAAGGCCGCTGCTGCGCCAGGGATCCGCACTGCCTTCCTCTCAATCCGTCTCCCCGCCTTTGACGCCAGAAGCATCAGCCACAGAAAGCCTGCCAGTACAAAGGCTGTTTTCCACTCTATGGTAAAGGTATAATTGTCCGCCACTGTGGCAGCCGTCCCCACAGAGTAAAAATCCCAGGGCACGATGGGGGATGAACGGAACTTAACTACAAAGTAATTGGCCAGTCCAAACAGCATGGGAACTAAGGTAGCCAGAATGCACCCCATTCCGATTCTCCCGGTAAGAAAAATCAGCAGACCGTACAGGATATAGAAAAAAGCAGCATTTAAAATAAAAATCAGCTCCGTCAAATCCTGGGGCACATGAGTATAGCATTCCAGCAGGCACAAAGCGAACGGCGGCGCCAGCAAAGCTGTCACCGCCGACAGAAATTTCCCCTCATACCGAAAAGGTAGCAGTATAAAAGCAGAAGCCCCGGCAGCCATCAATAGAAACAGCCCCATGAAAACCAGATCCGCCCCTTCCTCCGCCGCAGCTAAAAAGGCAGCCGCCAGCAGAAAGGCAACTGCAAAAAGGCAGGCAGCCGCTTTTCTCCATCCGTATTTTAGACATATTCGTTTCATTTAGTCACAACCTTAACTCTTTTTTATATGCTGATGAGAAAACAGATGATCTTGACAGTACTCATAATTCCCATCGCACTTTGAACAGTAGCGGAACTCCAGGTAATCTCCATCCTTCTCTGTCCGGCCGCAGACTGCACATTTATGCCTTGTAGCGTTCTTTGGCTGAACCTTGGCCACATTCTTCTTAAACTCCTGCTTTCTGTGTATTTCCTTGGGAGAAAATCTCCAGTATTTTCTTGTGAGGAGAAAAAACAGGACAAAATTCAGCAGCGACATAAAAATAGATGTACGGCTAATCCAAGATCCCTGTATAAATTCTACCAGAATAAATACCCCGTAAATCAGTCCCATCCATTTCATCTTTATGGGAAACAGGAAATACAAAAGCACCTGCATATCTGGATAGGTCACAGCAAAGGCCAGGAATATCGACATATTGATATAATATGTGCTGAAGAAATAGGAGCCGAACCGGAATCCACCTCCCAGAACGCCATAAAGAAGAAACGCTCCCAGGGCCGTAAATAGAATCCCCGAAAAGATATAAACATTGAACCGGAACGCTCCCCAGGTGCTCTCCAGCGTCCTGGCAATGGAAAAATAGAAAAAAAGGGTAATAATCGTAAAAAGGTCAAAGCTGTAAGGTGGAACCACCACCCAGGTTACAAGCCTCCAGATCTGTCCTCTCAGGATATATACAGGCTCCAAAGTCAGATATCCCAAAATCTCCGGAAAGAACAGCTGCAAAACATATCCCAGCGCATAACAGCCGATCATAATCTCCGGAAGATTTCTCAGAGCATATCTGCCGTACTTACGCTCCATTTTATTTAAAAAATTCATATACAAGCCTCTCCATCTGCGGCCTTTCCGCACTTTTTATCCCTGACATTATAAAATCCGAATTTTCATTTGTCAATCAGCGCTCCCTGTTTTTACCCCGTCTTTAGAAAGATTTAAGAATGAGGGATGAGCTTTGGAATGCAAAGCTCATCCCCGATCTGAAGACTATATACGTTCACGAAAGGATTCGCATAAATAAGGGCCGATACGCTGACCTGGTACTTTTTCCCGATCCTGTAAAGATTGTCTCCCTTCTCCACTATATGGATAAATCCCATACACTGATCCTGCTGCATATGACTCTCCTCTTCTTTCTCTTCTCTTTATCATATGCGCAGCCAGCCCCAAAGTTTATTCCTTTCCGCTGAAGCAGTACGTACAAAGCTTGCAGGGGGAAATTCCAATGGAGGCTTCCAGATCATCCAGGCGGTGGTACCTGAGAGACGTAAAATTCTGTTCCTTGCGGATGGCTTCCAGCATCTCTTCATATCTCTTGCTGCAGGGATTTGCATATTCCTCTAAAACCTCTGGAGACACCTGGCCTTCCCTGTCCTGGATCACTCTTCTTGTAATCAGATCCATCTCCGATTTAGATCTGGAGAAATTCAGATACTTGCATCCGTACAGCAGAGGCGGGCAGGCCGGACGAACGTGTACTTCCTTTGCACCGCTCTGATACAGAAATTCCGTGGTCTCCCGAAGCTGAGTCCCCCGCACGATAGAATCATCGATCAGCAAAAGTTTTTTATTCTGGATCAGAGCCTTTACGGGGATCAATTTCATTCTGGCAATCAGGTCTCTCTTGGTCTGCTTAGAGGGCATAAAAGATCTCGGCCAGGTGGGAGTATATTTAATAAAGGGCCGGGCATACGCAATCTTGGATTCGTTGGCATACCCTATGGCATGCGCCGTACCTGAATCGGGAACTCCCGCAACCAGATCCGGCGATACGTTTCCCCGGTCTCTCTGAGCCAGCATACTTCCGCATTTGTACCGCATCTCTTCCACATTTACGCCTTCATAGGAGGAAGTCGGATATCCGTAGTAAACCCACAGGAAGGAACAGATCCGCATATCTTTCCCCGGTTTTTGCAGCATCTTTACTCCGTCCGGCGTGATATAATCAATCTCCCCAGGTCCCAGCTCCTTGTAATCCGTATAGCCCAGATTAATATAGGCAAAGCTTTCAAAGGAGACGCAGAAAGAGCCCTCCTTCTGCCCGATTACCAGAGGCGTCCTTCCCATCCGGTCTCTGGCTGCGTACAGTCCCTCCTTTGTCATCAAAAGCAGGGTCATAGATCCGTCGATGCTCTCCTGCACAAACCGGATCCCCTCCGCAATGCTTTCTTTTTTGCAGATCAAAGCGGCCACAAGCTCTGTGGGATTTACTTTGCCTCCGCTCATTTCCTGAAAATGCGTATTTCCGTTTTCATATACGTATTTCAGAAGCTCCTGCATATTATTGATCTTGCCCACTGTAGTAATGGCAAAGCTGCCCAGATGGGACTGGACAAGAAGAGGCTGGGGCTCATAATCTGAAATACAGCCGATTCCCAGGTGCCCCTCCATCTCTACCACATCGCGCTCAAATTTAGTCCTGAAAGGTGAATTTTCTATATTGTGGATGGCCCGCTGGAAGCCCTGCTCCCCATAAACGGCCATTCCTCCCCTGCGGGTACCAAGATGAGAATGATAATCTACTCCGTAAAACAATTCCTCTGTGCAGCTTCTCCTGGAAGCCACTCCGAAAATTCCGCCCACGCAAATTCCTCCTATGCCAATTTAAATTCACAACAGCTCAGACTTCCGAACTGTTACAATGCTCAACGAGAACAGTTTACCACATTGCTCTTCTTTTTTCTATATAATATTTTTCTTGCCAAAGGACATCCTTTCATACTATACTGAACCAGGTGACGCACCAATTTATTATGAAAGAAGGAATGTTTATGGCAGGTTCTACCTTTGGAACGATTTTCCGCATCAGCACCTGGGGGGAGTCCCACGGAAAAGGAGTGGGGGTTGTCATCGACGGCTGTCCCGCCGGTCTTCCCCTGGAGGAAGCAGATATCCAGAAATACTTGGATTTAAGAAAACCAGGCCAGAATAAATATACCACAAAGCGAAACGAGTCTGACCGAGTGGAGATCCTCTCCGGTATCTTTGAGGGGAAAACCACCGGAACCCCCATCTCCCTCTTAGTGCGCAATGAGGATCAGCGTTCCAGGGATTACGGTTCCATCAGCGAGCTGTACCGCCCAGGCCATGCGGATTACGGCTTTGATCAAAAATACGGTTTCCGAGACTATCGTGGAGGCGGGCGCTCTTCCGGCCGTGAGACTACCGCAAGGGTGGCTGCAGGCGCCGTAGCTATTAAGATCCTAAACTCTCTTGGGATTACCCTCCACGCCTACGCAAGCTCCATCGGGCCTGTCTCTGCAGACCCCTCCAGATTGGATTTCTCCCACACTTATGAAAGTCCAATCCGTATGCCGGACCGTGAAGCAGAGGCCAAGGCTTTTGAATATGTAAAGGGATGTATAAAAAGCCTCGACTCCAGCGGCGGCACCGTGACCTGCCAGGCCCAGGGACTGCCGGCCGGCCTGGGGGAACCAGTTTTTGACAAACTGGACGCTAATCTCGCAAAAGCCCTTATGTCTATCGGAGCCGTAAAAGCTGTGGAAATCGGAGACGGCACAAAAGCTGCCCTGGCAAAAGGTTCCGAAAATAACGACTGGTATGCTTTAAATGAAGAGGGGGTTCCGTATAAATCCACCAACCATTCAGGAGGGATTTTAGGCGGGATCAGCGATGGAAGTCCCCTGATTATAAAGGTTTCTTTTAAGCCCACCTCATCCATCGCCGCTCCCCAGCCTATGCTGGGCCGAGACGGAAAACTTCATGAAAACGTCTCTATCCACGGCCGCCATGACCCCCTGATAGTTCCCAGGGCTGTGGTAGTGGTAGAGGCCATGACCGCATTAACCCTTATGGATCTCTTGCTGCTGAATATGTCCTCCCAGATGAAATATTTGCAGCAGATTTATCATCCGCCTCTGGACTGAGGTAAAAATAAACCGGACAAGTTCTTCTGTTGTTCCAGAAGAACCCTGTCCGGTTTATATTTATGGAGATGCCTGCCCAGGGGCATGTCTGTTTTAGTTTAAAAAGTATTACGGTTCCAAGGTCTCGTCCACCTGAGAGATCAGAATACAGTTGGGCGTCTCCACGCTGATGGGTTTTCCTTTCATCACCAGAAGCCCTCTCTCATAATCAATGGTAAAGAAACGGATCTCATTTGTCTCATGATTCAGCACTACCAGAGTCTTTTCTCCAGGAAATACGTCAATGTCCTTGGGATACTCACCGCTGATGGGCAGACAGCAAAGTCTGGTAAGGAGTCCTGTCTCCTGATCAATCTTAAAGACTGCCGCTGTGTTTTCTCCGGCCGTGGAGGCATACAGATACTTGCCGCTGGGAGAAATCTTCATGCCGCAGCAGGCGCTTCCGATGGATTCAGGATCACGAAGGGTAGAAATCTCCTGGATCTTTTCAAATTCAGGCCCTTTTCCGCTGCCGTTATACGTATAGACGGTGATCTCATTGGTAAGCTCACAGTTGATATAGGCAAAACGACCGTCCTTGCTGAATGTAAGGAGCCTGGGTCCTGATTCCAGCTTGCACCTGAGAATATCAAACAGCTTCAGTTTTCCGCTTTTAGGGTTCACCTTGTAAAGCTTGACCTGGTCTATGCCGTTGTCCACCGCACAGATATATTTATCATCCGGCGTAGGAATCACACAGCTTACATGAGGACGAAAATTACGCTCCGCCACACTTCCCAGGCCCTTGTGGAAAATCCCATCCATCACAGAACCAAGGCGTCCATTCCTGTGGGTGTGAACCACCGTCACCTTGCCGTCATGATATCCTCCCACAAACAGAAACTTACCGCTTTTATCCGGGGACAAATAACACCCCCGCATCCCGTCGATCCCCACCTGGTTAATGGGTGTAAGGCCGCCGTCGGGAAGGATTCTCAGCACTTCCACTCCCTCATCCGCAATGGAATAGAGATATTTTCCATTGTAGGACTTCGTCATATGGGAAGCATTGTTTACAGGAATTACGGTTCGCTCTTCCATGATTCCCTCTTCTATGTTAAGATCATAAACGTGAACGCCAATGCTGCTTCCATGCGTATAGGTCCCTACATAAGCAACGTATTTTTCCTGACCTGCCATCGTGTAGCCCTCCTGTTTTTCACTATTATAGCCATCTTACCATAGTTGGGGGAATTTGTTAAGCAAATTGCAGGAAAAACTCTTGAAAAACTTATAGAAATTGAATATATTTAATTTTAATAAGAAAGGATGAATCACTATGTGGAAAGAAACAACACCTGAAGAACTGAATCGAAATGCCTTTCAAATGATCGGCAAAGACTGGCTTTTAGTCACCGCTGGCACAGAATCTTCCTGCAATACCATGACCGCCTCCTGGGGCGGAGCCGGGGTAATGTGGGGCAAGGATGTCCTGTATCTTGTCATCCGTCCCCAGCGCTATACGAAAGAATTCATAGACAGAGAAGAACGGCTTTCCGTATGCGTCCTTCCCGAGACATACCGCTCTGTTTACGGCTATCTGGGACGGGTCTCCGGACGGGACGAAGACAAAATCTCAAAATCCGGCTTGACAACAGCTTTCACCCAGGGAGTTCCATTTTTTGATGAGGCTTCTGTGGTATTCGTCTGCAGAAAACTTTTCGCCCAGCCCTATGAAGCGGATTCCTTCCTGGATTCCTCTATTATAGAAAAATGTTATCCTGACAAGGATTATCATACTCTTTATATCTGTGAAATTGAAAAAGTGCTTACAAAGGAATAAAGGAAAAAGATATGGAACGAATTCTGGAATACAGGATCTCCCTGGAGGACCAAGGGAAGACCCTCTGGGATTTTCTCCGTGAGAAGGGATTTTCCCGCCACATTTTTATTTTTTTAAAGCAGAAGGAGGGCTCAGTCCTGAAGAACGGAAGGGTTCCTTATATGAGCGAAAAGCTCCAGGAGGGCGACCGCATTACGGTCACTCTCCTGGAGCTTCATTCCTCGCCAAATATTAAACCGGCCTTTTCCCCTCTTTGTATCCGCTATGAAGATGAAGATCTCCTGGTCTTAAACAAACCCTGGGATATGCCGGTTCACCCGTCCATAAACAATCGTGAAAACACACTGGCCAATGCGGCAATGTGGTATTTCACAAGCCGCTCCATCCCTTTCGTGTTCCGGTGTGTCAACCGGCTGGACCGGGATACCAGCGGGCTTCTGATTCTGGCCAAAAATATACTCAGCGCTTCCGTCCTCTCCCGCATGTGTGCCCAGCGGCAGATCCGCCGTGAATATCTGGCTGCAGTCTCCGGCATTCTTCCGCCCTCAGGAGTGATCTGCGCTCCCATTGGCAGAGCTTCCGACTCTGTTCTCATGCGCCAGGTAGACTTTGAGAAGGGTGAGAAAGCGGTTACTCACTATCAGTGCCTTTACTCTGAAAATAACGTTTCCCTCGCCCTTATACGCCTTGAGACCGGCCGTACCCATCAGATTCGGGTTCACATGAAATATATCGGCCATCCCCTTCTGGGAGATTTTTTATATTACCCGGAAAGCCAGAATCTCCTTGGGCGTCAGGCCCTTCACTCCTTCCGTCTTTCCTTCCCGCATCCCATCACAGGAAAATCTCTGTCTTTCACTGAACCTCTCCCGGAAGACATCCGCAGTCTCCTTCCCAAACTTCCCCCATCGCTTTTAGATCATCTCTAAAGGCAGGAAGTTTCAAACTGTCGTCAGCGGATCCGATCCGGGAATCCCACCTTGCGCTGCACCTTGCGCAGGGTTTTCGTCGCATAATAGGAAGCTTTCTCCGCATTTTCTTTGATCACTCTGTCAATATAGGTCTTGTCTTTCTCAAGCTCAGCCACACGTTTCTGCAGGGGTTCCAGGACAGCCACAACAGCTTCTCCCACCGCTTCTTTAAACTGGCCGTAGCCGCAGCCCTCAAATTCTTTCTCGGCCTCCTGGGGCGTCTTGCCCTGGCAGGCACAGTAGATATTGAGAAGATTATAGATTCCTGGCTGCTCTTCGCTGTAGCGAATCTGTCCCAGGGAATCCGTCACTGCTTTCTTGCATTTCCTGCGAATGGTGTCGGGATCATCCATCAGATAAATACTGCTGTTGGGATTCTCATCGGATTTGCTCATTTTTTTAGAAGGATCCTGAAGACTCATGATCTTCGCTCCTGTCTTTCCAATGTACGCCTCAGGTACAGTAAATACATCCCCGTAGACAGCGTTGAAGCGCTGGGCCACATTCCTGGTCAGCTCAAGATGCTGCATCTGGTCAATTCCCACAGGCACCACGTCTGCCTGATACAGAAGGATGTCCGCAGCCATCAGAACCGGGTATGTAAACAGGCCGGCGTTGATATTATCTGCATGTTTGGCAGCCTTGTCCTTAAACTGTGTCATGCGATTGAGTTCCCCCATATACGTAAAACAGCTTAAAATCCAGGAAAGCTCCGCATGGCCGGATACATGGGACTGGTAATAGATACAGTTCTTTTCGGGATCCAGTCCTGCCGCAATGTAGAGGGTCAGAAGGGCTCTTGCCCTCTTTCGCAGAACAGATGGATCCTGACGTACTGTAATAGAATGCAGGTCAACGACAGAATAGAAACATTCATATTCGTCACTCAGAGTCACCCAGTTCTTCAGGGCTCCCAGGTAGTTTCCCAGAGTCAGAGAGCCTGTGGCCTGCATACCGCTGAACAGTACCTTTTTATTATCAATCATAGCATTTAACCTCCATCGTCACTGTAATTCGTCCATTTCAAAATCTTATCATTTTCATATAGCAAAGTCAAGGTTGTAAGACTTGTACAAGTCTGATAAAATAAGATTCAAAATGCCACAGGCAGTGAAAATTAAAAATCCCCGGAAATGGGGTCATCGGAAAGAAGGAACTTTTTATGGAAAAGATCGCAAGTTTTACTATCGACCACTTGAAGCTGGTCCCCGGCCTGTACGTTTCACGAAAAGATCATATTGGTCAGGAAACCATCACAACGTTCGATATACGAATGACAAATCCAAATGAAGAGCCTGTTATGAATACGGCTGAGGTTCACACCATCGAACATCTGGGCGCAACGTATCTGCGCAACCATCCCCAGTATAAGAACCGTACCGTTTATTTCGGTCCCATGGGCTGCCGGACTGGTTTTTATCTCCTTCTGGCTGGAGATTTGGAATCCAGGGACATCGTACCTCTGATGCAGGATATGTTTGCCTTTATCCGGGATTTTGAGGGAGAGGTTCCCGGGGCCACTGCCAAAGACTGCGGAAACTATCTGGATATGAACCTTCCCATGGCAAAATATCTGGCGGCACGTTACCTGACCCAGGTATTGGAGGACATCACAGATGAGCGTCTGCTCTACCCTGAAGCATAAATTCTTAATCTCAGATGAGGGTGACTCCCGCCTCTGTAGGCGGCATCATTCTTGAATTTCCAGCCGCTTCCGTCTTTCAGTGAATGAGCGGAATTTAAAAAACCGGTATGAGAAGAGAAAGCAGGTACGCTTCTACTCTCATACCGGTTTTGTTATATCTTTTTCCCCTTCAGATAATATTTCTTTACATAGGAAATCAGGAATTCTTCCCCCTTCTGATCCAGCATTCTCAGCATACCGTGAAGCTCTTTCTCTGTCTGCGGGTGCATCAGATAATGGCTCTTCCCTCTTTCAAAATAAGCCAGCGGGTCGTGATCCGTGTAATCCTTGCCGTTGTAGTTTTTAGAAGCGCAGATCCGGTCCATCAGCATCTCCGCCACATACTTCCTGGGCATCTGAACAGACTGCAGAGGATATTTGCCCCGGCCGGGATGCAGTGCGTAATCTGTCCAGTATTCAAAGTGGTGGCGGTTCCTTCCTTTGTGATGCATCCACGCTTCTGAATAAGACTTATCTTTGCGCTCGTTGTTATTTGGACTGCTTTTCCCATCTGAATAGTACATGCAGCCCATAAGAAATTCTGCAGGCATATACTTTGAAAGATCATGCATCAGCCCCTGTCGGTAGAGACCGATCCTGAAGCAGTGTTTCATCACCAGAATTTTGTGCTCCGTGATAGTCTTGAAGTGTCCCTTTGTCTTCTCCCAGGTGATCCGTTTCATCATTTTCTGAAGTTTCATGTTCCATCTTCTTTCCTTCTAATATCATAATACTTCTCGGAGATACTTCGATTGATTTCTCTCTTCCCACAAGGACAGGAATTTCAGGAAAGCTCTCTGCCAGATTCGTGTCCATTACTATCCTCCACTCCATATCCTTTGGAAGAAGAGGTAGGGCAAAGCTCTGCTCCATCCAATGAAAATTATAAGCTATGTAGAGGAATCCTTCTTCACCGGCATATCTGCCGCAGTACAGGCAGCCAATGTGCCTGTTTCCATAATCGTAATCCCCATACCATGCCCGCTCTCCGTGGAAAGACAGATCCGGATATCCGCAGGACATGGTATCCATACAGCTTAATTCTGTCTTCTGGTGAAGCATCGGATGCTTTCTGCGGAAGTCAACTGCTTTCTTCACAAATTCCGTAAGCTCCCTGCCCTGGCGCGCTTTTCCCCAGTCCGTCCAGGTTAAGGCGCTGTCATGGCAGTATGGATTATTGTTCCCGTTCTGGGAGTTCCCAAACTCATCCCCAGCCAGGAGCATAGGCGTACCCTGGGAAAACAGCATTATAGCATAGGCATTTTTTCTCTGGCGCATTCTCAGCCGCAGCACTTCTTTTTTCTTGGTAGACCCTTCAGCCCCGCAGTTCCAACTGAAATTACTGTCCGTTCCGTCCCGGTTCTGCTCCCCATTTTCCAGATTATACTTCTGATCATAGGAGACTAGATCTGCCATCGTAAAGCCGTCATGATGCGTCATATAGTTAATTTCCTGACACCCTGCCGGATTATTTCTGAGGCGGAAGCTGAACTCCTGCAGACACTGTCCGTCCCCTTTCAGTATACGCCGACAGTTATTCATAAATCCATCGTTCAACTCAGCCAGGGTCTTTTCCCTGCCTTTGGGCCCATGGCTCTTTAGCTCTTCCGGCAGCCAATTTCCCATCAGTTTCAGATCCTGAAACAGAGGAAGTTTCGCCAACTCCTCCAAAGCCTGATGTCTGGCCATAATACAGAAGCCGTCCACATGATACTCGCTGGCCCAGTACTCCAGGCAGCGGATCATTTGATCCATGGGAACGTCATCGGGAAATGAAAAATCCATCAGCAGCTCTATCCCCAGACGGTGGCAAGCTTTCACAAGATTTTTAAACTCTTCATCTGGATATGCGCTGCTGGAAAAAGCTGCCTTCGGTGAAAAATAGAAGCCGGACCCATATCCCCAGTAATTCAGCCGGTACTCTGTCTGTCCAGCCGCTCCAGCCGGCATCTTGGGGATCAGCTCATTGAATTCGTAGGCTGGCATAAGGCGAAGTTGGTTTACCCCCAGTTCCTTTAGATAGGGGAGCTTTTCCTGCAGCCCCAGAAAGGTTCCCTTATGGCGAACCCCCGAATTTTTCTGTTTTGTAAATCCCCGTACATGAAGCTGATACATGACAGCGTCCCGGTAGGACAGCCTTGGCCTTGTATCTCCTTCCCAATCATAAGGCCTGGTCACGAAACCGCCCCGGACCGCATGATCCGATGCAGGCACCTCTCCGAAATTCTTTCTTCCCACAATCTTCCTGGCATAAGGATCTGTAAAAATCCGGCTGCCGATTTTATAATTATATTCATAGAGCGAAGTGGAAATCTTCACTTTTAAAAAAAATCTATTTCCAGGAGCCGAGGACCCCTCAAAAGGTATTTCTCGTTCAGGCTCTTGACATCCTTTCCTGTACAGCAGCAGAAAAGGCGTTACTCCTGACTCAGAGTGACATACAAACTGAATTCCATCCTTCTCTAAAGAGGCTCCCGGGAAATAATGCATATTTGTCCTTCTGCTTCCTGCCCTTTTTTCTGTCATCCCGTCTTCTCTTCCTTTCTTTCTACAGTATACAGCCATGTTTTCGCTCTGGCGTGCCCTCTCAGGCCAAATCAATGTCCAGTTCCACCGGGCAGTGATCTGATCCCATCACCTCAGTCAGTATTTTCGCATCCTTCAGCTTGTCTTTCAGGCTTTCTGATACACAAAAATAATCAATACGCCAGCCTGCGTTCTTCTCTCTTGCCCTGAACCGGTATGACCACCAACTGTACACTCCCTCCTGATCTGGATAGAAATAGCGGTATGTGTCAATGAATCCGCTCTCCACAACCTTTGTAAATTTATCTCTCTCTTCATCCGTAAAACCTGCATTCCTGCGGTTTGTCTTAGGATTCTTTAAATCAATCTCTTTATGGGCCACATTGAGATCTCCGCAGAAAATCACCGGCTTTTTTTCTTCTAGCTTCTTTAAATATCTCAAAAAATCATCTTCCCATTCCATCCGGTAGGAAAGTCTTGCCAGCTCATTCTGTGAATTAGGAGTATAAACCGTCACCAGATAATACCCCTCATATTCCAGGGTAATCAC
>HHCFC01400__coassemble_1397_pt1 | contig 26613 bp, 26 predicted proteins | sample HHCFC01400__metabat2_high_PE_014 | metagenome-assembled genome bin HHCFC01400
GATTTCTTATGTGCGCCTCTGCAATCTGCCGAAGGATCATCTCAGATGGGAGTAAACAGACTATGCGTCCCTGCTTTGAGACGGGACACGGTTAAGTATAATTCCAAGGATTATTTAAGTGATTTGTTGGTGACTAAAAATCGTGACAGTAAAAATAGATCTTAGATAGAAATAGAAAAGGCTGTGCGACTCTGTCATTTCTCAGACAGGATTTACCAGTGACAGTGTTTAGTATACCACTTTTTCAGAGAAAGTAAATAGCTTTTGATGATATTTATATACTTTGTGAGAATTAAACAAAGGCGGATGGGACGGATTGTGGATTTTTACTTCCAGGGCGGAAGGATTGGATTTCCGGCGGGATCTATGCTATACTGGCGCAAAGATATGGCAAGCTGTTTTCCTGCGCCATGGAGGACATGGCAGGAACGCAGGCTTTTAGCCCTTGGGTATGCTTTAAAACTTGGCAGGTGTAAAGAGATCAGGAGGTAGAGATGTCAGAAATCAGAGCCTTTTTGAAGAGCAAACAGCCGGTTACCCTTCTGTTGGTGGGGATTAATGTGGCTGTCTTTATAGTATTGAGTATTCTGGGGAATACGGAGGATGCGCTGTTTATGCTGAACCATGGGGCGGTTTTTGTGCCTCTGGTAGTGGACGGGGGAGAGTATTACCGGATTTTTACCAGTATGTTCCTGCATTTTGGGCTGCAGCACCTCTTTTATAACATGCTGGTACTGATTTTCCTGGGAGACTATCTGGAAAGGGCTGTAGGAAAAATAAGATTTTTGGTTATTTACCTGGCAGGGGGAATTGCCGGCAATCTGCTTTCCATAGCGTATGAATTGTATACGCAGGATTTTGCTGTGTCAGCAGGAGCCTCGGGAGCTATTTTCGCTGTGACGGGAGCGCTGATTTACATGGTGCTGCGCAAAAAAGAGCGGGTGCCGGGGCTGTCCGGGCAAAGGCTGATCCTAATGGCTGTTCTTACCATTCTCCAGGGCATGACAGCCATCGGAATAGACAATGAGGCCCACATGGGCGGGCTGGCGGCAGGCTTTTTACTGGGCTGGCTCCTGACCCTGAGAATGTAGAGATTCAGCAGGCAGGGAGATACAGAAATCTGTAAAGCTTCCTGGAGTGGAGGTACTTGTAGTGAAGGAAAGTTCGCCCCCATGGTGGGAGACGATGCTTTTGGCAATGGAGAGCCCCAGACCGGTACCGCCGGGCTTGTGGGTAACGAAGGGCTCCAGAATGGAGTCACGGTACTCAGCCGGGATGCCGCAGCCGTTATCCTTTACGTGAATGCGGACGCAGCCCTGGTCAAGGGCGGCGGCTAGAAGGAGGCGCCGGTTTTCTTGTTTTTCTGACAGGGCGTCCGCACCGTTATGAATGAGGTTGAGCAAAGCCTCTTTCAGACGGCGGCGGTCAGCCGAGATCGTGGGCAGGGACGGGGCTGTCTGCAGCGTCAGGAGGATTTCGTGCTGGGCGAGGAAAGAACGGCAGGAAGCAGCCGTATCCTGCAGGAATTTTTGGAGATCCAGAGGCTCAGGATTTAAGGATCCGCTGTTATTCAGGGAGGACAGGTCGGCAAGGAGGCGGAGAGTGTCTTCCAGATCGTATTTGATCTGGCTCCATAGGGGACTTGCGCACACCTTGGGCTGTTCTTTTTCCATGAGCTGAAGGGAACTGTATACCAAAGTCAGAGGATTTCGTATTTCATGAGATATTTTTGATACGAAATAATGGTAATGGAGGTTTAGCTGGCGCAGAGCCGGGCAGTTCTGACGGCAGGAGCCGGTATTGTCAATTTCTTTGTTCATTTTCCTATCACTTTCCAAAATCTACAAAATTTTTCAAAAGTCTAACATTTTCTTTGGAAAAGATCAACAAGAATTTATTGACAACTTTAGACAAAATTTTTAATATATAAGTACAGTATGCAAATAAAAGGACGAAAGGAGACAGATTTTGGAAGATAATTGTATTTTTTGTAAAATAGCGAAAGGAGATATCCCTTCTTCTACAATTTATGAAGATGAGAATTTCCGGGCAATCCTGGACCTGGGACCTGCCTCAAAAGGACATGCCCTGATTCTGCCGAAGAAACATGCAGAAAATCTTTTTGAGCTTCCGGATGAGCTGGCTGGGAAGGCAATGGTTCTTGCCAAGAAGCTGGCAAAACAGCTTCAGGACGGGCTGCACGCAGACGGAGTGAATGTTGTTCAGAACAATGGCCAGGCCGCAGGCCAGACCGTCTTTCATTTCCATATGCATTTGATTCCCAGATATAAAGGGGACACCGTGAACGTGGCCTGGACACCGGGGACTCTCACCGAGGAAGATAAAAAGGAGATCCTTGCCCTGTTTTAAAAATCCGCGCCAGTTTTCTGATCATTTTACGATGCGGAGCTTTTGCTGCCGTATTCTCTGCTAAAAAATACCTTACAAAAGAAAAGGGAATGGGAAATGAAGAACAAGAGATTTGAGGAAAGCTTTCTGAAGTATAAAGATTTAATCATCAAGCTTGCTGTAAGTAAGACTGGTAATTTTCAGACAGCACAGGAAATCTGTCAGCAAGTATTTCTTTCATTTTACAAAAATATGGATCGTGTAGACAAAGATCTTGAGAAAGCCTGGTTGATTCGGGCCACGAAGAATGCGATTGTAGATTTTTTCAGAAAGAACAGGAACCATAAAGAGGTATCCATGAACCATGATCTTAAGGAAATGGGGAATGTTCTGGTAGAAGAAAGTATCTCGCTGCATGAAAAGCAGATGTATCAAAAGGAGTTTACCGGAAGAATTCTGAGGGAAGTCCGGAAGGCGAATTACTTATGGTATGAGGTCCTTGTGATGATCTGCGTGGACGGAATCTCTTACAGTGAGGCGGCCAGAAGACTGGGAATTGCAGAGCCGGTACTTCGGGCGAGACTTTACAGGGCCAGGAATTTTGTGAGAGAACGCTTCGGAAACGAGTACTTGGATATGTGAGAACAAAGTGTATGCCGGAGGGACGGAGCATAGCTCCGGGCCCTCCGGACACAGAAAACTGGAATGGATATGGCCAGTCCCTTTACTTTACGATGTCGCAGATCAGGGAAATGATGGTGTCCACCGCATGGCTGGAAGCGCTTTTTTCCATGGCTTCCACATAGGTATGACGCTGCTCATACAGAGAAAGGATCTGGGAGAGAAGGACTTCGTCTGTCAGATTCTCTTCCTGTATTACCTTGCTGAATCCCTGCTGTTCAAAGGATTTGGCATTGAGGATCTGGTCCCCTCTGCTGGCTGCGGCGGAGAGAGGGATCAGGAGATTGGGCTTTCGCAGCTCTAAAAGCTCACAGATGGCGTTGGCTCCCGCTCTGGAGACCACGACATCGGCCATGGCAAACAGGTCTGCCAGCTCTTTTTTAATATATTCAAACTGGATGTAGCCGGGCGTGCTGCTTAAGGTCTCGTCCAGATTGCCTTTTCCGCAGAGGTGAACCACCTGAAAGGTGTCTAAGAGCTGCGGAAGAATACTTCTGACCGCGCGGTTTACGGCTACGGAACCAAGGCTGCCGCCGATGATCAGAAGAACCGGCTTTGCGGCGGTGAATCCGCAGAATTTTAATCCAGCCAGTTTATTGCCCTGGCGAAGCTCCTGCCGGATGGGGCAGCCGGTAAGGACAGCTTTTCCCTCAGGGAGAAGCGGAATAGTTTCAGGAAAATTACAGCAGACCCTGGTGGCGGCCGGGATAGCCAGCCGGTTGGCCAAGCCAGGAGTCAGATCGGATTCATGGATGATAACGGGAATGTGCAGTCCTTTGGCAGCCTGCACCACCGGTACCGTGACGAATCCGCCTTTTGAGAAGACAATGTCCGGCTTGAGCTGTTTTAACAGCTTGCGCGCCTGGAAATAGCCTTTGGCCACCCGGAAGGGGTCTGAGAAGTTTTTCAGGTCAAAATATCGCCGCAGTTTTCCTGAAGCGATTCCGTGATAGGGAATCGAAAGCTCTTCGATCAGTTTTTTTTCAATCCCATCGTAGGAACCAATATACTGGATATCGAATCCACGCTCTTGCAGAGCAGGAAGCAGCGCAATATTCGGGGTGACATGTCCGGCGGTACCGCCGCCTGTCAGAATTATTCGTTTCATGTTCATCCTCCAAAATAACGTTAATCGTATTCTGTTCTTCGGGCCATTGGCTCCAGCGAAACAGAATGGCTTACTTACAGTTTAACCTTTGCCCAAGAAAAGTCAAGAAGGGACTTAACCGGAAAATGAAAGAAACGATGAAGAATAAACCAGGGAAAAACAGCAAGATCTCACCGATCCGGATCGATGGGGAATTACTTGACGATCCCAAAATGGATGATTTTATCTGGGACAGCCTGAAAAAAGAGGCGGACGAGCTGGAAGAACAGCTAAACAGCGACTCGGATTTGGAAAAAATACAGGTTCCAGACGATATGTTTGAGAAGCTGGTAGCTCAGTTGAAGAGCGAGGGCGTCTGGGAGGAAGAAGAGACGCCTCAAAACGGCTCTGAAAAAACTACCCATGAAGAGAGTGTAAAAAAGACATCGCAGGAGACAGACTCTCCTGAACAAGATCTGGAGCGGATTTATTCTATGCTGCCCCAGGAGGACCAGGAAGCTTTAAAACTTGGAAAAGCGGTAAGCGAGAAAAAGAAGCGCAGGGCCATAAAGCGGAAAAAGAGGATGAAGATTCTGCGGAGGGCAGGAGCCGTAGCCGCTGCGTTTGTTTTGGTGTTCTGCCTTGGCATGACCAGTGACGCCAACAGGAAGCTGGTGATGAAGGTGTGGGACGGAGTGGCTGAGAAGTTTGGATTACATATGGAAATAGATCATGTGGATGGTGAGAATGATTTATTAGAAAGCCAGATAGAGGCGGAAGAAAAGGCTTTTGAAGAAATAAAGGAGAAAACTGGGCTAGAGGAATTTGATTTTAGCTATTTACCAGAAGGAATGAAATTTGAAAGTTTAGAAGTTGATGATATGACAGATGAGATTGTAGTTTATTATCTATATGACGAGACTATTTTTTGTGTACAAATCAATCGTTCAGAAAAACAAGAGGCATCCTACAATTATCTTGATGGGAAATTTTCTTTTAAAGAAAATTATATAAATAAGCAGAAATTAAAGATGGAAATTTGGGAAGCCAAACAGGAAAGCGATGAAATGGCGTATGCGGCAACTTTTGAGCATGATGATTATTGCTATATGTGCAACGGAGAAATGGAATACGAGGAATTTATCAAAATATTAAAATTTTTAGTTCTGGATTGATTTAGCGTTATAATTTTGCGGGAGTTACGTTCTAATATTTGTAACTGGTCAACACGCAGGCAAAAGAAGAAAGGAGGGAAACATGAGAAAAAGAAAAGTAAAGATCCTGCTGTCGGCACTTATGATGCTGTGTATGGTACTCAGCGGATTGTCTGTCTCTGCTGCAGACGACCGGCTTGGCGAAGTGGTAGATGGTTCCGTTCTCACGGATGAGATGCAAGCGGAGTATGGCGAACCGGCCAAAACCAAGGGTACGTATCTGTCTTCAGGATCAGGCTCCGTTACAAATCTTGGTGGAAGACAGGTGTACATTTCCGGCAGAACCAACTGTTACAGGGTGAGCGATGAAGTGAGAGTGACTTTAACCCTGCAGCGTCTGGAAGGGAATAGTTGGGTTTATGTTGGCTCTGTAGGGCCTACAAGCGCCTATAACACCTATACAGTATCCGCAAGCCGTACGTTTTCGGTATCCGGAGGATATTACTACCGGGTGAAAGGTACTCATGCTGCCATTAAAGGAAGTACAGGGGAATCATGCACCAGCTATTCTAATGGTATCTGGGTTTATTAATGCTTTACATTGAAAACAATACAACTAAATAAGGATAAGCCCCTGCGAAACCGCAGGGTGAAGGGAACTGGCGATTAGAATAAGATAATACCGGAAACGGACTTTGCATACTGTTTTATCTTATTCTTCGGAACATGGCGCCGATGGATCAGAACGTGAAAATCCATACTGGGGAGTTAGGGCCTCCCCGGTATGGCGGCGCCAGAATTAATAAGGGAGATTTCTATGAAAACTAAATATTTTCGGTTTCTGTATCATGGAGATAAGGGATGCTTTATACATGCAGGAGAACTGGAAGACACGGCGACACAGGAGCGTTTTATTTTTGTCTATCTGAGCGGAACGAAACAGGCGGAAGATCACAAGAATGCGGAGAATGCTCTTTTTTTGTACTCAGAAACAGTGGATCTTGTGGTGGCGGGAGATGATTCTCAGACGGTAAAAGCGGCTTTGGACAGGCTGATGAAGAGAGCAAAAATAAAGATGCTGATTGTACCATGTAAGGAGATGGCGGAAAGACTTTCTCCGGGGAATCAGCCGGAGCAGGTTGTGTGTTTATCAGGAGATAAAGTTTCTGATCAGAGCGGGGCGGAGTCCGGCGGGCTTTGGCTGGAGCGGGCAGGATGGAAATTCTTTATCAAATCCTACCAAGAGGGAAGTTTGGTAATGGCCCAGGGGCCAAAGGACGCACAGCCAGGGAAAGTTTATGAGGACTGTGTCATGTGCGTACACGGCCTGGATCGAAAGCAGTGGGAGGAAGAGGCGGCACAGACAGACGGATATGCCTGGGCCATGGGACGGACACTGTATGAAGATTACGATGTGTGCAGGTACCAGAAGCGCAAAGATGGGGACTGCTATCTTGCAGGAAGCCTACTGCTGGGCAATATAAAGGCTGAAAAGTATTTCACCGAAATAAACAGGGATTTGGGAGACTTTATGCGGGAAATCCGGTTCTTCCTCCTGCCTGGTCTTGGAAGGGAAAAAGACTGGACAGATGATCTCCTGGAAACGGAAAATGTAAACAATAAACGGTATTTTATAGGAATGGAACAGGTAATGGACCAGAAAGTGGCCGCCAGGATTGCTCTTGGGAATTTTTATCAAATTCCCGTTTCTGTGGGAGAGGAACAGGGCATCCGATGTGCTGGATTTTTTAAGTACGCACAATAGGAAGGCGGCTCTTAAATGCTTCAAAAAGGCGGGGATGAAAATTCTCTGCCTTTTTCTTCTATCCATCTATAGAGTCGGGCGTCACCCGCATCAGAGACGTAAACCAGGGCTGGAATGAAAAACAAATAGCCAGGACTCGGGGAAGTATGGTATGATATTCTTTAGAACACATAAAATAATAGGGAAGGATTGTCTGGCTTGAACGGCTCCTGAGGCTTGAAGGGCCAGGCTTAAGAATAGGGCTGCCGCGACAGCCCCGGGTGAGAGGAGGAACAAGGATGAAGCTGACGTTTCTTGGCGCCACACATGAGGTGACCGGAAGCTGTTTTATGCTGGAGGCCTGCCATCGAAGGATTTTGGTGGACTGCGGTATGGAACAGGGGCCGGATGTATATGAGAATGCGGATATTCCTGTAAAAGCGGATAAAATTGATATGGTGCTGCTGACCCACGCCCATATGGATCACTCAGGGAAGCTTCCCCTTCTGTATAAAGAGGGGTTCAGGGGACAGATTTTTGCCACCTCCGCCACAGCGGATCTGTGTGAGATTATGCTTCGGGACAGCGCCCACATTCAGATCTTTGAAGCTGAGTGGAAAAACAGAAAAGGCAAGAGAGCAGGAAAGGAAGAGGTTTTGCCCCTTTATGACATGGAGGACGCAGAGGGGGCCCTTTCCTGTCTTGTCCGCTGTTCTTATGATAAAGAGATTATCGTGGCAGAGGGCGTAAGGGTCCGCTTTACAGATGCGGGACATCTTCTGGGATCTTCTTCCATTGAGGTCTGGATCCGGGAAGAGGGGATTGAGAAGAAGGTTGTGTTCTCCGGGGATATCGGGAACACCAACCAGCCGTTGATCCGGGATCCCCAGTATCTGACAGAGGCGGATTATGTGGTGATGGAGTGTACCTATGGGGACAGAAGCCATGAGAAACCGGCGGATTATGCCGTGGCCCTGGCCCAGGTGCTTCAGAGAACCTTTGACAGGGGAGGAAATGTGGTGATTCCCTCTTTTGCCGTAGGACGGACCCAGGAGATGCTGTATTTTATACGGAGGATTAAGGAAGAGAATCTGGTGACCGGGCACGACAATTTTGAAGTGTGGGTGGACAGCCCTTTGGCCATTGAAGCCACGAATATTTTCCGTGAGCATATGTGGAGTGATTTTGACCAGGAGGCCATGGAGCTTCTGCAGAAGGGAGTGAATCCCATTGGATTTACGGGGCTGAGAACCTCTGTAACCACCAATGATTCCAGGTCTATCAATGAGGACGTAAAGCCTAAGGTGATCATCTCTGCCAGCGGTATGTGCGAGGCGGGCCGGATCCGGCACCATCTGAAGCATAATCTTTGGAGGAGAGAATGTACGGTTCTGTTTGTAGGGTATCAGGCTGTGGGGACTCTGGGAAGAGCTTTGCTGGAGGGAGCCAAAGAAGTTAAGCTTTTTGGCGAGGAGATTGATGTGAAGGCGGAGATCTGCAGGCTTCCGGGAATCAGCGGCCATGCGGACAATCAGGGGCTGATCCGCTGGATCAACAGCTTTGAGAAGAAGCCCTCCCGGGTGTTTGTGGTACACGGAGAGGACACGGTGTGTGATGTCTTTGCCGGGAGGCTGCAGGACGAGCTGGGATTGAATGCCAGCGCCCCTTATTCGGGAACGGAGTTTGACCTGGCCAAGGGCATGTTTGTCCATGTGGCGGAGCCCCAGCGGATTCAGAAAGAAACCGCTCCGGCGGCCAAGGTATCTAAAGTCTTTGCCAGACTGGTGGCCGCTGGGCAGAGGCTGGTTGGCGTCATCCGGAAGAACGAAGGGGGAGCGAACCAGGATCTCACTAAGTTTGCCAGGGAGATTCATGATCTCTGTGATAAATGGGATCGGGAATAGGCAGGACAGTAGCCGGACGGGGGTTAACAGCATTAGGGGAGAAAATATGAGAATTTTTTTGGAAAAAAACAGATGGAGACGGAGGATGGCTTTGTGGCTTTGCGCTGCTGCGGCAGGTATGCTGGCGGGAGGCTGCGGAACCATAGGCAGAGTGCAGTACCAGCTTTCCGGAAATGGCGTGGAAAGCTGGGAGCAGGCTGCCGCCGAGGCAGGCATCGAGACGCTTACAGAAGAGTATTATTATGAAAATCTTCCGGAGGATTTGCGAGAGGCATACCGGGAGCTGTATGTGAGAATTATGAGGAATGAGGATTCCGCAGAGATCTATTCCGGTATCACGACGGACGACTTCTGGAAGGTATATTATGGGATTTTGGCAGACCATCCTGAGATCTTCTGGATCGGCAAAAGCGTTCAGGTTCAGCAGTCGGGGCTGACGGGAAATGTGGTTTCCTATGAATTTGAAACCACTGTGCCGTTGGAAGAGCGGGAGTCCATGAGGGCGCAGATCGAGGCGGCGGCTGATGCGTGTCTGGCAGGCGTTTCTCAGGACGCTTCTGCATATGATAAGATCAAATATGTGTATGAGTTTATTATAAATACTACAGACTATGATGAGAACGGGCAGGATACCCAGAATATTCAGAGTGTTCTTCTGTATCAGTCCTCTGTGTGCGCAGGGTATTCAAAGGCCTTTCAGTATCTGCTGAACAGGATGGGGATTTTCTGTACCTATATTACCGGAACGATCCGGGACGGAGGGGATCACGGATGGAATTTGGTCCGCATAGATGATTCTTATTATTATGTGGATGTCACCTGGGGGGATCCTGTTTTTGCCAACCAGATGGAGGGACAGGAAAGCACGGTTATGAATTATAATTACCTGTGCTGTACCCAGGAGGATCTTTTTAAGACTCATGAGCCGGACGGGACGGTTCCTCTGCCTGAATGTACTTCGAATGATTACAATTACTATATGCTCAACGGAATGTATTATGAGACCTTCGATTACGACACCATTTACAACCGGCTGATGGAATCCGTATGGAATGGGGACAGCAGTATCGTAATGAAATTCGGAAGCCGGGAGGCGTATGACACGGCGGTATATGAGATTCTGGAGGATGGGATGCTCAATGACGCAGGCCAGTATCTCATGTCCCAGAACGGAGTCAGCACCTGGAATTACAGGTATCAGACGGATGAAAATTTTTACGTGTTTACTTTATATTGGCGGTAAAACATGGGCGGGGAGGTTCCCGCCCAAAATTTTTTTAAAAATTTTTGCAAGGTTTTTGGATTTTGCGTGTATAGGTATGTGAAAGCCATTTTGCAGGCGGGAAAACGGGCGGTACCCGGGAGGCGGTCTGCGGAGAGGAGGTAGGGATGCCGGACGGTGATATTATTGAACTTCTGGAAGTTAGAGATGAGAAGGCCATTGCCCTGATCGTTGAAAGGTATGAGAAGCTGATCCGATATATTTCCGTCACCATTCTGGGCGGACGGGAAGAGTCTGTGAAGGAATGCATGAACGATGTGTATCTGAAGCTCTGGACCCATGGTTCTGCGTATGACTATGAGAAAGCGCTGTTTAAAACGTATCTCAAGGCCATTACCCGGAACACAGCGCTCAATTATCTGAGAAAGCTGAAGCGGCTGGAAGAGTTAGAAGGCTTTGACGAGTCAGACACTATCCAGTCTGAGTACATAGACTACACCCAGAACCTGGAGCAGAAAATGATTTTCCAGGAAGAGGTCCAGGCCCTTTCCAATATCCTGAAGGAATTAAAAAAGAAGGATAAGGAAATGGTGATTCGGCGTTTTTATTACCTCCAGAGTACCAGGCAGATTGCAGAGGCCATGAAGATGTCAGAAAATGCAGTGGACAGCAAGCTTTCAAGACTCAGAAGGAAACTGAAAAAGAAGTATGAAAAGGAGGTGGCGAAATGAGCCTTTTTAGCCCATACCGGCTGATTGATATTTTCAGCCTGATTGACCCGGCTCTGGTAGAAGAAGAGATTCCGGAAAATGATCCTGGATTTTTACAGATGACTTCCCAGGAACCCACAAAATGGACCATCAGAAAAAGAATTGCCGTAGTGACCAGCATCGCCGCTGCGGGCTCCCTGGCAATCGCCGGGATCGTAGCCTTTGCCATTAAGCGGCATGAACCGGGCAGGGCAGCCTAGCCCTGAGAGCAGCTTTTATAATGTAGAAAAAATGAGGAGAAAAGAAAATGTTGGAAAAATTAATATCAATCGTTGCAGAGCAGTTACACGTAGAAGAAGCAGAAATTAAGCCGGAGACAGATTTCAAAGCGGATCTGAGCGCAGATTCCCTGGATTTGTTCGAGCTGGTGATGGCTCTTGAGGAAGAGTACAATGTGGAGATCCCCAATGAGGACCTGGAGCAGCTTACAACCGTAAACGCAGTGGTAGAGTATCTGAAGAAAAAGGGGATTGAAGAATAATGAAAACAGAGATCTGCAGCCTGCTGGGAATTGAATACCCCATTATCCAGGGAGGCATGGCCTGGGTGGCAGAGCATTCCCTTGCTTCTGCCGTGTCAAATGCCGGAGGGCTGGGAATCATAGCGGCAGCCAACGCACCCTGTGAAGTAGTGCGAGAAGAGATCCGCAAAACGAGAGAACGGACGGATAAGCCCTTTGGAGTAAATATTATGCTTTTAAGCCCCTACGCCCAGGAGGTGGCTCAGCTGGTAGTGGAAGAGAAGGTACCGGTGGTTACCACCGGGGCCGGAAATCCGGGTCCTTATCTGGAAGCCTGGAAAAATGCGGGCATTAAGGTAATTCCCGTGGTGGCTTCCGTGGCCCTGGCCAAGAGAATGGAGCGGGCCGGCGCAGATGCCGTGATTGCGGAGGGATGCGAGTCCGGCGGACACATCGGGGAAAATACTACCATGGTGCTGGTGCCCCAGATCGTGGACGCCGTGAAGGTTCCGGTGATTGCAGCCGGAGGGATCGGCGACGGAAGAGGCTTTGCCGCAGCTATGATGCTGGGGGCAAAGGGAGTACAGATGGGGACACGCTTCCTGGTTGCTAAGGAGTGCGTGATCCATGAGAATTATAAGCAGCAGGTATTGAAAGCCAAGGATATTGATTCAGCCGTTACGGGGCGGACTACAGGACATCCGGTGCGGACCCTCAGGAACCGCATGACCCGCACCTACCAGCAGATGGAGAAGGACGGCAGCAGCTTTGAAGAGCTGGAGTCACTCACTATCGGTTCCCTGCGCAAAGCAGTGGTGGAAGGAGACGTGGTGAACGGCTCTATGATGGCAGGACAGATCGCCGGCATGGTGACAAAGGAGCAGACCTGCCAGGAGATGATTCAGGAGATTATGCAGGAAGCGGATGCGCTTCTTCAAAGATAGGAAAATGCAGACAGGGATATGGCGCAGGCAGGAAGAGAGACAGCAAACGAAAACGAGGCCTGCGCCGTTGTCTGCGGTTTACTTTAAAAAAGAAAATAAATGCCGCAGAAAACTGCGGCAGTGGAGGAAGAATAGATGGGCAAGACTGCTTTCGTGTTTCCTGGACAGGGGACACAGTATACTGGAATGGCAAAGGAATTTTATGATGCATTTTCCGAGAGCCGGGAAGTATTTAAAATGGCTTCTGAGGCGGCGGGATTTTCTATGGAAAAGATCTGCTTTGAGGACTGTGAGGAGCTGAATGAGACGAAATACACCCAGCCGGCTCTTTTGACAGCCACCTGTGCAATTTTAAAGGCTGTGGAAGCCCAGGGGATTACTGCCGATATTACGGCGGGGCTGAGCCTGGGAGAGTACTGCGCCTTGACAGCGGCAGGCAGTATTGACTTTGAGGATGCGGTAAAATTAGTATGCCAGAGGGGAATCTACATGGAAGAAGAGGTTCCCGCAGGAGAAGGCGGTATGTCCGCGGTCATTACCAGGAAGCCCGTTCCCGTGGAGGAGATTTGTGAATCTATTCCGGGAGTTGTGGGAGTAGCCAATTATAATTGCCCGGGCCAGCAGGTGATCTCTGGTGAGAAGGAAGCTGTGGAGCAGGCGGGGAAAGAGCTGCTGGACGCAGGAGCTGCCCGGGTGGTGCCGCTGAAGGTCAGCGGGCCTTTCCACTCTCCCATGCTGAAGGGAGCCGGGGAAAAGCTGAAGGCGGAGCTTGGAAAGATCGGCCTTGCGGCTCCGGAGATTCCCTTTGTATCTAATGTCACTGCCAGAGAGGTAGAGAAGCCGGAGGAGCTTCGCAGCCTCCTGGCCAGACAGGTTTACTCTCCTGTAAAGTGGCAGCAGAGCATTGAGCGCATGATTGAAGAGGGAACCGATACCTTTGTGGAGATCGGGCCGGGAACGACCTTAAGTAAATTTGTAAAGAAAATAGACCGCCATGTACGTGTCTACCATGTGGAGACCGTAGAAGATCTGGAGACATTGAAGAAAGCCGCAGGAATGGATCCTGTAGAGCAGGCGGCGGGCTGAGTGTAAGCCGGAAGGCAGAAGCTGTACAAGGCCGGCTGGCAGCCGGAAAAAAGCAAGTCCGTGGATGATACGGCAGTGGAGGATGAAATGTTAGAAAATAAGACAGCTCTCGTAACGGGAGCCGGCCGGGGGATCGGCCGTGCAATCGCACTGGCACTGGCAGAGTGCGGGGCAGATGTGGCGGTAAATTACAGCGGATCCAAGGAGCAGGCAGAGGAAACCGTACGGCAGATTATCGAGATGGGGAGAAAGGCAGTGGCGATTCAGGCAGATGTGTCTGAGGAAGCGGACTGTGTCCGCATGTTTGCCCAGGCGGAGGAAGCTTTGGGACCTGTGGATATTTTGGTAAATAATGCAGGGATCACCAGAGACGGCCTGGCGGTGCGCATGAGCGGCGAAGATTTTGAAAAGGTTCTGGATGTAAACCTGAAGGGTGCTTTTTACTGTATGAAGCTTGCGGCAAAAGGCATGATGAAAAGACGGTACGGCCGGATTGTCAGTATCTCATCCATATCGGGTGTCAAGGGAAACCCAGGACAGATCAACTACTGCGCAGCTAAGGCCGGAATCATCGGCATGACGAAATCCCTTGCCAGGGAGCTTGCGCCCAGGGGAATTACGGTGAATGCCATTGCCCCGGGCTATATAGAATCTGATATGACGGCGGTATTGCCGGATAAAGTAAAAGAAAGCGTTTTAAGCCAGGTGCCCCTGGGAAGAATGGGGAAACCGGAGGATATCGCCCAGGCAGCGGTCTTTCTGGCCTCTGACCAGGCATCCTACATCACAGGACAGACGCTGCTGGTAGACGGAGGTATGGGAATTTGAAAAAGAGAGTAGTAGTGACGGGGATGGGAGTCATCTCACCCATCGGAAATACAGTGGAAGAATTCTGGCAGAGTCTGAAGGCGAAAAGGGTGGGAATCGGAGAGATTACCCACTATGATGCCAGTGAAGATAAAGTAAAGCTTGCGGCAGAGGTAAAGGATTTTAATCCGAAAAATTACATGGATCCCAAAGCGGCCAGGAGAATGGAGCTGTTCAGCCAGTATGCCGTGGCTGCGGCTTATGAGGCGATCGGAAATGCGGGACTGGATCTGGAGAAAGAGGACCGGACCAGAATCGGCGTCTCTGTGGGATGCGGCATCGGAAGCCTGCAGATTATGGAGCAGGCCCTGGAAAAACGGTACACCAAGGGCTTTAAAAAAATGCCCCCTCTTTTCGTGCCTATGATGATTACCAATATGGCTGCGGGAAACGTGGCCATCAGTTTCGGACTGGAGGGTACCTGTGTCAATGTGGTGACGGCCTGTGCCACAGGCACACATTCCATTGGAGAAGCATTTAGGGCTATACAATGGGGGGATGCGGATGTTATGATAGCAGGAGGGACGGAGGCAGCCATCTGCCCCACAGGAATCGGAGGATTCCATGCACTGACCGCTGTCAGCACCTCCCAGGATCCGGCCCATGCGTCTATGCCTTTTGACAAGAACCGGAGCGGGTTTGTCATGGGAGAAGGTGCAGGCGTGGTGGTTTTGGAGTCCCTGGAACACGCAAAGGCCAGAGGCGCCCAAATCCTTGCGGAGGTAGGCGGCTTTGGATCTACCTGCGACGCATATCATATTACCTCTCCCAAGGAGGATGGAAGCGGGGCGGCCAGGGCCATGCTGCTGGCGGCGCAGGAAGCAGGGCTTACGGGAAAGGACATTCAGTATGTGAACGCCCATGGTACCGGAACCCATCACAATGATTTATTTGAGACAAGAGCGATTAAGAAGGCTTTTGGCGAGGACGCATACCAGATGAACGTAAACTCCACCAAATCTATGACTGGCCATATGCTGGGAGCCGCAGGGGCCGTTGAGTTTATTGCCTGCGTAAAGACTGTGATGGAGGATTTCATCCATGCCACCGCAGGGTTTGAAGAGGCGGAGGAAGAGATGGATTTGAATTATACGAAGGAAGCAGTGAGCCGGAAGGTAACGGCGGCGATCACGAACTCTCTGGGATTTGGCGGACACAATGGGAGCCTGCTGGTAAAGAAATACGCAGAATAGGAGTGATGAGATGCAGTTTGGCTTGGAAGAGATCCTGACCTTAATGGAAAAAATGGAGCAGACCGGACTTTCAGGTTTTGTATATCGGGATCAGGAGACAGAGATCCGGCTGAAGGGAAAGAAAGCCCCCTCTTGGAAGAAAGCCCGCAGCCAGGAAAAACAGACGGAAATTGCTGAAAAAGAGATTTGTGAGGAGAAGGAAGAGAATCTCAAAGAGGTACTCTGTCCTATGGTGGGAACCTTTTATGCGGCGCCCTCCCAGGACGATGATCCTTTTATCAGCGTGGGAGACACGGTGAAGAAGGGTCAGGTCATCGGGATTGTGGAGGCAATGAAACTGATGAATGAAATCCGGTCTGAGTACAGCGGCGTGGTGGAAGAGATTCTGGTTCAGAATGAGCAGCTTGTAGAGTATGAGCAGCCCCTGATCCGCATCAGACAGTAGGAGGTACGTATGCTGAACACGAAACAGATTATGGAAATTCTGCCCCACCGGGCGCCGTTTCTCCTGGTAGACCGAATCGATGAATTGGAGCCCGGAAAGCGGGCTGTAGGGTGCAAGGCAGTATCCTACAATGAGCCTTTTTTCCAGGGACATTTTCCTCAGGAGCCTGTGATGCCGGGCGTGCTGATCTGTGAAGCCCTGGCTCAGGTTGGAGCGGTAGCTCTGCTCTCACAGGAAGAATATAAAGGGAAGATTGCCCTTTTCGGAGGTATCCGTCAGGCAAGGTTCCGCCGGAAAGTGGTTCCGGGGGATATGCTGCGGTTGGAGACTGAGCTGATTAAGCTTAAGGGACCGGTAGGGATCGGAAAGGCAGTGGCTTACTGTAATGGAGAAATCTGCACGGAAGCGGAACTGACTTTTATGATTCAGTAGACGGGAGGAAAATATGTATCGGAAAATTTTAGTTGCAAACCGGGGAGAGATTGCGGTCCGTATCATCAGGGCCTGCCGGGAGATGGGAATTGCCACAGTAGGGATCTGCTCACTGGCAGACAAGGAGGCTCTCCACGCCCAGCTTGCGGATACGTGTATCTGCATCGGCGACGGGCAGGCGGCAGACAGCTATCTGAACGGGGAGAGAGTTCTCAGCGCAGCCATTGCTTCCGGTGCGGAGGCGATTCATCCCGGATACGGTTTTTTGTCTGAGAACGCAGCTTTTGCACGGATGTGCGAAAAGTGCGGGATTGATTTTATAGGGCCTTCACCCGAAAGCATGGAAGCTATGGGTGATAAGGCATCTGCCAGAAAGATTATGGATGAGGCCGGGATTCCAGTGATCCCTGGCATGGAGGGAACGGTGCAGTCGGCAGAGGAGGCCATGAAGCTGGCGGACCGCATCGGATATCCGATTATGATTAAGGCGTCTGCCGGAGGCGGAGGAAAAGGAATGCGGGTGGTGGAGAGCCCGGAGGAATTTGCAGAGCAGTTTTCCGCAGCCCAGCAGGAGACAGAGAAGGCCTTCGGCGATGGGAGAATGTATCTGGAGCGGTATGTGCGCCATGCCAGACACGTGGAGGTACAGATCCTGGCGGACAGATACGGAAATACCATACATTTAGGAGAGCGTGACTGCTCTATTCAGAGAAGACATCAAAAACTTATCGAAGAGACGCCGGCTCCTTTTCTGGATGAGGAACTGCGGAGGCGTATGGGTGAAACTGCTGTGCAGGCGGCAAAAGCCGCCCATTACTACAGCGCCGGCACCATTGAGTTTTTGCTGGATGAGAACAAGAACTTTTACTTTATGGAGATGAATACCAGGATCCAGGTGGAGCATCCGGTGACGGAGATGGTGACGGGAGTGGATCTGGTGAAGGAGATGATCCGCATTTCCGCTGGGGAAAAGCTTTCTCTTGACCAGAGGGATATCTCCTTCCGGGGACATGCCATTGAGTGCAGGATCAGTGCGGAGGATCCAAGCAGGGGCTTTATTCCCAGTGCAGGGCGGGTGGTGCAGCTCTATGTGCCGGGAGGAAACGGGGTCAGGATTGATTCCTGTCTCTACCAGGGATGTCAGATCCCTCCCTATTATGATTCAATGATTGGAAAGGTTATCGTCCAGGGGCGGGACCGCAGAGAAGCGATCCAGAAGATGAGAAGCGTCCTGGGTGAACTGATTATAGAAGGAATCCGTACAAATCTGGAGCTTCAGTACTGGATTCTTCAGGAAGAGGCCTTTGAAAAGGGCGATGCGGAGACGGTGAACCGCAAGCTGATGCAGGGCCGGACGGAGGAAGAGGAGCAGGATGCTGAGAGAACAGTTTAAACGAACCGTGGAGGACAGCCAGGCGTATAAAATCAAGCCTAAGAAGGTGCCGGATGGATTATTCCGCATCTGTGATGCCTGCGGCAAAATCGTATATGAGGAAGATGTCATGGACAACAAATACTGCTGTCCTAAATGCGACGCTCATTTCAGGATTGATCCAGAGAAGAGAATCCGCATGGTGGCGGACCGGGATTCCTTCCGGGAGTGGGATGCGGATCTCACAGGAGGAAATCCTCTGGATTTCCCGGAGTATGATGAGAAGATGGACAGTGTCCGGGAAAAGACGGGGCTGAAGGAGGCCGTGGTCACAGGATGCGCAACCATCCATGGCATGAAGACGGCTCTGGGAGTCATGGCTTCCGGGTTTCTCATGGGCAGCATGGGAACTGCGGTAGGGGAGAAAATCACCAGGATGATCGAGAGGGCCACCAGAGAACATCTTCCGATTGTGCTTTTCTGCTGCTCCGGAGGCGCCAGGATGCAGGAAGGAATTCTCTCCCTGATGCAGATGGCTAAAACGGCCCAGGCTATAAAACGCCATGATGAGGCGGGACTTTTATACATTCCTGTACTGACCGATCCCACCACAGGCGGTGTTACCGCAAGCTTTGCCATGCTTGGGGATGTAATCCTGGCGGAGCCGGGAGCTCTCATTGGCTTTGCAGGCTCCCGGGTGATTCGGCAGACCATCGGGCAGAAACTTCCAGAGGGCTTTCAGACAGCGGAATTCCTGTGCAGACACGGTTTTGTGGACCGGATCGTAAAGCGCAGCCAGCTTAGAAGAACCTTGGCTACTTTGATTCAGAGCTCTATGCCAGGGTACTACAGACAGGCGGGAGGTAAATATGATCGTTAAACAAGGTGTTACAGCGTGGGAGAGAGTGCAGCTCGCCCGAGGGAAGAACAGGCCCCATGCCATGGACTATATCAGCAGCATTTTTGACAGTTTCATGGAACTGAGGGGAGATCGGGTATACGGAGATGACCGGGCCGTGATCGGCGGAATCGCTTCTATAGGAAAGCGGTATGTGACGGTGATCGGGCAGCAGAAGGGAAGAAGCCTGAAAGAGAATCAGCACAGGAATTTTGGCATGATGAATCCGGAAGGCTACCGGAAAGCTCTGCGGCTGATTCGGCAGGCGGATAAATTTCATCGCCCAGTGATACTCTTTGTGGACACACCGGGCGCTTTCTGCGGCGTAGAAGCAGAAGAGCGGGGGCAGGGAGAAGCCATTGCCCAGAATTTGTTTGAACTCTCCGGTGTCCAGGTTCCTGTCCTGTCTATTGTAGTCGGTGAGGGCGGCTCTGGCGGAGCGTTAGCCCTGGCTATGGGAAATGAAGTGTGGATGATGGAGAATGCGGTGTATTCCGTCCTGTCTCCCGAGGGGTTTGCGGCCATCCTCTGGAAGGACGGAACCCGTGTGGCAGAAGCGGCGGAGGCTATGAAGATCACGGCCCAGGATCTGAAGGATTTGGGCGTGATTGAGAAGATCATACCGGAATCTTTTCCGGCAGATAAAGATTATATGCAGGCTTTATCTGGAAAGCTCCGTGACGAGATCCTGGATTTTCTGAGAAGATACCAGGACAAAACAGGAGACCAGATCAAAGAAGAGCGGTATGACAGGTTCAGAAGACTGGGAACACCGGGCCAGGAGATGGACGGAATTTTTTAGAAAACGGAATTTTTACGGCAGGAGAGACTGCTGCATGAAAACATTTGATTGTTTTATGCGGCGGCATCTTCTGCCTTTTCTATTTGAAACTTCGTTCTAATCTATTGCAAATCTTAGAATTTTGGAAAAGGTTCCAGTACTGTCTGATGAATGTGGAAGATAGTATCGGAACCTTTCATCATATAGTTTATCTTTTGCCGTGATACATTTCTGTGAAGGTCTGCTGGTACTTCTGATGGTCCAGAGTCTGTACCGGCAGTATATAGTGTGCCCGTTCAATTCCTTTTACCCGGAGCGTTGCAATGATGGGATCCAGATATTGATCTTTTTGCCCTTCCGCATACAGGCAAACGGTTTTTAGGTTTTCATCTAATGTCTGAGGGAAGGGATGAGAGGAGAGCATCACGCTCTTTTCATCACCTGAAAGTTCATCTGGAAGACTTACATAGAATCCGGCCACACCATGGGCGAAGGGAGGCAGTGGATCTAAGGGACACAGGGCACGGCTGTCTTCTGGAAATAAAGGCTGATAATCCCAGTGATAAAACTGTTTTCCTGCAGCATGCCAGCCTTCTGGCAGTTCTAGTTCAACTTCTGCATCTTTCCATTCTTCGTCCTCCGTATGGCTGATTACAAACCTCAGCAGAAAGATGCTGCAGCTTCCGGAGGAAAGCTTTGGCATGACAATACCGTAGGGGGAGAAGAGAGTTCCTTGGCTGGAAAAGGCACTGCACTCCAACTGTTCAATTTCTGCCTCGCAGGGCTTAAATATTCCAGGGTGAAATGCTTTTTTGAGGGATGCTCCGGCCAAGAGGGAAGCATGTTCTTCCAGCCGTATTTCTTCAGCGGCAGAGCCCCAGGGTCTTACATGAAAATGAAGCTCAATAGGAACATCATTGCGGTTTGTCACTGAAAATATGGTTTCCGCTTCTTTTTCCTCATATTGAATGTCAAAGCAGAAGGAGCCCAGGCGGATTCCCTGAAGATGGTAGGAGGACAGCAGTCCCTGAGGTTTCAGAGTCAGAATTTTATTCAGCCCGTCCATGCGCAATCCATACCACTGTTCTATGCTTTGCTGAACCCATGCGCCCTGCCCTTGGCTGCACCTGGTCAGGCACCGTTTCTTATTGTAGGCTCTGGGCCACCAGAACAGGGAGCCTGTTTCGTCCAGCCGGTCAAACAAAAGATTCAGAGAACAGAGCATTTCTTTTCTGGTGTAGCTGCCTCCCAGGCGCAGCACTGCTCCGGTGGCAGAAGGGTTCATCCCGAAATGAAGTTCACGCAAAGTTTGGAATTCCGGATCATAATTGGTAATAAATAGAGAGCGGGCGAAACGGTGAAGATTTACATAAGGTTCATAATTAAACTCATATAACCCATAAAGGGGAGCCAGGACCGTGGCTGTGTCTTCTCCGCCATAATAGTAGAGGTCATCCGGGATATAGAAGTCTTCCCGGTCTTCGTTCATATTATTCCCGCCGGTAATCTGCGGACCAAAGGCGCCTTCAGCTTCCATGCATTCAGACAAATCCTTTGGCATACGGGATAAAAGCTCCAGGATGGAATCTGTATTCTTACCCAAAAGCTTTAAAATTTCATAGTAGGATTTCAGGGCATAGTAGCATTGTACATTGGCGCCGTAGTCGTATTTTTTGAATACAATCAGATCGCTGGCATAGTGGCTGGAAAAAAGGACTCGGTCTTCATGTTTGTGTGCCAGCATTCCCTGGTAAACTTCTTCCAGTTTCTTTGTTATTTGAGGATTATGAATGAAGTAATCCGAATCCCCTGTCAGTTCCAGATATTTTCCGGCGATCAGCAGAGGGGAGATGTAGAAGAATATACTGTGATCGTCATAAAGGCTGTAGCGCGGCCGGTTTCTCTCAAGGAGATATTCAATGGCTTTTGGACCCGCTTCCGGTACAGCGTACATGACGCTGACAACATCCGGTTCTATATCGATTCCCCACAGACGGGCCAGAGAATGGGAAGGGGCGCCCTGCCAGTTGGTAAGCAGTTTCCCTGATTCACTAAAGGAGAGACAGTTGAAATTATCAAGGATAAAACGGATCTGCATGTCGCTGTACTTCCTTCCGAATTCCGGTTTTTCCCGGATTTGGCAAGTAAGTGCGCCCAGTCTGTCCTTCCAGAAACGGGAGGTTATATTCATCCATTCCAGGGGAGTATGCTGATAAAGGATTCCAAGTTCCCTGTGGATCTGGGGCCGTCCAGGCGTCAGGGCAAGAACCGTGGTAAACAGTTTGCTCTCACCGGCCTTTAAATCTAAAGCGGCATAAATTCTGGGGTTGGAGGCATCGCCTTCCACAGTTCCGCCTAAAAGCTGCAGGGCGGCGCAGGCCTCAGGATGCCATAAGATCAGCAGCTTTTGATCCCATTCTGTCCTGTATGGATTCTGTGTATAGTCTTCAAACGGTTTACCATAGTGCTCAAACTGGTTTACAAACTTTTGGTCAAAGGAAAGACAAATCTTCCCTTTTAAGGTACAGCCGGCAGTATTTTTTACCTGCAGGCAAAAGAAGGCTGCGGCAGGACCGGGAAGGGGATGGAGAGAAGAGAGAGGCAGGGCTTCTTCTTCCATTACGGGAGCAAAAGAAAACGCTTTGAGTTCCAGCCCCTGGTACGTAGTGGCTGTCACTGGAAGATAATAGTCCGTATACTCCGTGACAGATTCCGAATTGGCGGCGGACAGGCGCAGGCCGCTGTCCATTTCAAGATCATACCGGATTTTTCCCAGAAGCAGGGCAGTGTCATTTTGATAATACTGTCCGATATGCCCTTTAAACTGTCCGCCCACATCTTCCCCGCCGGAGGGCACTGGATAAATCTTGTCGTGGGGGGTACAGGCAAAATGAAGGCGCCCCAGGGTGTCTTGTCCCAGAAGGATGCGGCCGTTTGACTGGGTAAAAAGCTGCCGCTCACTTAATGACCAGTCAGTCTTTTCAGAAGTTTCGTCATACTTTGCAATAAAATCAGATGCTCTGTGAGCATTCTTCCAAAATTCTTCCCAGGAAGAATAAAGCGGTGTTCCACGTAAATGCATGAAAATTCTCCTTCCGTATTTTTTAGCCCTTCACTCCAGTCATGGTGATTCCTTCGATTAAATATTTTTGTCCCAGCATAAATACAAGGACAGCGGGAATTACCACCAGGCAGGCGGCGGCCATCATAAGCTGCCATTCCGCACGGTAGCTGCCTACGAAAAGCTGGAGTCCCAGGGCCACTGTATATTTGTCATCGCTGTTCAGATAGATCAGAGGACCCAGAAAATCGTTCCAGGTGTTCATAAAGGCAAACATACCTACCACCACAAGAGCCGGTTTGGTCAGGGGCAGAATGATTCTGCCGTAAATCTGGATATGGGTTGCTCCGTCTATGTAAGCTGCTTCGTCAAGATCCCGGGGGATAGACAGAAAAAACTGACGGAGCAGGAAAATATAGAAGGCGCCTCCTCCCAGCCAGGCAGGAATAATTAGAGGAACTAAGCTGTTGGTCAGGCCCACTCTGCGAAACATCAGAAAGGTGGGAATAATCGTCACAGCGGCAGGGAGCATCATGCTTCCCATGATACAGGTAAAGACGATTTTCTTTCCGGCCCAGTTCACCCGAGAGAGACCATAGGCACAGAGAGAGCTGGTAATCACAGCACCGGTCACCACAAAAAACACAAGGGTCAGGGAGTTTGCGTAGTATTTCAAAAAAGGAAGTGTTTCAAAAACATCCCTGTAATTCTTCCATTGGAAGACCTCTGGCAGCCAGCGGATGGGAACCATAAAGATTTCCACATTGGTCATAAGAGAGCTTCGTATCATCCAGAAAAGGGGAAGAAGACAAAGAATGCTACCGGCAGTCAGGAGAAAATAGACAAGAATTCTGGCAATTTTCCTTTTTGTTTTTGGGGACATTTCTATTCACCTCCGTAATAAACCCATTTTTTTTGAAGCTTAAACATAACAGCCGTGAGGATCATAATAATGACAAAAAGAACCCAGGCGATGGCGCAGGCGTTTCCCATCCTCATAAACTCAAAGGCTTCCCGGTACAGATAGTAAACATAGAAAAGGCTGGCGTTGTTAGGACCTCCCTGGGTGATGACGTATGCCTGGGTAAATACTTGGAATCCGTTAATAATTCCCATAACAAGGTTATAAAAGATTGTGGGGGTCATCATAGGGATGATGACGTGAAACAGTTTCGCAGGGCCCCCGCCTCCGTCAATTTCCACGGCCTCCAGAAGCTGCCTTGGGACATCCTGCACCCCGGCCAGGAAAATAACCATGGTGGAGCCGATGGTCCAGAGATTTGTAAAGACAAGGGTGGGAATTACCGTACTCTCACTGGACAGCCATTGTACTGCGGGCAGCCCTGCGGCCCTCAGAAGCATATTCACCAGACCGAAGTCAGAATTAAAGATCCACAGCCATACGGCTGACATACCCACCACCGGAACAATGGAGGGGAGATAAAAAATAGTGCGGAAGATTCCTTTTCCTTTCACGTCTGCATTTAAAAGCAGGGCCAGAAGAAAGGCTACAATCAGAGAGGACGGTACGGACAGCGCTACGTAAAGGATTGTGACAAACAGGGATTTATAAAAGTACGGATCATTTCCGCTAAACAGATTTTGATAGTTTGTCAGGCCTACAAAATTACATTTGGAAATGATGTTATAATCAGTAAAACTGTAGTAGAGGCTGATGCACATAGGTAAAAGCGCAAAAAAAATAAAACCTAGAATACAGGGGAGGCAAAACAGGAATCCCCAGGTATTTTCCCGCCGTCTTCTTTTTTTGCTGGCAGCCAGGCTCTTCATGACAATTCCTCCTTTCAGATGGGGCGGTTGTATTAAAACTAACGGTTGTTTCCGGCGGCAGATTCAGATTCCAGCGTTATTTCCAGCGCAGATTTCCGTTAAGCATGGCCCCGGCCGTGCCTTCGTCTGAACAGACACACAGCCAGGGCCGACTGAGTGATGGAATCTGAATGCTATGACCGTTCTCCGTTATACGTTCCTTCTACCAGAGGATCCACACTTGCTTTTACCTGCTCCATGGCATCCTTGGCCGGTTTGCTGCCGGAGAAGACTTCGTCCAAGGCAGCGCTTACCAGAGTGTCGATCTCATTGAAATTCTTTACGTTAATCTCAGTAGCTACAGTCAGGTTTTCCAGAGTGGCATCCACACACGCCTCCTGGAAGCCCTGAGGTCTTGCTGGAAATTCTTCAGAAGCCCAGAACTCCAGCTTATCTTCGTTTTCATAGTACTCCTTCTGAACTGGCATCCAGATGGTACGAAACATCTCTGTGATTTCGTCGGAAGATTCCGGATCTGTAATCCACTTATACAGAGCCAGAGTGGCATCCAGATGTTCTGTAGATTTATAGATAATCAGAGAGCCGCCGTCCAGATAGGTGGTATAATTTTCGCTGATGGGAAGGGCTCCCACACCCCAACTGCATTCTGCCTCGGCAAGATCCAGATGATTCCAGCTTCCGTCCAGGTAAAAGGCAGCCTGGCCTGAGGCGATGGCTGAAGCGGCAGCAGGCATAGAATTAGAGGCAATGGAGGTAGGCGCCACATGGTATACGTTTATCAGGTCGGCGAAGTTTTGAAGAACTTCCGCTGCGGCATCCTCGCTAAGACCGAATTCCGTGCCGTCCTCACTGAGATACCCGCCCCCGTTGGAGTAAACAAAGGGCATATAAGTATTCCAGGAGGGAGCAAACATAACGCCGTACTGTACAATATTGTTGGAATCAAAATCAGGATCCGCTGCATTGCGTCCTTCTGCATCCAGAGTAAGCTGCTGTGCAATTTCCACGAATTCATCCCAGCTCCATGCATCTTCTGTGGAAGTGGGAACTTCGATTCCTGCTTCAGAGATAATATCTGCGTTATACATCAGAGAAGGCGTTACATTGGCCATAATGGGGCCTGCGGATTCTGTCTCCGACCACATCCACCAGCAGGTATCCAGATAGTTGTCAGGATTCAGATCTGGATCGTCTTTGGCCAGATCATAAAAATTATAGATCAGTCCTTCTTCACCGAACTGGCATTTCCAAGATGCAGAATAGCTAATGTCAAGAGGTTCGCCCGCCGCAATCATGGAATTGATTTTTACCAGAAAATCCTCTTCAGGAATATGCATGGCATTTACTGTGATCTGGGGATACGCTTCCTGGAAGGTTTCCAGGGACGCTTCAATGGCTGCCTGTTCTGCGCCGCTTCCCCAATACGCAAAAGTAATGGTACACTCTTCAATTTCTTCTGCCTGGGCACTCAGCACACTCATGCCAGCAAACAGCATACCGCAGAGTAAACCGGACAGGGTTCTTTTCTTCAGCATATTTTCATATCCTCCTTTTAAAAATCACGGTTAGAGAAAAGCTTTTCTATGCCCTAATCATAAAAAAATATATCCCCTCTTTCTACCGTACAATCATTAGAAATCAGCAAAATTTTTTGGAATCCGTATGATCACGCAGGTTCCTTCTCCGACCTGTGAATGGCACTCTACTCCGTATTGGGAACCATACAGAATCTTAATTCGCTGGTTGACATTGGCAATTCCAATGGAGTCTGGATTTCCCTCCATGATTTCCTTGATTTTTTCCTGTGTCATGCCGCACCCATTGTCCTCCACATAAAAGGCCACGGAGGATTCTTCTTCCTCGCCGTGGATTTCAAGAATGCCTTGTTCAAGCACCTCCTGAAATCCATGAACGACTGCGTTTTCTACAAAAGGCTGCAAAAAAAGCTTCGGAACCTTCAGATTCATGAGATTCTCAGGAATATCCAAAATTACGTCGAATTTGCCGGCAAACCGAAACTGCATAATATACAGATACTGTTCCAGCCATTGAATATCATTTTTCAAGAGTTCGTACATACCAGAATGGTAACTGGTGTAGCGGAGCATTTTGGAGAGATTGACCAGCATTTGGCTGGTGGCCTCTTGATTTCCCTCCAGACACGTCCAGTTAATAACATTTAGTGTATTATAGATAAAATGGGGATTTAACTGGGCATTTAAAGCTTTGATCTCCGTATCCTTCTGTATCAGCTTTACCTCGTAGTTCTCATGGATCAGGCTGGCAATAGCGGCGCTCATTTCTTCGAGCTTTCGATAGAAAAAGGCGAACTCGTCGTCATCGTCATATTCTATTTTTTGAGTAAAATTACC
>HHCFC01400__coassemble_1404_pt1 | contig 26135 bp, 19 predicted proteins | sample HHCFC01400__metabat2_high_PE_014 | metagenome-assembled genome bin HHCFC01400
GATATTCAGGAAATCTTAGAAGAAGACGACAAAGAAAAATTTTCTCCAAGAGAAAATTAAGACGAAACAGCAGATCAAAATTATAAATACAGATCGAAATACAGGGAACGCCGTAAGAATCATGAGAAAATAGAATCATGACCATAGTGAAGAAAGAAACCATAGGTTTAAAATCTTCCGTATAGATAAAGATTTTTAAATTGTCAAATTTCAAAAATCCGATAGAGGCACAAAAAGAAAAGATCTGAATAAAAATTCTGATAAGACCAATAAACGATAACAGCAAAGGAGCAGAATACAAAAAGAAATAAAACAGATCACAATCCAGAGAAAAAAGAATGGAAAGAGTGCCGTGAATACCTGAAAAAGCTGCATGGTTTATAGATTTAAGCTCTGTGTGAAGAAACAGAATGAATCTATAAAAAACAGGAAATCATAACTCTCCGGTCACACTGTTAAAATAAAAAAATAAGCATACGCTTATAAAATAAAACAGAATATAGTATATTATTAGGAAGCTGTCCCTTTCGTGATTCAGATCACAAGGAGGCAGCTTCTTTTATGAGCCTATATGCGCAGCTTGCTTTGTTCACACCGGTTATTCCCACAAACAACGAGCCGAGCAGCCATGCTTGCATGGATATTTGGCGGTGCTGTGTGCCAGTGGCACACGTTTAGCGCCGACCGAAGCGGAGCGTAGACCTGCCGCGAGGCTCAAATACCCTGCGCTTGCAGCGATATTTGATTTATGTGAAATCATACCTGGCAGAAAATGGTTTCAGAAACGAGGACAAAAACCATTGTTTTCCGACAGGTTGTTTTTGACAAGGAAATACAGGTATGGTACACTAAAACCAAGTTTAAGAAAGAAAAGATAATGAGGTGGGAAAATTGGACAAATACGAATACAACCTCAAGCTGGAGGAGATAGATAAACTGGTTGATCAGGGGGACTATGAGGAAGCCGCCAAGCTGGCTGATACGATTGATTGGAGGCGGGTTCGGAATGTGAGAACGCTCTGCCTGATCAGCGAAATTTACGAAGCTTCGGGGAGACTGGAGGACAGCAAGAATCTTCTTCTGCGTGCATACAGAAGATCTCCTTCAGGACGTTCTATTCTCTATCGCCTGGTAGAGGTTACTACTGGTATGAAACAGTACGATGAGGCCCTGGAATTTTATACAGAGTATGTTCAGGCAGCGCCTCATGATAATAACCGTTTCATTCTTAAATATAAAATTTACAAGGGACGGGGAGCTGATCTGGAAGAGCTGATCGGTATCCTGGAAGAGTATCTGGGACAGGAATACACGGAAAAGTGGGCGTATGAGCTGGCGTCTCTGTATCAGCAGTCGGGACAGATCCAGAAATGTCTGGCTACCTGCGACGACTTGGTACTGTGGTTCCACAGCGGCAAGTATGTCATTAAGGCCCTGGAGCTGAAGAAGCGGTATGCGGCCCTCACTCCGAAGCAGCAGGAGATATATGACCAGAGGTTCATTCAGGAGGAAGAAGAGCCTGTGCCGGAAGAGGATCTGGAAGAGAATGTGATCCGAAATGTGGAGAGCACGGACGGGGAGGTGCTGGCAGAGTCTATTCTGGCGGAGACAGAGAAGCAGATCGCCGGTGAGGTCACTGCGCGAAAGGCGGAGCTGGAGCAGGAAGCCAGCAAGAAGAACCGGCAGTTTTCTCCTTTGGTTGAAGAGGAAACGGAAGAGGCAGGGCAGCCTGTCCCTGAACAGCCTGCATCAGAACAAGGAGTAGACCAGCAGGAGGATCAAGAAAGGGGCAGGACAGATTACAGCCCTGAGAACCTGCAGATGGAGCTTGCCAAGAGCATGCGGGAGATTATCTCCGGGGTAGTGAAGCATACAAGTCCTCAGGAAGAGGATATACCGGCTTCTGTGGAGAAGAATCTGCAGATGCCAAGCAAGGTGACTGTACCGGAGCCGGATGTGAAGGTGGCCGGCAAGCTTTCTATTGATGATATTCTCCTTTCCATGGGAGATAAGGGAAAGGATCTGGCCAGAAATCTGAAAGCCCAGGATGAGAGTGCGGATCCTGTTTATGAGGATGCAGAGGAAGAAGAGGCGGCGCCTCAGAATCAGCCGGAGGAATCTTCGGCTGCAGCGTACGGGGATGAAGACTTAGCAGCGCCGGAATCTTCCGATGAGAGTGAATATGAGAGTCAGGAGACGGCATCCGGTGAGGACACAGGATCAGAAGAGCCGGCCTCCTATGAGGATGCGGAGTATGAAGACGGCGGCCAAGAGGTGCAGGAGGAAGCCTATGGATCCTTTGCGGAAGAGTACCCGGAAGATGGGCTGACGGAAGACCAGAAGGAGGCCCTGCGCTATGCGGACAATCCGGAAAAGCTTCTCAGAAATAAGGATTCCATGCCTGTTTATCGGGAAGAACCTAAAGAGGAAGCTGCGGAGGATCTGAGCAAGACGCAGAGGATTGTAAATACAAAAGAAGAGCTTCAGAAGGCCGCAGAGAAGGAACTGCTGGCGGAGAAGACTATACGGATTCCCACGGAGGAGATTGCCAGAAGAAGAGGCAGAAATGCAGAAGAGCCGGAGGAAACGCAAAGACTGGAGGAAGATTCTGAAGAGTATGTAGAGGAAGTCTCCCGTGAAGAAGAATACCTGGAGGAGCCGGCAGAAAACCGGGATGCGGAGTACGAAGAGGCAGACCAGGGAGAAGACTCACAGGAGTGGACGGAAGAAGGCTTTGACGAAGTATCAGAGGATGCGGAGGGAGAAGCAGAAGACTGGGATGAGGATGATGAGCCTCTCATGATTCCGAAGCATCTGAGAAATCTTTTCAGTGGTTTTACGGAGATTGAGGGACTGGAGGAGCAGATTGCCAATGCGATTATCCAGGCGGAGGCAAAAGGCGGCGATCGGACTTCAAAGAACGGAAATATTCTGATCTTCGGACCCCACGGTTCGGGCAAAACCACCCTGGCTATGAATATTGCCAAGGCTATCGCCCAGGATCGGGGGAACCAGGTTATGAAGATGGCCAAGATCTATGCGGCGGATCTGAACCGGAAGGATATTGCGGCTACAGTAGCCAAGATCGCAGGCGGTACTCTTATTATTGAAGAGGCAGGAGATCTGGAGGCGGGGACGGTAGAGCAGCTTACAACTGCCATGGAATTCCGCACCGATGGGCTGATTATTATTCTTGAAGATGAGCAGCAGTATATCCATGATCTTCTCATGCAGCATCCCAGATTTACCATGAAATTCACGGCACAGATTTATATTCCTGTGTACACGGTGGAGGAACTGGCTATGTTCGGGCAGTTCTATGCCAATGAACAGGATTTCGTCATCAGCGATGAAGGGATGGAGCGGCTGGAGCAGAAGCTTTCTGATCTGGCGGAACAGGGTGAGAATGTGTCAATCAACGACGTGATCGGAATTGTCGGGGGAGCCATCCGCAGATCCAATAAATTTTTTCGTAAAATGGCCCTGGGAAAAAAGCGATATAACGATCAGGACTACATAATTTTGTTTGCAAAGGATTTTAAATAAGTGAGTAAAAAGAGAGCCCGGGCTTAAAAGCCCAGGCTCTCTCCGATTAAGAAGACCTTGATCCGGCCGGGAAATGCATTGAAGCGTGTGATTACCGTGTGGCCGCAGATGCAGTCGTCGGAAAGGCAGTCTTTACAGACGCCTGTTACGGCACAGGGAGTGGAGAGATTCAGACGGGCGGCATTGGGAGGAGCCGCACAGGTGTGAATCCGCTTCAGGGCACTTTCTGTGTCTGCCGCCACCTTATTCATGCCAGCCAACACCATAACATGCTTGGGCCCATAGACCAGGGCGGCGGCCCGGTTTCCGTTTTTGTCTACATTTACCAGCTCACCGGACAAGGTAATGGCGTTGGTACTCATAAAATAATAGTCTGCGGACAGGGCTTTGTGAAAACACTCCTGTGTCTCGGCGGGAGTTTTGGCTAAGGCCCGGTCAATCGTCTCAAAGCCAGAGGTTTTCAGGGCTTCCAGCATGCCTGTCTGCTCCAGGGTGGCGGAGCCTCCCCAGCTTACAGAGGCTCCTTCAGCCATCATCTCCAGAATTTTTTCCACCGCCTCCTTTGAAGTGGAAAAATAGTAGCCTTCCATCCGGCGCTTTTCAAGTCTTTTGATAATGGAAGCGGCCAGGGTTTCATAATACTGTTTCATAGGTGTCATATCTAACCCTCCTTCTGCTGGTATTGGATCATTTCTTTGTAAATTCTTTCGCAGTTTTTATGGTCAGAGAAAGTGAAGAAGTCATCTGCCCGCTGTCTGTACTTGTCACTCATCTGGCAGTCTCTCTCCATGTACTGACAGAGAACCTGCACTAGCTCTTCATTGGTACGGCAGATCTCGCCAAAGCCCATGGTATCGTAATAGAAGGTTCCTTCCTCATAGTGCTGGGGGATATCCAGATGGTGAAGATAGACCACGGGCTTGCGCATATAGGCAAAATCAAACTGAACCCCTGAGAAATCTGTCACCATCAGAGCTGCCTCGCAGAAGATTTTTTCGTAACTCATGTCTCCTGTGGCGGGAATGATCTCCACGAATTCATTCTTTGTAAAGTCCTCCGCCTGAGGGCTGATTATGGGATGGAGAACGTACTGGATCCGATAGCCGTACTTCTTTGCCGCATTTAAAAGAAGAGGATCGTTGATCAGGCCGTTATATACTTTATAATAATTTGTCTCCTTAAAATTCGGATTATAGTCCCGGGCGACCCCCTCGTTTTTCGTCACTGGCAGTGCAGAATTCATTCTCCAGGTGGGGGAGAGAAGGAGGATCTTCTCCGCCCTGTTCTTCAGTCCGTCATACCGGGGGACGCCGGTAAGCTTCAGTGCGTCATATCCCTCATAATCATACACAGGCTTGGATAGGTTGGCGATCTCATATTTGGAGGCGCAGAAATACAGCTTCGTATTGTCCCGGAGCCGGTTCTGGGCCACGGCGATTTTTTGGACGGACATGCCGTGCTGCACGCAGGCCACTCCAAAATGTACGTCTCCCCGGATGGGAAGAGAGCGCTGGGTAGTGTAATCGTTAAAGGCAAATACTGTGGAATTGGAGGCAATCACCATATCTGCGTTTAAAAACAGAAGACGGTGCTTTAAGCTTCCTCTTCTTACAGGGTGAAGCCCTTCTTTCTTAAGCCTCGCATAGTCCGGGCAGGAGGGATCTAAAAGGTAATATTTATGGATTCCATCCTTGAACTGCAGGGAATACCGGTACAGATACTCAGAGGAATCCCCGCCTTTATAAATTTTGTCGAAAAAGAACCAGATCTTCCTTCTGGAAAACCAGGGGCGGAGCAGGAAGTTCAGCATCTTTAAGGGAAGCTGCTCCCGGAAGATGCCGCCCTTGTGGGACCACATCTGCTTCCACAAACGCAGTTCCTTGTAAAGGATTCTGAGTTTCTGGGATTTCCTGATATGGATGCCGTCCTTCTTCCAGTAGGACACATACGGACCGAAACGCCAGTAGGCGTAGGTGAGATCCTTACAGAACCTGCTGGTATGGGAAGGAAAGGCAAAGTCCATCAGATAAGTCCTTCCGCCGGTGCTGAAGTAGAATTTGAGAATACGCTCCTGGGAAGAATCCGGCACAGGGATGCTCATGTGAAAGGTCTTCAGCCGGTAAAAGGACACACCGAAGCACTTTGTCATGGAGTAGCGCTGATTATACACGGGAGTATATGTTTTTTTGCCAAATTCAGCAAATACTTCTGCTTCCTGGGAAGAAAAATAATCCTGGAACCCTCCGTCGATCTCCAGGCAGCCGTTTTTGTAATCAATGAGATTGATCCGGGCCTGAATATTTCTTAAGGTTCCAAAGGGAACGCCGTCGCAGGATAAAGAGATGTTATTTAGCTGGCGGAAGATATCCGGATAATAAGAAAAATCACGCTTCTTGAGCCGTACTTCCATAAGCTGCACCGGCTTTTCCCTGGTGAGGGGCTGGGGAATCCCGCAGAGGATCAGTTCTGTGTCAATCCATTCAAGGACATCTGAAAACAGCTCCGCATAGGCTGGAGCCTCCTTTCGGGGGATCAAATTTTTGTTCCGGTTGTTCAGGTTCGCAAAAATCCTTGTGTTCAGCATATATAGGGCCAGACACTGGACATAGAAAGAAGGTTTCCCTTCTTCCACGGATTTTTTTATAAGAGGCAGAAGGAACCCGGTCAGGGGCGTGTAGTACCAATCCCTGGAAAGGCAGGACAGACAGTAGGCGAAGTCATGCTCTCTGGGGAAGAAGTAGGAAAAGGTTTGTGATCCTGTATACAAAAATTCCGGGTGCTTGTTAAAAAGAGCTGCCAGGATCTGTTTCTCCGGCTCCGGCTCCTTCCCGCATCCGCCGGCAGCCGCCAGCAGGGAAGCGGTCTGAATCAAAAGGCCGTCCAGGCAGACAGGAAAAAGGGAGGGAATATACTGCAGAGAGATCCTTTGGTCTTCTGCCTCTTCCAGAGCAAAGGGCTCCCGTCCTTTTGCTTCATGTATGCAGGTCTGGGCGGGCATGACCAGAACCGTCTTTGTCTTTTCAGCTTTCGCAAAGAGAGTCTGGATAAAATCCGGAGAGAAGGAGTCGCCCTGGTCCAGAATCAGAGTATATTTCCCCTGGGCTTTGGAAAGCTCCTCCACCGTATTTTTTCTGGGATTCAGAGGATCTTCTTCTATTACGGGTAGAATCTGCATACGCTCTTTAGGGAAAGTCTGGGTGGATAGATCTGTCTCCCCATCGTGCTCCGGTCCGTGGGAGACCAGGAAGACAGTTACATCGTAAACGCTCATAGAATACGCCCTTTCTAATGGTGATATTTCTACTATCTTATCACAATTCGGGGCTGAATTCAACGCCGCCCAAAATGCAGGGATCGGTTTAAATTCTTTCTTTGTTACTGTTTACTTGTATCTTGTGAATAGTAACCATTTTTCATTTATTTTCGGTAATGATTGCATAATTGACAAAAAACTGGTAAAATATTTACAAAACTTCAGAAACAGGAGGGATGATATATGGAAAACAAGGTAATAGTAACAATAGGAAGACAGTTTGGAAGCGGTGGACATGAAATCGGCGAAAAGCTGGCAAAGAAACTGGGTGTTGATTTCTATGACAAAGAACTGATCAAGGTTGTGGCAAAACAGAGCGGATTCTGCGAAAAGGTTTTGGAGAGCTATGACGAGAAGCCCACCAACAGCCTTCTGTATTCCATTGTCATGGACATTTATCCCTCTGCCATGTATACGGGCCCTACCATTGACCAGCAGATCTATCAGGCCACCTATGACGCGATACGGGGACTGGCGGATAAGGGGTCATGTGTGATTGTAGGGCGCTGTGCCGACTATGTACTCAGGGACCACCCGGAACTGGTAAGCGTGTTTGTCCATGCGAATATGGATTTCCGTATGGAGCGTGTTCAGGCAGAATACCATCTCCCAGAGAATAAGCTCAAAGACTTTATTATCAAAACAGATAAGAAGAGAGCCAGCTATGCCAACTTCCAGTCAGAGAAGAGATGGGGAATGGCCTCCAGCTATAATCTCTGCCTGGAAAGCAGCGCTTTGGGGATTGACAAATCCGTGGATCTGATTTTAGACTATATCCAGTACAGACAGAAGTAAAGGATTTTGGAGGTTGTCAGATGCGGGAAACGTTTTCCAGAACGGAGATGCTCCTGGGAGCGGAAGGGATGGAGCGGTTAAAAAATGCCCATGTCGCCGTATTCGGTATCGGCGGCGTGGGAGGATATGCAGCAGAAGCTCTGGCGCGCAGCGGCGTCGGGGCTTTTGACTTAATTGATAAAGATGTGGTCAGCCGCTCCAATCTAAACCGGCAGATCATTGCCCTGGAGAAAGACATCGGACGCAGCAAGACGGAAGTGATGAAGGAAAGGATCGCCCAGATCAATCCGGCGGCCCGGGTCTGCACCCGGGACTGCTTTTTTCTGCCGGAAAGCGCCGATGATTTTGATTTCACCCAGTATGATTATGTAGTGGATGCCGTGGACACGGTGACGGCTAAGATTCTTCTGGTTCTTCGGGCCCAGGAGGCTGGGGTTCCCGTGATAAGCTGTATGGGTACGGGAAACAAGCTTCACCCTGAGCTTTTGGAGACAGGGGATATTTATGAGACCCAGGTATGCCCTCTGGCCAGGGTTATGCGGCGGGAGCTGAAAAAGAGAGGGGTAAAAAGCCTGAAGGTAGTATTTTCCAGAGAAATTCCCAGAAAGCCATACTGGGAAGAAAAAAATGGAGAAAAGACGGTGCCGGGAAGCACCTGCTTTGTGCCGGGGGCGGCAGGCCTTCTGCTGGCTTCCCAGGTGGTTCAGGACTTGACCGGGGAAGGGTAGCGCCCTACCCGTATTCGCATTCCGCACTACCGTGCTACTTGCTCCTACGGGTTAGCGTCTCTGGTGCCCAGACAGTAGGTCGTACAAGTCCGCCCTTCTGCCTGTACACCGAGACTGGCTTTTAAAGTAAAAAGATATGGAGGTATTATATGAGAGCGTATGAGAGATTTTTGAACTATGCGGTGGTCTATACTACCAGTGATGAGGAGAGCACTTCGGTTCCCACAACGGAAAGACAGTTTGATCTTGCCAGGATGCTGGTTCGGGAGCTTCAGGAGATGGGGGTTGAGGATGCCCGGGTGGATGAAAAGTGCTACGTATATGGCAGCATACCGGCGACTCCTGGATATGAAAACTGTGTGAGCTTGGGATTCATAGCGCACATGGACACTTCTCCCGACTTTGCAGGCCAGGGAGTGAAGCCGCAGGTGATAAAGGAGTATGACGGACAAGACGTGGCTCTGGGAGACAGCGGGAGAGTTCTGTCAGTGAAGCAGTTCCCCCACCTGTCCGGGCTGAAGGGGCGGACCTTGATAACTACAGACGGAACCACGCTGCTGGGTGCGGATGATAAAGCGGGTGTTGCCGAGATTATGACCATGGCGGAAAGGATTCTCAAAAGCGAGATTCCTCACGGAAAGATCTGTATCGGTTTTACTCCGGATGAAGAAGTGGGGAGCGGAGCGGATCATTTTGACGTGGAGAATTTCGGGGCTCAGTTCGCCTATACGCTGGACGGGGGCGTGGAGGCGGAGGTAGTCTATGAGAATTTTAACGCCTGTTCCGCATTCTTTGAGGTTCACGGGGTAAACATCCATCCCGGAGACGCCAAGGACAAGATGGTCAATGCTTCCCTGGCAGCCATGGAGATTAACCAGATGCTTCCCTCCTGCGATACGCCTTCCCATACGGAAATGTATGAGGGATTTTTCCATCTCACCTCCATAGAAGGGAATGTGGAGAAGGCCAAGATGCACTATATTGTCCGGGATCATGACAGAGGAAGCTTTGAGGCTAGAAAAAAGCTTTTGAGATTTATCGAGAAAACTATCAATGAAAAGTACGGACCGGGGACGGCGGTTCTCCAGATACGGGACGAATACGAGAATATGGAAGAGAAGATCAAACCATGCCTGCATCTGATCGACAATGCAAAGGACGCTATGCGGGAGCTGGGAATCGAACCGGACGTATCTCCTGTGCGGGGCGGAACGGACGGAGCAAGGCTGAGCTTCATGGGGCTTCCATGTCCCAACCTGGGGACCGGGGGCTACGCTTTCCATGGACCTTACGAGCATATTACGGCAGAGGGAATGGATACTGTAGTGGAGATCGTGCTGGGAATTATCCGCAGATATGCCAGGCTGTCGTAAGGGTTAAAAATTCTTTATGGGAGCGGGACAGCTTAGCCCTATAACCTGCCTTATATGTGGAATGCCGGAAAACTAAGGCGGAAACGCATTTACAGGGGTGGCCGGATATGGTAAAATGGACGAATGATCCGCAAATACGGAAAATCTCAGATACTTCGGAGGAAGGTATGAATCTATTTAAATACCGAATAAAGACACTGCTTAAGTACAAAGATCTTATCAAAGAGCTGGTGAGCAGGGATCTGAAGCTGAAATACCGGCGCAGTTTCCTGGGCTATGTGTGGAGCGTACTAAACCCTCTGCTGATTATGATCGTGCTGACTCTGGTATTTTCACAGATGTTCCGCAGGGACATTGTGAACTTTCCAGTCTACTATCTTACTGGCCGTACCATGTATGATTTTCTGAAGGGCAGTACCACCAGCGCCATGAAATCCGTGACAGGAAACGCAGCCTTGCTGCGAAAGGTCTATGTGCCGAAATATATTTTTACCCTGGCCAAAGTGACAAGCGCCATGGTGGATATGGTGTTCTCCCTGGGAGCCATGGTGATCGTAATGGTCGCCACCAGGGCGCCCTTCCACTGGACAGCGCTGCTGTTCCCTATTGTGGTGATACAGGTGTATATTTTTTGCTGCGGCCTGGGATTTTTCCTGGCTCAGCTCAATGTTTTCTTCCGGGATATCCAGCACATTTATGCGGCGGTGCTTACGGCATGGCTGTATCTGACCCCCATTATGTACCCCATTGAGCGGCTGGGAGAGACACTTACCTTTATCGTCAAAGGGCTTAATCCTTTGTACTATTATGTGGCTCAGTTCAGGGATCTGATTTACTACGGGCAGTTTCCGGGGCCCAGGGTATTCTGGGGAGGCTGGCTTATCGCCTTTGTGATGCTGGCAATCGGCGTCTGGTCCTTCCAGCGCTCAAAAGATAAATTCATATTATATATCTGACAGGGGAGGACAAGATGGAGAATTATGTAGTTGACGTGAAGGATCTGACCATCCGCTTTAACCTTTCCAGCGAGAAGGTGGACAACCTGAAAGAATATGCCATTAAGCTTGTGAAAAAAGAGCTTATGTTTCAGGAATTTCTGGCCCTGAAGGGAGTGTCTCTCCAGGTGAAGAAGGGGGAGGCCTGGGGGCTGGTGGGGACTAACGGTTCCGGCAAGTCTACGCTTCTGAAGACCATCAGCGGAATCTTAAAGCCGTATAAGGGGACAGTCACCACAAAGGGAAAGATCGCCCCTCTCATTGAGCTGGGGGCAGGGTTCGATGGAGACCTGACAGCCAGAGAGAATATTTTCCTGAACGGGATGGTGCTGGGGCACTCCAGAAAATTCATGGAGGAACATTTCGATGAGATTGTGGAATTTGCCAATCTGAAGCGTTTTTTGGACTCTCCCATTAAGAATTTTTCTTCCGGTATGAAAGCCCGGCTGGGATTTTCCGTGGCAACCATGGTAGATCCAGATATCCTCATCGTGGATGAGGTGCTGGAAGTGGGAGATTTCCAGTTCCGGCGCAAATGCAATGAGAGAATGCGGCAGATGCTCTCGGGAGGGACCACCCTTCTGTTTGTGTCCCACAATACGGATACAGTGAAGCGGCTGTGCGACCATGCTCTGTGGCTGGACAATGGAGTAGTGAGGATGGCGGGACCTGCGGAGGAAGTCTGCGATGCCTACAAGGAAGAGCAGGAGGCAGCCATACGGGCAAGGAAAGAAAAAAGGCGGGCCAAGCTGAGAAAACAGGGAAAGAAATACGACTATCTGATCGTAGGGGCGGGACTCTACGGCTCTGTCTTTGCCAGGGAGCTGACCAGATCCGGAAAGCGCTGCCTTGTGATCGACAAGAGGGATCATATCGGAGGCAACATCTATACGGAGGATGTGGACGGCATACAGGTTCACAAATATGGGGCCCATATTTTCCATACCAGCAATACAGAAGTCTGGAAGTACGTAAACAAGCTGACGGAGTTTAATAATTATATTAATTCTCCGGTGGCGGTTTATAAGGACGAGCTGTATAATCTTCCCTTCAACATGAATACCTTCTACAAAATGTGGGGACTGAAAAAGCCCCAGGAGGTGAAGGAAGAGATTGCCAGACAGATTGCGGATCTGAATATCACGGATCCCCAGAATCTGGAGGAACAGGCTCTCTCCCTGGTGGGAAGGGATGTGTATGAGAAGCTGGTGAAGGGTTACACGGAGAAGCAGTGGGGAAGAGACTGCAGGGATCTCCCGTCCTTTATTATCCGCCGCCTCCCTCTGCGTTTTACGTATGACAATAACTACTTTAATGACCGGTATCAGGGAATCCCTGTGGGCGGCTACACAAACCTGGCCCAGAAGCTGCTGGATAATGTGGACGTTATGACAGGTACGGATTTCTTTGAATACAGAAAAGAAAATTCTCACATGTACGACAAGGTCATCTACACGGGTATGATCGACGAATACTTTGATTATTGTCTGGGACATCTGGAATACAGGACGGTTCGTTTTGAGACGGAACGGCTGGAGGAAGAGAATTACCAGGGGAACGCTGTTATGAATTATACAGAGAGGCAGATTCCCTATACCAGGATCATTGAGCATAAACATTTTGCTCCGGAGGAAGAGAGGGAAAATCCCAAACCCTTCACGGTGATTTCCAGAGAGTATCCTCAGGAGTGGAAGCCTGGAATGGAGCCTTACTATCCTGTGAACGATGAGAAAAACAGCCGGCTCTATGAACAGTATCTGGAGCTTGCCAAGAAAGAGAAGAACGTCCGGTTTGGAGGAAGGCTTGGTTCCTACCGGTATTATGATATGGATAAGGTGATCGAAGCCGCACTGAAGGACGCAGAAGAAGAGCTGGGGAGACGCTGAGATGATAACAGTCTGCGTGATATGGGACGGAGAACAGGAAAAACTGAATAAAACGCTGAATAGCTTGGAAAAACAAGGGCCGGATTTTCAAAAGGAGATCCGGCTTAAAATCCTGTGCGGGAAAAGCGAGGATGAGGTGGAAAGCGCTCTTTTGAGCGGGGCTGAATACTTTTTCGGAAGAGATAAACGGGAACTGCTGGCGGCTCTGGAAGGGATTTTCTACGGTCTTGAGACAGAGCTTGTTACCGTGGCTGAGGCCGGAGAGGCCTGGCAGGGACAGTCTCTGGCCAGGGGCTGTTCCATGCTCATGGAAGCGGAAGAGGCGGACGGACTGCTCTGGCAGCATGCCGGGGGAAGGAAGACTGCCGGGCGCACGAAAAAAGGGGCCGATGGACCGGTTCAGGGAAAGATATATTCCCTTGACCGGGCGGAAGATATTCTTCAGATTCCAGCCTGCCTTCACGGAGCTGTCTTAAAATCCCAGGCCGTGCGGGGAGAATCCTATGAGGAAGCATACGGCCCGTGTATGGAAGAGGCATTTCTCTTTCGGATCCTTATGAAAAAGGGGAGGGTTCTCGCCCCCAGAGAGCTGGGGTTTTCCGGGACTTCCCCCATGTATGACGACAGAGTTTTAAAGCCTCAGTGGGAAGATCCCTCCTGGTATCTCGCAGTGGCCAGGGAATACTGCCTGGGTCTTCTGGAAGAGGATAAGATAAGGTTTGGCGCCCCCAGGCTTTTCGCCCAGGCTCAGGCGGCTTACGCCGTGCGCCATATGTTTGACATTAATACGGACAACCGGGATCGCCAGGTTTTAAATGGAAAAGACTGGACACAGTTCCTGGAAGACTGCCGCAGGGCCATGGAGATGGTGGATAAGAAGCTGCTGCTGCCGGATGAAAATCTTCACGTGGAGAGAAGGATGCAGTATTCCATCTGGCCTCTGATGATGAAGCTTGCATGCCGGGAGCGGGAGAAAAAGGAGATCCTTCCCATGGCCTTCGTGGATCTGACGGAGGAAGAGAAAGGATGCATCCGTCTGGAGGGTTCTTTCGACCAGATCGGGGCGGGGGAGAAGGGGAGCCTGCTGGTAAAATACAGAGGAAACCGGATTCCATACACCAAGAGTACAAGGTACGCAAAGCTTTGTTTCTTTGGACGGCCTCTTGTGAAAAAGTACGCCTTTGCCGTGGCTCTTTCAACAGAGATGCTGATGGAGGGAGGGGAGCTGAGCTTTTGGATTACAGACGGGAAAAAAGAACAGAGAATGCTCACGGGAGCCCTCCGCTACACGGCTGGATTTACCCATCTTCTGGAGCATTCCTGCCGGCGCTATGGGAAGTATGTCCTGTCCTTCCGGCTGAGCGGCGGCTTGGCCCTGGCAGTGACCATAAGAAAGACGGGAAAGGCCGGGGGATTTATTCGGGAATGGAGATTTTTAAAGGAAATTCTCACTTCACCCTATGGTTCCAGGAAGCTTTTCCTGATAAGGCTCTTATATTGGCTGACCAGGCCCGTATACAGGAGACGCCATATCTGGCTGACCTTTGATAAGCTGTACAAAGGGGGAGACTGCGGGGAATATTTTTACAAATATATGGTGAAGGAGAAGAAGCAGGGAATCACGCCTGCCTATGTCATAAGGGAGACTGCTCCGGATCTGAAGCGGCTCAGGCAGGAAGGCTATCAACCCCTTCTCTACAGGAGCGTAAAGCAGAGGCTGGCGTATCTGAATGCGGAGATGATTTTTGCCACCCACAGCGCAGTACCCTCCTTCTGCGGTTTTGACCGCTGGGAGGTGCGGTTTGTCCAGGATTTGCTGCGGGGGACCAATACCTGCATCCAGCACGGACTTTCCGTGCAGGATCTCACCTTCGATTCTAACCGGGCGGTAAACAATAATAAACGGTATTACTGTGCGTCTCCCAATGAAATTCAGAACCTCTCCAAGCCGGAATACGACTACCCGCCCCAGACCCTGAGACTTACGGGAATTCCCAGATATGACGGCCTGGTGAACCGGGATCAGAAGCAGATCCTCATAACGCCCACCTGGAGAGCGTATATTGCCATGCCTGCGGTGATGGGAAACGCAAGGCCCTACAGTCCAGAGTTTAAGCATACGGATTATTTTAAGCTGTATTACAGGCTGATCACCAATGAAAGACTGCTGCGCACGGCCAGGGAACAGGGGTACAGGATCGTGCTGCTTCTTCACCCTGTGACCAGTTCCCAGAGAAGGGATTACCCGGAGGATACAGATACCGTTAAGGTGGTTACGGCCCTGGAGACCAGCTATGAGAAGATTCTCACGGAATCCAGCCTGATGGTCACAGATTACTCCGGGGTTCAGTTTGATTTCGCCTATATGAGGAAGCCGGTGGTGTATTTTCATTCGCCCAAGCTCCCGCATCATTACCAGGAGGGGGGGTTTTCCTATGAGACCCAGGGCTTTGGGGAGATCTGCCGGGATCCCCAGGAGACGGCAGAGCTTCTGTGCAGTTATATGAAGCAGGGATGCGCCCTGAAGCCGGAATATAAAGAGAGGCAGGATGCGTTCTTTGCCTTTGACGACCATGAAAACTGCAGACGAATTTTTCAGGATGCCATGGAGTACAGGAAATGTTTTGGATCAAACAGTATTTAAAGATGCTTCTGCAGAATGTGCTGCTTCCGGCAGTCTACTTCTGCTTCCGCCATAGGCCCGTGAGAAAGGGAAGCGTGCTTTTTGCGGACGGCCATCACCGGGAGATGCCCTTTTCCATGAAGCGGATGTACCAGGCCATAGAAGCCCAAAAAGACATGTACCACACAGAGCTTTTTATAGAGGACTTTAACCAGATGTCCTTTGTGAAGACGGTGGGATTTCTTCTTCGCTTTATGCGAAGCTACGCCACGGCGGAATACGTTTTTATCTGCGATTACTTTCTGCCGGCGGCTGCCTGCCGCAAACGCAGGGAGACCACTCTGGTGCAGTTATGGCATTCCTGCGGGCTGATGAAAAAAATTGCCTTTGACGCAGGACAGGATATCCCCAAGAATTACCGGGGGAACATGTTTGGCAATTATACGTGGCTTACCATGAGCGCTCCTGTCTGCGTGCCGGTCCATGCCAGGGCTCTGCGCATGGAGCAGGAGAGGATCAGAGCCACGGGAATCTGCAGGACCGATTATTATTTTGATCCTCAGTGGAATCAGGGGTGCAGGGAAAGGTTCTTTCAGGAGCATCCTGGAGCCAGGGGAAAAAAGATTGTCCTCTGGGCGCCTACCTTTCGGGGAAATGCCGCCATGCCCCGGCTGGAGGGGCTTTCGGCCGTGCGCCGTGCGGCAGAGAAGCTGGGAGATTCCTGGTATTTTCTTTTGAAAGCCCATCCCCATATTGACGGGCGGGAGCAGGTGTCCAATACACAGATCCCCACAGAGGAACTTTTGTGCGTGGCGGATCTCCTGATCACCGACTATTCCTCTGTACTGTTTGATTATCTGATTTATGAAAAACCGGTGCTTCTGTTTGCGCCGGATTTAAGAGAATACGAAAGGGAACGGGGATTTTACATTGATTACCGTTCCATGCCCTTTCCCATTGTGGAGAAGGGGGAAGAGCTGCCGGAAGCGATTCCTGCCAGCATCGAGAGCGCACAGGAGCGCAGCGGGGAGATACATGAATTTCGCATGAAGTATACGGGAGCCTGTGACGGCAGAGCTGCAGAGCGGATTATGGAGCTGGCGGGCATGCAAGGGCCTGACCGGCATGAAAGGAGGCCAAGATGAATATAGCCATTATTTTTGCAGGAGGAAGCGGAGTGAGAATGGGGGCCGGAGTTCCCAAGCAGTTTCTGGAGATTAACGGGAAGCCGATTCTGATTCACACCCTGCTTTTGTTTCAGGAGCATGAAGAGATTGATAAAATTTATCTGGCAGTGGGAGAAGAATACATTCCCTATGCCTGGCACCTGGCGGAGGAGTTCAGGATTGACAAGCTTCAGGAGGTAGTAGCCGGGGGCGAGACGGCCCAGGATTCTATTTACAATGCTCTGGCAAAGGCTTTGGAGGAAAACCCAGAGGATTCTATTGTGCTGATCCATGACGGGGTGAGGCCTATGGTGGACTACGGAGTGATCAGTGAGAATATTGCCGCCGTGCAGGAGTATGGCAGCGCCATCACCTCCACTGCCTGCTATGAGACCATTCTGCTCAGCAAGGACGGGGCCACCGTGGACAGCCTTCCGCTTAGGAAAGAGACCTACGCCGCCCAGGCGCCCCAGAGCTTCTATCTGAAAGATATCCTAGAGGCCCATGAGGCCATCCGTAAAAAAGAGAGCCGGTATGAAAATATGGTAGATGCCTGTACCATTTATCGGGCTTTAGGGAAGCAGCCCCACATTGTTTTGGGGAATCGTGGAAATATTAAAGTAACCACCCCGGAGGACGTGTATATGTTCCGGGCACTGATTCAGTACAAAGAAAACGAGCAGGCCTTTGGCCTGGGGCTGACCGACCGGCTGGCCGTAAAGATGAACCGGTACCGGAAAAAGACAAGTAAGAAGTTTCCTATAGAATAAAAAGCAGAGCTGGTAATACAGGAGGGAAGAATGGAAAAGCTTCAGTTGACGAAAGACCCTGTCCTGCAGAGAGATCTGGAGGAAATTGCGGATTCAGAGATGATACAGTGGGAGCGGTTTCGGGGAAAGACGATTTTGATTACAGGGGCTACCGGCCTGATCGGAAGCCAGGCGTCCATGGCCCTGATTCTGGCAGGGAAAAAAAGGGATTTGAATCTCAAGGTCCTGGCCCTGGTGCGAAACAAGGAGAAGGCAGAGAAGATGCTGGGAAGCTGTCTGGGGCATGGGCTTTCCTTTCTGGTGGGAGACGTGACAGAGCTGCCTAAGATGGAGGAAAGGATTGACTTTATCCTTCATGGGGCCGGAGTGACCGCCTCCAAACAGTTTGTGGAAAAGCCTGTGGAGACGATTCTCACTACCTTGAAAGGAACCCAGGCCATGCTTGATCTGGCCAAAAGTCAGGAAGCGGAGGGAATGGTATATCTCTCATCTATGGAAGCCTATGGGGTGGTGGATCCAGAGCATTATATTGTAAAAGAGAGAGATTACGGATATATCGATCCCCTGGAAGTGCGCAGCAGCTACTCGGAGAGCAAGCGGATGGCGGAAGGGCTGTGTGCGGCTTACGCTCATGAGTACGGCCTGCCTGTGAAAAACGCAAGGCTGGCCCAGACCTTCGGGGCGGGAATTCCCCAGAGTGAGAACCGGGTATTCGCCCAGTTTGCCAGAAGCATTCTCAAAGGGGAGGATCTGGTGCTGCACACGGACGGAAGCAAGGCCCACTGCTACTGCTACACCTCCGATGCGGTGCTGGGGCTTCTGAAGATTCTCCTGGAAGGAGAACCGGGGCAGGCATATAATGTCTCCAACGAAGAAACCTTCTCTACCATCCGTGAGATGGCGCAGATGCTGGTGGACGGTTATCCCCAGTCTGGCTCCAGGCTGGTCTTTGACATTCCAGAGGACGCCAATCTCTACGGCTACGCCCCTCCTTCCAGGATGCTGGTAAATTCTGAAAAGCTTCAGGCGCTGGGATGGAAGCCTCAGGTGAACCTGGCCGGGATGTACAGCCGCCTGATGGAGAGCATGAAAGGCTGGAAGGAGTTTCAAAAGGGTCAGGAGGAGTAGGATGGCAGAAGAAAAGAGATATGCGGATTCACCTGTATGGAAGGAACTTTCCGGCAGGCGGATCCTTCTGATGGGAGTAAAATCTTCTCTGAAGCAGAGCTTTCTTCAGAACCTGTCCCATATGGGAACTCAGATGGGCTGGGAGTTCCAGGTTCAGGAAGATCCCAAGGAAATTAGAAAGGGAGATCTCATCTTCATATTCGGACTGGTCAGAGAGAAGAGATACGCATCCTGGAAGGAGCTGCGAAGTCTTCTGGAAACTCTCCGGCTGCTGGAAGGTTCAGAGTTTGAAGCGGCGGCCCTCATTACGGGGACGGAGGTTTACGGCAGGCTCTATGGAAAAGAGAGAACCATACGGGAAGATGAGATGGGATATGTAAGCCATCTCCTGGAGGAAGATACGGGATCCTTCTGTATGCGAATGGCAGAAAACCTGGCGGGAAGGCTTGCCAGGGAAAAAAATCTCCCTGTGAAAATACTGCGGACGGCCAGGACATGGGAGGACACTGTCAGCGACACGGTGCTGGCGGAGGGAGTGGCCGGGGATTTTGGCAGCCACATCCAGCAGCTTATCCAGGGGGCGGTGCTGGCGCTGCTCTGGGGAAAGCCTGGACAGGCTTATAATCTCCCATGGGAGGAGACGTCTTTTGAGGAAAATTCTCAGAACAGAAGTCCTCTCTCTCCGATTCCACTGAAACCGGATACTGAGAAACTGGAACAGCTGAGAAAAGAATAATGGAGGCTTTCTTGACCATGCTTCGGGATTTTTTAAATGAATTTGAGCTGGACTGGGCCATGGCGCCTGTACGCTCCGGCATGATTCCCAGAGACAAAATAAATAAAAAGAGAATTTTGGTGGCAGGAGGCGAGGAAAGCCTGCGGCAGGCTGTGACCTGGTCCTTTCTGGCCTGGAATGACCGGGAGGATGTTTCCTTAAAGGCAGAACAGTACGGTCCAGGAGAAAAGATACCCCAGGAGAGCTTTCGGGAGGCAGATTACATTGTATTTCCAGGACTTTGCTCCAGAGCTCTGCCAAAGGATCTGGATTCGTGTATGGACTGGCTGGAAGGGTGGTTTAGCTTGCTGGAAGAAGCAGGCGCCAATTCGCCAAAGGCCAGGCTGATCCTTCTCTCGGACGGACGTACCTTCGGGAAGCTGGGCCGGGGATTCGCGGCCTCGGAGTATGAGGAAGGGGAGACAGATCCCCTGGTGGAAGAGTTTTCGGATCAGTACATGATGCAGGCGGCGGAGGGGATCTTCCTTGCCTGGGCGAAAGAGAATAAAAGAGAGTTTAACATACTGCGGACCGGCTGGCTGTACGGGCCGGAGATCTCTATGCTGGACCATCCTCTTTGCCGGCTGGCACGGCTTACAGCCCAGGGAAAAGAAGAAGAGATTCCCATTGTGCCGGATCAGGATTCTTATACCTGCATCCACGATCTTCTGACAGCTCTTCAGTTTGTACTGACTTGCTGCCCTTCCGGGAAGGTATTTCATGTGAAGGGACTGGAGTCGGATGCCACGGCCGCAGAGATGGCGCTGATACTCCACCGGAATTTCCCGGAGATCTGCCGACTGGATCTGGCGCACCAGGAGGCGGGCGAGAATCAGGGGATTCTGCTGAACACGCAGCTTCTTAGCCACTACGGCTTCGAACCCCGGGTAAGCCTGGAGGACGGGCTGATTATTCTGGTAAAGAGCCTGCAGAATACAGGAGAAGTGTTTATCTTTGACAACACTTACCTGGGAAAGCTTGAGAAGGTTCACGAAATCCTTCTGGCCTATCTTTTAGAGATAGACAGGATCTGCCGCAAGCATAAGATCAAATATTTCCTGGCGGGGGGAACCCTCCTGGGAGCGATCCGCCATAAGGGCTTTATCCCCTGGGACGACGATGCCGACGTGATGATGCTGCGGGAGGATTATGAGCGGTTCCTGAAGGTGGTTCGGGATGAGCTGCCGGACAATATTTTTCTGCAGCTTCCCTGGACGGAAAAGGGAAACCACAATCCTTTTACAAAGCTTCGGATTGACAATACCCTTTTTGCCACGGAATTTACAGGGCATTTTATGGAGATGCACAATGGAATTTTCTTCGATGTGCTTTCCCATGACAAGACAGGGAACCACCCTTGGTCCCAAAAGCTGCACCTGATGTTCACCATGCTTACTCGATCCATTGTGTTTAATAAATGGGGGGACACGGACATTAAAGGGGGAGGGGCCCATCCGCTGATTTGTAAATTCGTAGATAAGGCCAAGTATCTGATCCCCATGAAATTTGCCGAATGGGCCCAGGAGAAATCCCTCACCTTCTTTAAAAACCGGGACAGCGACTATCTCTATGACGGGATGGGACGGAATCTGAAGAGGGGAGCCTTCCCCAAAAAATGGCTGGAGGAGGCTGTGTATGTGGAATTTGAGGGGTATGAGTTTCCCGTGCCCAGGGACTATGACCAATACCTGACCTGGCTTTACGGGGACTATATGCAGATGATTCCCGTAAGCCAGAGAAGAACCAGCCACAGTATCGTGGTAATGGATCTGGGGGCTTATTCAAATTTCGGCATCAAAGACAGCGGGAAGGAAGAAAAGACAGATTCTCGTGATTCAGAAAGGAAGGTGGCAGATGCTTTCGGTGATACTTCCGGCGTACAATGAAGAGAAAATGATCCGTACGGCGGCCAACACCATCGGTGAAATACTGGTCAAAGCGGGCATACCTTATGAAATCATTTTTGTAAACGACGGTTCCCGGGATCACACCTGGGAGGAAATTCAGAAGACAGCCGGGGAGAGGGCTGAAGTCCAGGGAATCCGGTTTTCGAGGAATTTCGGAAAAGAAGCGGCCATGATGGCCGGTCTGGCCGCAGCCTCCGGGGAATGCTGCGCCGTGATGGACTGCGATCTGCAGCATCCGCCGGAGACTTTGGTGGAAATGTACCGGCTGTGGGAGCAGGGATATGAGGTTGTGGAAGGAGTCAAGAGAAGCAGGGGAAAGGAAAGCGCTGCTCATCGTATGAGCGCCGGTCTGTTTTACAGGATTATCTCCCGGGCAGTGAGGATTGATATGTCCAGAGCCTCTGATTTTAAACTTTTGGACCGGAAGGCTGTGGATGCGATTCTTTCCCTGCCGGAGAGGAATCTGTTTTTCCGGGCCCTCTCTTCCTGGGTGGGTTTTCGGACGGCTTCCGTGGAGTTTGACGTGCAGGAGCGCACAGAAGGAGAATCCAAATGGTCTACCTGGTCTCTGATCCAATATGCGGTGAAGAATATTGTGGCGTTTTCCACAGTGCCTATGCAGTGCGTAACGGTGGCAGGGGTAGTGGTCTTTGTGTTGGCGGTAGTTTTGGGAATTCAGTCCCTGGCAAAGTATTTTTCCGGTCATGCAGTGGAAGGTTTCACCACAGTGATCCTTCTGATTCTGATCATTGGCAGCATCATCATGATCAGCCTGGGGATCATCGGGTACTATATTGCCAAAATCTATGAGGAAGTAAAAGGCAGGCCCCGGTATATCATTGCGGAAAAAACCAGAAAGAAGGAAGAGTGATATTCCAGGAAACAGCGGAATAAAGATAGAAAAACAGCGTGCGGATTTTCTGTGGAAAGGGAGTTATATGAATCTTCTCTGGGGCGCTATGCTGATCATTGGAATTATTTATGGAATGGCCGCCGGCCATACAGAAGCTGTGTCAGAAGCCGTTCTCTCATCGGCCAGGGAGGCTGTAAGCTTGAGCTTGACCATGATGGGGGTGATGGCTTTCTGGACAGGGCTGATGGAAATTGCAAAGGATGCCGGATTGATTTCGTCTATAGAGAGACGGATTCAGCCCTGCATCCGTTTTTTGTTTCCTGGGATTCCTCCGGGACATCCTGCAGGTCTCTCCATCGCCACTTGTTTTCTGGCTAATTTTTTCGGCCTTGGAAGCGCCGCCACTCCTGCGGGGCTGAAAGCCATGGAAGAGCTGTCCATGCTGGAAGAAGAGCGCAGAAAAGGGCTTGCGCCGGGGAGACCCCAGGAAAAGGGGACGGCAAGCCGGGAAATGTGCGCCTTCCTGATCCTGAATATTTCCTCCCTGCAGTTGATTCCTGTGAACATTATTGCCTACCGGACTCAGTACGGAAGCACAAATCCCACTGGGATCGTAGGGCCGGCTATTTTGGCTACAGCCGTAAGCACAGGGGTGGCAGTGGTGTTTTGCAAAGGGATGGATTTGCGGAAGAAGAGGGAATAGTTTAGTAGCGTACGTTTTCGGATATGGTAAAAAACAGCGGCTTGAATAACCATACGCCGTATAGTAAACTTGAGGCACGGGAGGAAAAATCATGCGTGTGATCATATGTGACGATGAGAAAAGCACCTGCGCCAGGCTGGAGCAGATGCTTAAGGAAATATCCCTGGAAAAGAGCATGGAGCTGGAAATCGACGTCTTCTTTGAGGGGACTGCCCTCACCCGGTATCTGGAAAGGGAAGCGGCGGCGGATATTCTATTTCTGGATATTCAGTTTCCGGGGGAGGGGATCAACGGCGTGGAGGTAGGAAAATACATTCGGGAGACGCTGAATAATCCCCATATGTTTCTGGTGTATATCTCTTCCAGGGAAGAATACGCCATGGAGCTGTTCCAGAACCAGCCCTTTGATTTTCTGGTAAAGCCTGTCAGCAAAGAACGGCTGGCCCGGGTAATGGAGAAAATATTCGCCGCCGCCGGAAGGAGCCGGCGCACCTTCAAATATAAAAGCCAAGGGCGTAGCTGCCAAATCAGATACGAAGACATCTTATATTTCCAAAGTGAGGGAAGAAAGATCAATATTGTGACGGACAGCGGTACAGAAAGCTTCTACGGCAAACTGTCGGAGGTGGAGAAGGAGTGTCCCGGGAGTATGTTTCTGCGGATTCATAAGTCCTCTCTGGTGAATATGCAGCATACCAGGGAAATCACTTATGAATGGATGAAAATGGGAAACGGAGACGTACTGGACATCAGCAGGGCCAACCGTGCGGCTGTAAGAAGAAAAATAATGGAGAGTATGACGGATGAAATACGAAATGGCGGCTGAACTGCTCCTTGGACTGTTTGCAAATGGGATCCGATTTTACGCAGTAAAAAGATTTATGGATTTTTTTGTTTCCAGGGACAAATGCCAGTGGAAGTATGAGTGGAGCTTATATATCCTTGGGTGCGTGGGTACTTATGCTGTCAGTCTGATCTTCCTTTCACCCGAACGGAAGCTGATCGCAAATATTCTGGCTTTATTACTGCTGACAGTTCCATACCAGGTAAAGCTCTCGAAAAAACTGCTGATGGCATTGTCCATCTATGCGGTAAGCGCTCTGACGGATATCCTGGTGGTACAGCTATTGACAGGATATGAGTCGGGAAAAATGGTAGGGGGAGTTTACAATCTGATCGTAAGCCTGGCGTTCCTGCTGATCTCTGCTTTTTTAAAGAGAGCGGGGGATTATGAGAGAGATACTCCCCTGCCGTCTTATAATATGGTTGTATTGGGGATGATTCCCCTTATCAGCGTTATCAGCATATACCTTATTGACGTTCTGACAGACCACAGCAGGCTTCCGGTTCTTGCTGCGGCATTTGGTCTTATAATTATTAACATGCTTCTATTCTGCTTGTATCAATCATTAATAAAATTTTATCTGGCAAAAATAAATGAAAAGAAGCTGGAACAGATGACAGCCATGTACGCCTACCAGCTTGAGGTGGTGCAGGAGTCTGAGGAACATATTAAGGAGCTTCGTCATGATATGAAGCACCATATCCTGGAGCTGTCGGCCATGGCACGGCAGGAGGAGAAGGGGGATATGGTACAGTATTTAAAACAGATGGAGCAGTTTATGCTGAATCCTGCTGAAAAAGTTTCTACGGGAAACAAAGAAATCGATGGGGTACTGAACTATATGCTCCGTCAGGCAGACCAGCAGTTAAATACGGTGGATCTGGATATTCAAATTCCCAAACGGATGTACAGCGCCAATTTTAATATCTGTGTAATTTTGGGAAATCTTCTGGACAATGCGCTGCGGGAGGCTCGTGGCTCCCAGGATAAATATTTGTCGGTGCAGATGCGCACCAAGAGTGATGTCCTGCTTATTTTTATTGAAAACAGCTATGACGGTAAGATAGCGATGGAAGAGGACATCTTTAAGACCACCCAGAAGGACAAGTCCCTTCACGGCTTTGGACTGGAGAGTGTGAAGCAGATTATTTCCGCCTGCAGAGGAGACATGAAGATCGAGTATACCGAAAACCGCTTTCAGGTACAAGTGCTGTTGTATCTGTCCAATATTCTGTAAAAGGTGTAAAGTAAAGACATTTTTAGGAAAAGGGGCGCCGCATGAGAGCAGCGCTCTTTTGTGTCATCTCTCTTCTGAGATATCTTCCAGTTTTAGCAGAAATCTATACAGTTTTTGTCAATGAACGTCTCTGGAAAAGGATATATGCTATAGTATGGACACTGCTGTTTGTCTCTGATTTAAGATGCAGCTTATGATTGGGCGAACGGCAGCTTTGGACGGATGGAGCAGAGAAGAAGGAGGCTTTATATGAAAACATATATAAAAAAAGGGATGTTAGCTTTATGCGTGTGCGTATGCTTAAGCGGCTGCAGCGGAGAGACGGAGAAAGCGGGGGAGGAAAAAACTGTCCAGGGGACAGGAGAGATTGCACAAGAGGAAACCGTGGATTCTTTTCCGGAATCCTATTCCGAGAAGACAGAAAAGGTTCAGTTTGATTGTGAGCTGGAGGTTCCAGAGGAATTTGAGATTTCTAATTTCCATATTCCCAAGATTAACGGCAGCGTTCTTTCAGATGCAGAGGCAATCTACGCAAAATATGTAGAAGGAAAGACGATTGCCGAGGAACATCATGAGGAGCCTACAGAAGTCAATGAAAGAGGAAACGATACTTACATACTGGAGGATGGGACGCTGATAGGGGCCACGGAGGGCTTTATCTATCAGAGACAGGAAGTGGGCAAGTATAGAAGCTGGGCGCGCAGCAGCGAGATTGGCGCTCCGCAGGAGACCTTTGCCTTTGCATCGGCTGAGGACTGTATCCAGGAGGTAAAAGAAAAATTAAAAGAAATCGGGTGCCCTGTAGAGGAATATACATTCGGGTGGTTTTCAACTACCGGAGAGGAATATAAGGCTCTGGAGCAGCAGGCAGTGGACAGTGGTCTTATGGACAGCGGGAGCGCAAATCCCGAGGGCTTTAGCGAAGCGGATAACTCCTATGAAATTTACGGCTGGCAGACCTATGAGGGCCTCCAGGTTCTTCCCTGGATCATGACCAGCAGTATGATGCGGGCCTTTGAAACGTACCAGAAAGCGCCTGTGGCGGCTCTTTATACAGAACAGGGAATGCTGGCCTTAGCTATGACAGATCCGGCGTATGTGTTCGAGCCTTCTGAGGAAGCGGCGCAGTTTTTGGCCTTTCCGGAAATCGCGCAGACCGTGATCCAAAAATATGAGGATATGCTGGATGAGGAGTTCTATACCGTAACCCGTGCAAAGCTGGCGCTGCGCACGTATTTGGATGAAAAACAGCAGCCCGCCGCAGAGCCGGTCTGGTACTTTGAGGTATCGGACAGCGAGGGGGATGAGGTCGTGCTTGTGAATGCAGTGACAGGGGAAGAGATCTTCCTCCGATAAGGAGTGTGATTCGTTTGCGTTATTTTTTCAGGTATTTTCTTGCAGATCTGCGGAGACTTATAAAAAGCCTCCGGTGGCTGGTGGGGATTCTGGGCGTGGCGCTCTCGCTTTTTCTTGCTCTGGAGGATTATCTGTTC
>HHCFC01400__coassemble_1438_pt1 | contig 24811 bp, 27 predicted proteins | sample HHCFC01400__metabat2_high_PE_014 | metagenome-assembled genome bin HHCFC01400
GGAAATTATCAGGAGCGAATTCATTCGCCTATCATAACAACAGGAAATGAACTTGTAAAACAGCAGATTGCAGATTTTTCGAAGCAGCTAAATTTGGAAGAGCTTTATTCATACATTTTTGAGGTAAAAGCAAGTACAGAAAAGATAATCAAAAGTTTGTCTTATACCGAATTGAAAAAGAAAGTATCAGAACAAAGAAAAGAATACTTAAAATCGTTAAATGTCGTCAGTAATAATGAAAACGCAATTTGGCTGATTGATTACTGGTGTAATAAAGATATACGAGGGCTGATTCAAATGCCGTTTTCAAGACATTGGATTATGCATATAGAAGCAAGCATACGCATCAGGAATAAAATACATCTGAAGTGATGTGACATTTTTGAAGAGAAAAATGAGCTGCAATGGTCACAAGTAAAATTGTAAATAATGAGGATAGGAGATTGCATGGAACAAATTCAAAAAAATTTAATTGCCTATACAGTTGCATGTGTCAATGAGTTTGCAAAGCGTAAATCGCTTCATCCACAGAAAGCTTTTTTACTTAGTCCCCGCAGGAATCAAAGCTGAAGGTACGGCTTTTATCCTGCGGGGTTTTTGTGCTGTGAATGCCATCCGCCGCTGTTTTGCTCATCTTCGGGCGTTCAGCTCATCGGGGATGTCCGATACCATAAAAGATTGACGCAGAGAAGGGAAAATGGTACGATAAGCGGAGAAGTTTTCGCAGGAAAATGTGCGGCTGGGATAAGGGAAGCCGACACATTTTCAGAAAGGAAGTGTACAGAAGAGATGACCACATTAGATAAACTTCCTGTAGGGAAGAGAGGCACGATTACGCAGGTAGACGGCGAAGGGCCTTTGCGGTGCCGGCTGCTGGATATGGGCCTGATTCCGGGGACGGTGGTACTGGTCCAGAAAGTGGCGCCTATGGGTGACCCCATTGAAATACATATCCGGGGATATGAGCTGACTATACGTCTGGAAGATGCCAGGGAGATTCACGTGTCGGAGGAGGAGAGAGCATGATTTTTGCACTTGTAGGCAACCAAAATTGCGGAAAGACCACTCTCTTTAATCAACTGACCGGTTCTAATCAGCACGTGGGCAACTTTCCAGGGGTGACAGTAGATCAGAAAATGGGAACCATACGCCAGGACAAGAGCTGCTCTGTGGTGGATCTTCCGGGAATTTATTCCATCAGGCCTTACACCAATGAGGAGATCGTCACCAGAGATTTTGTGCTTCAGGGAAAGCCGGACGGGATCATTAATATTGTGGATGCCACGAATATAGAGAGAAATCTGTATTTGACGCTGCAGCTTATGGAAATGCATGTTCCTATGGTTCTGGCCCTGAATATGATGGATGAGGTGCGCAAAAACGGAGGAACCATCGATATCCCCAAGATGTCGAAGGCCTTAGGGATTCCGGTTATCCCCATCAGCGCCGTGAAAAATGAAGGTGTCTCAGAGCTGGTGCGGATCGCTGTGGAAACGGCTAAGAACAAACAGTACCCTAAGGTGATGGATTTCTGCGAACCAGGGCCCGTCCACCGGTGTATACATGCGGTTTCGCACATGATTGAGGATCACGCCCAGAGACTTGGCATATCTTCAAGATTTGCCGGAACAAAGCTCATAGAAGGGGATCCTGATATTATCCAGCGTCTTGGTCTGAACCAGAATGAGCTGGAAACTATGGAACATACCATCCGGGAGATGGAGCAGGAAGAGGGACTGGATCGTAATGCGGCCCTGGCTAAAATGCGTTATGATTTTATAGACAAAGTCTGTCAGCAGTCCGTGGTCAAGTGTCATGAAAGCAGGGAACACATCAGAAGTATGCGGATTGACCGGGTACTTACGGACAAATATTTGGCGCTGCCTCTTTTTCTTATAATTATGCTGGGAGTCTTTGGGGTAACGTTTGGTTTTGCGGGGACGACGCTCAGCGATCTGATGGCAGCGGGGATTGACTGGGTAACAGGAGTCGTGGACAGGGGACTGGAGGCGTATGGGATCAATCCCGTGGTACACAGCCTGGTGATCGACGGCGTATTTGCGGGAGTGGGAAGTGTGCTGAGCTTTCTGCCGATTATCGTGGTTCTGTTTTTCTTTCTCTCTATTTTGGAGGATACTGGCTATATGGCCAGGGTGGCGTTTGTGATGGACAAGCTGCTGCGTAAGATCGGTCTTTCCGGCCGGAGCTTCGTCCCCATGCTGATTGGCTTTGGATGTTCCGTGCCGGCTATAATGTCCACCAGAACCCTTGCCTCCCAGAGAGACAGGAAAATGACCATTTTGCTGACTCCCTATATGAGCTGCTCCGCCAAGATTCCCATTTATGCTGTTTTTGCAGCGGCTTTCTTTCAGAAATATCAGGCTTTCGTGATGATTGGCCTGTACATATTTGGGATCGTGATCGGGATTTTGTGTGCTTTGATTTTAAAAAATACCGCTTTTAAAGGGAATCCGGTGCCTTTCGTTATGGAGCTGCCCAATTACCGGTTTCCGTCCTTAAAAAGCGTGCTGCTGCTGATGTGGGATAAAGCCAAGGATTTTATTCAGCGTGCTTTTTCCGTTATTTTTGTAGCTACGGTAGTCATCTGGTTCCTGCAGACCTTTGATATGCGTCTCAATCTGGTGACTGACAGTGCGGACAGCCTTCTGGCCATGATTGGGAAGGCAATTTCCCCTATCTTTGCGCCTCTGGGATTTGAAGACTGGAGAGTGTCCACGGCGCTGATTACAGGCTTTACGGCGAAAGAGACTGTGGTAAGTACCATGAGCGTCCTTCTGGGAACTTCCATGGAAAAGCTGGGCGGGGCCCTGGCTGCTGTATTCACTCCGGTGACGGCTGTGAGTTTCCTGGTATTTACGCTTCTGTATACACCGTGCGTGGCTGCCATTGCGGCTATCCGCCGGGAACTTGATTCAGGGTGGAAAGCTCTGGGTGTGGCGGCGCTTCAATGTCTGGTGGCGTGGCTGGCCTCCTTTGCCGTATATCAGGTGCTGCATCTGATTGCAGGATAAAGAAAATTTTCCGCCGGGGATAGAATAAAAAAAGAGAAGAGGAGAGAAAAAATGTCAATAGAGATTGTAAGAGAGTATCTGAAAAAATGGAATGCCGATCAAAAGATTCAGGAGTTTGATGTCTCCAGCGCTACTGTGGAGCTGGCCGCCCAGGCGGTGGGCTGCCAGCCGGCCAGGATTGCCAAGACCCTGTCCTTTCTGGTGGACGGGCACTGTGTACTGATTGTTGCAGCAGGCGACGCCAAGGTTGACAACCAGAAGTACAAGGCGTGTTTCCATACCAAGGCAAAGATGCTGGGATATGAAGAAGTGGCTCAGAGGGTGGGTCATGCAGTAGGAGGCGTCTGCCCCTTTGGTGTAAAAGAGGGTGTGGAGATCTGTCTAGATGAGTCTCTGAGACGGTTTGAGACTGTATTTCCGGCAGCGGGAAGCAGCAACAGCGCAATAGAAGTGACATTGCCGGAGCTGGAAGAGTATTCAGGCAGCAGCCGGTGGGTGGATGTCTGCAAGGGCTGGCAGGAATAAAGGTTGTGTTTTAAGGGGATTTATAGTAAAATGAGAACTGCCCCAGACAGCACAGTTCCTGATACTGGCGGCAGAAAGGAGAGATGCGGTATGGATATGCAGGCAGTTGTTTGGCTGGTACTTCTGGTTCTTTTGCTGGCAGTGGAAGCCGTGACTCTGGGACTTTCCACTATCTGGTTTGCAGGGGGCGCCCTGGCTGCCTTCGTGGCTGCAGTGGCGGGAGCCGGCCTTCCGGTTCAGATTGCGCTGTTTTTTGCGGTTTCTATCCTTCTGCTGATCTTTACCAGGCCGGCGGCCATGCGGTGGCTGGAGCATAAAAAGACAAGAACGAATGCCAGAAGCCTGATTGGGGATACTGGGATCGTCACAGAAGAGATTAACAATCTGGAGAGCCGGGGGCAGGTACAGGTCAGAGGACAGATCTGGACGGCCAGAACCGTCTCGGATGAAAGCAGAGTTTTGGCGGGAAGCCGTGTGAAGATTGAGAAAATCAGCGGCGTGAAGCTGATTGTGAAGGAGGAACAGAGATAATGGCAGATATGTTTAATTTTTCAGCGGGGCTTATTCTTGTGATTTTACTGATTGTCCTGGTGCTGGCAGTGGCGGCATCCTGTGTGAAGATCGTGCCTCAGGCTCAGGGGTTTGTGGTTGAGCGTCTGGGGGTATATCTGGCTACCTGGGATGAGGGGCTGCATTTTAAGGTTCCGTTTCTGGACAGGATCTCAAGAAGAGTGAATTTAAAGGAGCAGGTTGTGGATTTTGATCCTCAGCCGGTGATTACGAAAGATAATGTCACCATGCGGATTGACACGGTTGTATTTTTTCAGATTACGGATCCCAAGCTGTTTACCTACGGTGTGGAGAATCCTATTATGGCGATTGAAAATCTGACAGCCACTACTTTGCGGAATATTATCGGCGATATGGAGTTGGATGAGACTCTTACGTCCAGAGAGGTTATCAATACTAAGATGAGATCTGCCCTGGACGTGGCTACGGATCCGTGGGGGATTAAGGTAAACCGGGTGGAGCTGAAGAATATCCTTCCTCCTGCGCAGATCGTTGACGCTATGGAGAAGCAGATGAAAGCGGAGCGGGAGAGACGTGAAGCCATTCTTATTGCTGAGGGTGAGAAGAAATCTTCCATCCTGGTGGCGGAAGGAAAGAAGCAGTCTGCCATTCTGGATGCTGAGGCTGAGAAGCAGGCGGCGATTTTAAGGGCAGAGGCTGAGAAAGAAAAGATGATCCGGGAAGCCGAAGGGCAGGCGGAAGCGATTCTTAAGGTGCAGACGGCTAAGGCGGAAGGGATCCGCATGATTAAAGAGGCCCAGGCTGACCAGGCAGTGCTGACCCTGAAGAGCTTTGAAGCTCTTGAAAAAGTGGCGGACGGACAGGCGACGAAGATTATTATTCCATCGGAAATACAGAACGTAGCCGGATTGATAAAGGCTGCGGCGGAGGTTGCGAAAGACTGAGAATAGGGAGGATAAAACCATGGATTTAAAAGGAAGGAACTTTTTAACATTAAAAGATTTTTCGCCGGAAGAGATTGGATATCTTTTGGATTTATCCGCAAAGCTGAAGGAAGAGAAGAAAAAAGGGATCGCAGGACCTCTGCGCATGGGAAAAAACATTGCCTTGATTTTTGAGAAGACCAGTACCCGTACCAGATGTTCTTTTGAAGTGGCGGCCCATGATCTTGGGATGCAGGTGACATATCTGGATCCGGCCAGCTCGCAGATTGGGAAGAAAGAGAGCATCCGGGATACGGCTAGAGTGCTGGGAAGGATTTATGACGGAATTGAATACCGGGGATATGGACAGGAGATCGTGGAAGAACTGGCGAAGCATGCAGGGGTGCCTGTATGGAACGGCCTTACCAACGAATACCACCCCACACAGATGCTGGCGGATTTGCTGACGATTCGGGAGCATTTAGGAGAGCTGAAAGGGAAAAAACTTACCTACATGGGGGATGCCCGCTACAATATGGGAAATTCTCTGATGGTCGCCTGCTCTAAGATGGGCCTGGATTTTACGGCGTGTACGGATAAAGAATATTTCCCCCAGCAGACTCTGGTGGATGAGTGCAGAAAATATGCCCAAGAGAGCGGCAGTACGATTACCTTGACAGAGAGTCTGGAAGAGGGACTTAAGGATGCGGATGTGGTTTACACGGACGTCTGGGTGTCTATGGGAGAGCCTGCGGATGTTTGGGCGGAGAGAATCGAGAGGCTGCGGCCTTACCAGGTGAATGAAAAAGCAATGTCATACGCCAAAAAGACGGCAATCTTTATGCACTGCCTTCCGGCTTTTCATGATTTGGGAACGGAGATAGGCAGGGAGATTCACGACAAATTCGGTCTGGATGCCATGGAAGTGACAGACGAAGTGTTTGAATCCGCTCAGTCAGTGGTTTTTGACGAGGCGGAGAACCGGATGCATACCATTAAGGCCGTGATGGCGGCGACTCTGGGACTTGTATGATGAAGCCGGGACATAAATTCCACAAAGATTCCACAGCGCTGGAGATTTTCAGTATAGGAGCTTCCGTGCTGATTTTGATACTGGCCGTACTGTTTTTGACAGGGCTTCTCCAGCGGCCCATGATGCTCTACTGTATCCTCTCACTGGGAGTATTTCTTCACTTCCTCTTGGGAACTGCTAATCTTTTGAGGGGGAAAAAGCTTCTGGCAGGGTGCATGTTCTGCGTCTGCGTAATTTATATCGGTATTTTAGCATATTTAGTTTTTTCTTTTTTTAATGCGGGACAGATGCAGGGGCTGTAAAGGCCCCTCTTCTGTTCTGTCATAGGAAAGATCCTGCCGCGCTGAAGCTTGAAAATGCTTTCCTATGACATAAAAAGATATTACCCCTTTGATTTATTAAGAAAATACAGGGTACAGCGAAAAAAATAGGAGGAAGGCCATGAAGCGCAGAATTTTATCCGCTCTTTACCGGGCGGATGATTATATTTCCGGGCAGGAGCTCTGTCAGGACCTGAATGTTTCAAGGACAGCCGTCTGGAAGACCATAAACCAACTGAAAGAAGAAGGATATGAGATCCAGGCGGTTTCAAGAAAGGGTTACAAAATTCTCTCTTCTCCAGACCAGATTACGGGAGAAGAGGTAGGCGCCAGATTACAGACGAAATGGCTTGGGGGAGAGATTCATTACTATGAATCCATTGATTCCACAAACAATGAGGCAAAGCGTCTGGCTGAACAGGGGGCGCCAAACGGAACCCTTATTCTGGCAGAAAAACAGGAAAAAGGAAAAGGCAGAAGGGGGAGAACATGGGAGACTCCCGGTAAGACCAGTATTGCCATGAGCTTTCTTCTGCGGCCCAATCTGTCTCCGGCCCAGGCCTCCATGGTGACTCTGGTGATGGGGTTGGCAGTGGCCCAGGCCTGCAGGGAGCTATGCGGCGCAGAGGCAAAAATTAAATGGCCCAATGATATTGTTATAAACGGACGGAAGATCTGTGGGATTCTTACGGAAATGAGCGCTGAGATGGAATGTATTAATTATCTGGTAGTGGGAACGGGAATCAATGTCAATCAGCAGGAATTTCCCCTGGAGATCCAGGATGTGGCATCTTCCCTGCTGAGCAGCTCCGGAGAAAAAACCAACAGAGCTAAGCTGGCTGCCCTCTGCCTCGATAAGTTTGAGGAATATTTTGAAGCTTTTCTGCGAACCGGTGATTTATCTGAGCTTGAGGAAGAGTATAACAGGATGCTGGCAGGAAAAGACAGTGCTGTGAGAGTGCTGGAGCCAGGGAATGAGCATGAGGGGATTTCCAAAGGTATTAATCCCAAGGGAGAGCTGCTTGTAGAGCTGCCGGATGGGACGACAGAAGCAGTGTACTCGGGAGAGGTATCTGTCCGGGGAATCTATGGATATATTGGATGAGGAAAAGGAATGAAAGAAGAAAACAGTCTGGTGCTTTGCGGCGCCAATGCTTATGAAGAAAAGTTTTATTTAAATGAGCAGTTTCAGAAACTGCCCCAGGTGGTCAAAGATGAACTGCAGATTATGTGCGTGCTGTATACACAGGATGTAGGAGGCATATTTTTACTGGAGTTTGACGGGAGAGGAAACCTGCATTTTCGCACGGAAGCAGCAGAGGATGATTTTTCTTACGATGAGATTGGCAGCGTTCTGAAAATCAAAGAGCTGCAGAGGACGAAAGAAGGCCTGCTGCGCTCTCTGGAAATGTATTATCAACTGGTTTTTGGAGCTGAAGCCGGGAAAGCTGCGGGGGAGAAAGCATGAACATCGGTACAGTGCATCTGAAAAACCCTGTAATACTGGCGCCAATGGCAGGAGTGACAGACCTGCCTTTTCGTTTGCTCTGCAGCGAGCAGGGGGCAGGGCTGGTCTGCACGGAAATGGTCAGCGCCAAAGCAATATCTTTCCACAACAAAAATACCGAAGCGCTCCTTGAGATTGCGCCGGGAGAACATCCCGTCTCTCTTCAGCTTTTTGGTTCGGATCCTGACATAATCAGTGAGATGGCCTCATATATTGAAGAGCGTCCCTTTGATATCCTGGACCTCAATATGGGCTGTCCCGTACCTAAGGTGGTAAAAAATGGAGAAGGCTCCGCCTTGATGCAGCAGCCCAAGCTGGTGGAAGAAATTATTTCCAAAACAGTTCGAGCTATAAAAAAACCGTTAACGGTAAAGATAAGGAAGGGCTTCGAGGAAGGAGACTCCAATGCGGCGGAGATCGCCAGGATCGCCGAAGCTTCCGGAGCTGCGGCCGTGGCCGTTCATGGAAGAACCAGGAGTCAGTATTATTCAGGCCAGGCGGACTGGGAGGTGATCCGGGAGGTGAAAGAGGCGGTGAAAATCCCTGTGATCGGAAACGGGGACGTGGACTCTCCGCAGAAGGCTAAAAAGCTTTTAGAGGAAACAGGCTGCGATGGGGTGATGATTGGCCGGGCAGCCCGGGGAAATCCCTGGATTTTCAAAGCCGTAAGTACGTATCTTGAAACAGGCAGTATACCTGAGAGCCCCTCCAGAGATGAGATCCGGGCCATGATGTTCCGGCATCTGGACATGCAGGTAAAATACCGGGGAGAGTATTCCGGCGTTCGGGAGATGAGAAAGCATATTTCCTGGTACACGGCAGGCTTTCCCAATTCAGCGAGGCTGCGGCAGGCTATCAACCAGGCGGAGACGGCCGAACAGATGAGAGTGCTGCTGAATGAAAAATTTTAGAAAAAATTTAGGAGTAATCTTTTTAAGAAGAGCTGAGGATTTCTTGACAAATATAGGGTTTTTAGATATAATACCATGATTGTTGGAGCAGAATCTATGCCGGTGTTTACAGCCGGCATTGAAAATATCATCAGCAGGAAAATCTAAGAATTTCTGCTGTGCAGCAAGGAAGGGTGTAGAGGAAATGGAAGAAAAGAAAAATCTGTTAACGTATGCGGGTTTAAAGAAACTGGAAGAGGAGCTGCATGACCTGAAAGTCTTCAAGAGAAAAGAAGTGGCAGGCAAGATTAAAGAGGCCAGAGAACAGGGGGACCTTTCGGAGAATGCGGAGTACGATGCCGCAAAGGATGAACAGCGTGACATCGAAGCAAGGATTGAAGAGATTGAGAAAATTCTCAAGAACGCTGAAGTTGTGGTAGAGGATGAGGTTGACGTAAACAAGATCAACGTGGGCTGTACCGTAAAAGTTTTTGATGAGGAATTTGAGGAAGAGATGGAATTCCAGATCGTGGGATCCTCTGAGGCAAACAGCCTTAAAGGAAAGATCTCCAATGAGTCTCCCGTAGGAAAGGCATTGGTTGGCTGCAAGGTAGGCGACGAGGTAGAAGTAGAGACCCAGGCTGGAACGATTCAATATAAGGTACTGGAGATCCAGAGATCAATTTAAAATAAGGAGTGGGAAAAGTGGCAGAGCAGAAGAAGGAACAGACTGTAGACACGAAGCAGCTTCTGAAGGTGCGCAGAGAAAAGCTTGAGGAGCTGCAGGAGAGCGGAAGGAATCCCTTTCAGATTACGAAATATGACGTGACATCACACAGCCAGGAGCTGAAAGAGCATTTTGAGGAAATGGAAGGCAGAAATGTCCGGGTAGCGGGACGTATTATGTCAAAGCGTATCATGGGCAAAGCCTCTTTCTGCAACCTTCAGGACCTGGAGGGAAACATTCAGTGCTATGTGGCCAGGGACAGTCTGGGAGAAGAAGAATATAAATTATTTAAAAAGATGGACATCGGAGATCTGGCAGGTATTGAGGGAACTTTATTTAAGACGAAAACAGGCGAGATTTCCATCCACGCCTCTCAGGTGATTCTTCTCTCTAAGAGCCTTCAGATTCTGCCGGAGAAATATCACGGGCTGACGAACACAGACATGCGCTACCGCCAGCGGTACATTGACTTGATTATGAACCAGGATGTGAAGGACACCTTCATCAAGAGATCCAGGATCATCAGCTCCATCCGCCGCTATCTGGACGGACAGGGCTTTCTGGAGGTGGAAACGCCTATGCTGGTGGCAAATGCGGGAGGCGCTGCCGCACGTCCCTTCACCACCCACTATAACGCCCTCAACGAAGACGTAAAGCTGAGGATTTCCCTGGAGCTTTATCTGAAGCGCCTGATTGTAGGCGGCATGGAGCGGGTCTATGAAATCGGCCGTGTATTTAGAAACGAGGGACTGGATACCCGCCATAATCCAGAATTTACCCTTATGGAGCTGTACCAGGCGTACACGGATTACAATGGAATGATGGATCTGTCAGAAAATCTTTACCGCCATGTGGCCCAGGAAGTGCTGGGAACCACAAAGGTGATGTATGGGGGAGAAGAGATTGATCTTGGAAAGCCCTTTGAGAGAATTACCATGGTGGATGCGGTGAAGAAATATGCCGGCATTGACTTTAATGAGATTAAGACCACAGAAGAAGCCAAGAAGCTGGCGGATGAGAAGGGAATTCACTATGAAGCCCATCACAAGAAAGGCGATATCTTAAGCCTCTTCTTTGAAGAATATGTAGAAGAGCACCTGATTCAGCCCACCTTCGTCATGGATCATCCCATAGAGATCTCTCCGCTGACGAAGAAAAAGCCAGATAATCCTGAATACGTAGAACGCTTTGAGCTGTTCATTACCGGAAGAGAGATGGCCAACGCCTATTCAGAGCTGAATGACCCTGTGGATCAGAGAGAACGCTTCAAGGCGCAGGAAGAGCTTCTTGCTCTTGGTGACGAAGAAGCCAATTCCACCGATGAGGATTTCATGTATGCTCTGGAGCTGGGAATGCCTCCCACAGGCGGTATCGGCTTTGGTATTGACCGTATGGTGATGCTGCTGACAGACGCTCCGGCTATCCGTGACGTGCTTCTGTTCCCGACAATGAAGTCATTGGACGCTAAGAAGGGCGAGAACAAGGCTGAAAAAGCTACTGAAAAACCGATGGAAAAGATTGATTTTTCAAAGGTAAAAGTTGAGCCGCTCTTTGAGGAAACCGTTGATTTCGACACGTTCAGCAAGTCAGATTTTCGTGCCGTGAAGATTGAAGCGTGTGAGGCAGTTCCCAAAAGCAAGAAGCTGTTAAAGTTCACTCTGAATGACGGAACAGACCGGAAACGCACGATTTTAAGCGGTATTCACGAGTATTATGAACCGGAAGAACTGGTTGGAAAGACGGCGATTGCTATCGTAAATCTGCCGCCGAGGAAGATGATGGGTATTGATTCCGAGGGCATGCTGATTTCAGCAGTCCATGAGGAAGATGGCCAGGAAGGGCTGAATCTGCTGATGGTAGATGACAGGATTCCGGCTGGTGCGAAACTTTATTAAAATCAGGTAACAGAATAAAAAATTGTAGGTTAGATGTTGTGTACTACAACAAAGGTACAACAAATTTTTGTTGTATAATGAGTAATAATACTTGATACTATAGTTGTTGCAGGAAAGATCTAGTCTAAGAGTTTGCACTTTAGGGGCACTTTTCTAAAAGAAATTTTAGGGAGGTGTCCTTTTTGTTATGACTCGGATAGACCCAGTTGAGTACGTTGGAGTTTCTCAGCAGAGAAACGGAGACGTGCGAAACTAAAAAAAGAAACGGGAAGCGGAATATATGCCCTTGATTTCTGCTCAAACCCTGCGGCATACCGGATGTACCAGAATGACGGAACAGGGGCTTGATGCGCCAAACTTTCCGCTCTGAAGATGTAATCTACCGTCTGGTCTGAGATGAGTTTGTAGTTTTTGTGGCAAAGGCCTCTGATGCAGAGCGTTCGTGTGATGCTGCAACGGTTAATGACTCATGTGGGAACTGCAAAAGTAAAATTCAATCCTAGAAGCCATATATTATCTCCTGTAATATAAAAGAGGGAGAGACTCGAAAGCTCTCCCCCGCCTGTGGGCTTCGCAAGTTTCCACAGAACGATCACTGAACTAAACATAGCAAAACTGACGCAAAAAGTCAATCCCACAATTTAGCCCTATTTTAAGTATATGCAATTATATGAAACAAATCAAACGGACGGTGTTATGGCAGTGATTAAAAGAAACCGGGGAAGAGGATGATCTTTCGGGAAGGGCAGCAAGGCGTTGTTCTTGCGGTCTGGCCTGGGTCAAATCCCTTTTGACAGTGCTTGTGATGTGCAGTCGGTAACTCATCGTTTCCGGCGGCTTTGGATGTCTGACATGGCTTCGGAAAACGGACGGGTCTTGTCGACGGCAAGGTCATCCATGCCCTCCTGGATCAGGCTGTAAAGTTCACAGCGGCCAGCAAGCTGTTCATATGCCTCAATGCTCATAACGGCAAGGTCGCCCTTTCCGTTCTTGGTAATAAAAACAGGCTCCGAGTATTCGTGGCAGAAGGTAGATATTTCGTTGTAACGGTTGCGCAAATCTGCGCTTGAACGGATTGTTGGCATACTTAGCACCTCCTGTATAAAGAAATTATAAGCCTTTTCTGGCAGAATAGACCAGATAAGATAATCCATTACAGTTTATCTCCGAAAAAATCCTTAATATTTTTTGCGCCTTTTAATTCCTTTACGCTGTAATTACGGGAAGTCGGCTTTGTCGCAATAGCTGCGGCCTTTTCCAGTGCTTCCACAAAAACGGTGGCGGAGTTTTTGTCATGGATTACGATATTCCTTTTGATACTCTGTGTTGCCATGTGCATCTACTCCTTTAAAATTTCTTCATAATCAGTATAGCCAATTTTCTGCAAAATGGCAATGCTTTCATCTCAGTATATCCAGAACCAAAGCAAAGTAGTGTTGGAAAAACTAACCATAGATTTCAATGGTCATTTCAACAGCTCATCATAGGTAGTGCCGAGACAATCCCGGATACCACGGAGCTGTGAGCCTGTGATGTGCTGAATGCCTATTTCAATCTTTACCAGTGTTTCCGTGTGATGTTCACGTCCTGCAGTTGGAGCATACGGCCCCAGATGACTCAATAAAGATTAGCAAACTGTAGATAATAAGTAAAATTTGAATTCTTGTATTGACATGGTGTCAGAATAGTGGTACAGTAACGATACTGACACTATGTCAGAACGAGGAAAAGAATTGGAGGTACTCATACATGAAAAAGAATATCGGATCGCAGCTTGCTCTTTACCCGATGCCTGTAACGGTCATTGGAGCAATGAACGGAGATAAGCCTACCTGGACATTGGTGGCTCACGTAGGCATCATCGGTCATGACCGTGTGCTTGTCAGCCTTGCCGCGCCGCATTTTATCAACGGCTGTATTAAAAAAACGCAGAAACTTTCGATCAATATCGTAAATGAGGAAATGCTGCCGCAGGCGGATTATGCCGGCTCTGTAAGCGGAGCGAAGGAGGATAAATCCGAACTGTTCGCTTATGAAATGGGCGAAGGCGGTACGCCGATCATCAAGAGTGCACCGCTGACTATGGAGTGTACGGTGGAGGACGTTTACAATACACCGAATTTTGAGAGCTTTATCTGCAGGATTGACAACACCTATGTAGAGGAAAAACATTTAAGCGAAGCGGGGAAAATCAATTATCAGACGCTTAATCCGGTGTTGTTTGAGTTTCCGACCTATGAATATTTGAAAACCGGCGATATAATTGGCAAATGCCTTTCTTTCAAGAACAGGGATTAAAAAAATGCCAAAAGGATCAGAAACATTAACAAACGCCCGCCGCAGCGAAATTATTGAAGCCTGTGAAAAGCTTTATCAGACGATGAGCTTCAAGGAGATTACGATTAAAGAAATTGGCGGTGCGACCTCTTTTACAAGGACGTCTATCTATAATTATTTTCAGACAAAGGAAGAAATTTTCCTTGCTTTGCTGGACCAGGAATATGAACTGTGGGCTGCGGAATTGCAGTCCATCCTGAATGAAAATGAAAGCCTTGACAGGGATTCCTTTGCAGATAAGATTGCGAAAAGCCTGGATCATCGGCGTCAGCTTCTCAAGATTATGTCTATGAACATGTATGATATTGAGGAAAGCAGCCGGATGGAACGGCTGATAGAATTCAAAACCATGTATGGAAAGTCATTGCAGATTTTTGAAGAGCTGCTTGTAAAATTTTTTCCTGCAATGGGAGCCCCGGAGCGGCAGAAGCTTATTTATTGTTTTTTTCCTTTTACCTATGGGATATATCCTTATGTAGTTGTGACAGATAAACAAAGGGAAGCGATGAAAGAAGCGGGTGTGAATTATACCTATCTTTCGATTTATGAAATTACAAGAAACTGCTTAATACGGCTTTTGCCGGAGGCAGAATCATAACAAGTTAAGGAGGACAATACTATGAATTTACCGAAGATTGCAATGGGAGCCTGGGCATGGGGCGACACAGAAGGTTACTTTGGAAATACAATGACGGGAGAAGAATTTCGCCCAATCTTTGAGGCGGCGATGAAAGCCGGTTTAAATCTGTGGGATACCGCCACTGCTTACAGCAACGGGGAATCCGAAAAAATCCTTGGCGGTTTTGTGAATGATGCGGGCCGGGAAAATGTGATCGTTTCCACGAAGTTTACACCGCAGATGGCAGCCATGTACGATAACAGCGTGGAAAAAATGTGCGATGCCAGTCTTGCCAGAATGAATCTGGAGTATTTCGACATTTACTGGATTCACAATCCAATCGGGGCTCCGGAATACACAAAGCAGTTGATCCCTTTGCTGAAAAGCGGAAAGGTAAAGACGGTCGGCGTATCAAACCACAACCTTGCACAGATCAAAGAAGCAGAAGCGATTTTAAAGGACGCAGGCTTCCGGCTTTCAGCAGTACAGAACCATTACAGCCTGCTGAACCGTTCCTCCGAGGAATCCGGCATTACTCGCTACTGTAAAGAAAATGACATTGTGTTTTATGGGTATATGACACTGGAGCAGGGTGCGCTCTCTGGCAAGTATGACGCTTCTAACCCGTTCCCGAAGGGCAGTGCCAGAGCTAATGTGTTTAATCCGCTGCTGCCTCAGCTTGGAGCTCTTATCGAGGAATTAAAAAAGATTGCGGCGGCGCACGATGTTTCTGCGGCGCAGATTGCTACGGCCTATGCCGCAGGTAAAGGGGTACTGCCGATTTTGGGCGTTACGAAGCTGTATCAGGTAGAAGAAGCGGTTAAAACAGCGGAGATTATTCTTTCCGCAGAGGAAATGGCTACTTTGGAAGCTGCCGCGGATGCGTCCGGCGTATCGTCTATTCAGTTTTGGGAGAGCAAAATGGAGTAAGGAACATTACTTTGTGCAAAAGGAGGCAAAAAGAAATGAAGATTGTCATACTGGAAGGAAGTCCCCACAAAAATGGCTCGTCGAATATGCTGGCGGAGCAATTTATCAAAGGCGCCAAAGAAGCTGGTCACAGCGTGGAAATTCTGGACGCAGCACACATGGATATGCACCCTTGCATTGGCTGTGATCGCTGCGGTATGAACGGAGAATGTGTGCATAAAGATGATAACCGCATTATTCGGGACGCTTTGCTTGGGAGCGATATGGTGGTATTTGTCACACCAATTTATTATTTCGGAATGTCCGCACAACTGAAAACGGTCATTGACCGCTTTTACAGCTATACCATGAAGCTGTCCGCAAAGCACTTGAAGGCGGCGCTCATCACTGCCGCCTGGGACAGTAACGATGACGTGATGCCATATACGGCAGAACATTATAAGAAGTTATGCCGGTACATGAATTTTGAAAACTGCGGAATGGTGCTGGGAACGGGATGCGGTTCCCCATCCATGACCCGAAATTCCAGACATCTGGAGGCCGCCTACAGGCTTGGAAAGTCGCTTTAGAAGGAGAAGCATGAAGTACACATAATTAGGAAAGTCCGATTTGCATGTTTCCCGTATTTGTATGGGCTGCATGGGTTTTGGCAGCGCAGCGATGGGACAGCATAGCTGGACGGTGGATGAGGCGCAGACCAGAGAGATCATCCGGCATGGTCTGGAACTGGGAATCAATTTCTTTAATACAGCCATTGCCTATCAGAATGGAACCAGCGAGCAGTATGTGGGCCGGGCTCTGCGGGATTTTGCAAAGCGGGACGACTATGTGATCGCCACAAAATTTACACCCTGGACACAGGAGGAAATTACCTATCTGGAGGAACTGTATGTTCCCCATGCCCTTGTGGGCGTGATGGCACAGAATGGTAAGCAGAAGGCAGGAAATGTAGTGTAATAATAAAGGAGGAACAACAAAATGGAAAAAATCATTCAAACAGCAGGCAGAAATCAGCTCGGCGATTTTGCGCCGGATTTTGCCCATTATAACGATGATATTCTCTTTGGGGAGAATTGGAACAATCAGGACATTGACCTCAAGACCCGGTGTATCCTTACGGTGGTGGCGCTGATGTCTTCCGGCGTTACTGACTCTTCGCTGACCTACCATTTGGAGAATGCCAAGGCTCACGGCGTTACCCAGAGGGAGATTGCCGCTATCGTTACCCATGCAGGCTTCTACGCAGGTTGGCCGAAGGCATGGGCGGTGTTCCGTTTGGCAAAAGAAGTATGGAGCGAATCGGAACCGGAACTGACGGAGAAGGACAAATACCAGAATACCATTCTGTTTCCGATTGGCGCGCCCAATGACGGCTTTGCCCAGTATTTTATCGGCCAGAGCTATATCGCGCCGGTATCAGGAAAACAGGTGGGGATTTTCAACGTGACCTTCGAGCCGGGATGCCGCAACAACTGGCATATCCATCACGCAGACAAGGGCGGCGGTCAGATTCTGATCTGTGTCGGCGGCAGAGGCTATTACCAGGAATGGGGTAAGGACGCTGTGGAGATGAAGCCTGGTGACTGTATCAACATTCCGGTTGGAGTAAAGCACTGGCACGGAGCAGCCCCGGACAGTTGGTTCAGCCATCTGGCGATTGAGGTGCCTGGAGAAAACGGTTCCAACGAGTGGCTGGAGCCGGTGGATGACACACAATATGGAGGTTTGAAATGAAAAAGATATTCACGCTCCTGCTGGCGGTGGTAATGCTCTTCTCCCTTGCCGCCTGTTCAGGAGGAAATTCTGAGACGGAAAGTAAAAGCAATGCGGATACTTCACAGAACATGACAGAGGAAAGTACCGTGCCGGATACGGCTGTTCCTGACGAAACATCGGAGACAGAACTTTCGGATAATTCGGAGTCGGAGACAGCGTCTTCGGAAAATCCGAACCAGGAAACGGAGGCAGAACCTTTGGAAAATCCGGAACCGGAAACAGAGGGGAGCAAAATTCTTGTGGCCTATTTTTCCGCTACAGGCAACACTGAAGGCGTGGCGCAAAAGCTGGCGGACGGGTTGGGAGCCGACCTTTATGAGATTGTTCCGGAAACTCCGTATACTTCCGATGATCTGAATTACAGCGACAGCAGCAGCCGATCATCGATTGAAATGGATGATCCGGATGCCCGGCCTGCGATTTCCGGCTCTGTGGAGAATATGGGGCAATATGATGTGGTACTCCTTGGTTATCCTATCTGGTGGGGCGAGGCTCCGAGAATTATGAGTACCTTTATGGAGAGTTACGATTTCTCCGGCAAGATGCTTGCTGCCTTCTGTACCTCCGCCAGCAGCGGGTTCGGCAGCAGCGATTCGGCGCTGAGAGAGGCGGCGGACTCTGCCTCATGGCTTGACGGCATACGTTTTTCCAGCGGAGCTTCTGACCAGGAAATCCTTGAATGGGCAAGCGGACTTGGAATCGGTGGAATATAATTTGACATTCCTTGCCGGGTAAAACCGGCAAGGCGGCTGAATGGAGAACCTTATGAAGCAATCAAAACAAATTGTAAAACGGATTGTTGATCTTGCCATGATCGTTCTTCTGCCGCTTTTAATGGCAGAAATATTAATTGGGCAGGAAATACATGAATGGCTTGGCACGGGGATGCTGGTTTTATTTGCTGCACACCACATCCTGAATGCAGGCTGGTGGAAAAGCCTGTTTAAAGGAAAATATACGCCCTCCCGTGCACTTTCCGTAACCACCAGCCTGCTGCTCCTTTTGGATATGGCATCGCTTGGAATCAGCGGAATCCTGATGTCTGATTTTGTCTTCGATTTTCTTTCCCTGCGCGGCACGATGATGGCTGCAAGACAGCTTCACCTTCTTGCCTCTTATTGGGGATTGATATTGATGTCAGCCCATCTCGGAATGCACACGGAAATGTTCATACGTATGGGAAGAAAGCTGCTCCGGATATCTGAAAAGAATCGGGTAAGGGCATGGATTCTTCGGGCAGCGGCGGCGGTCATATCCATATATGGCATTTATGGTTTTTTTGCTCAGCAGATTCCGGATTATCTGTTTTTGAAGACACATTTTGTCCTGTTTGATGAAACGAAAGCGGCGGCGGCCTATTTTGCGGAAACTGTCTCCATGATTGTGCTGTTCGCAGCGATTGCGCATTATCTGAACAAATTGCTGCGAAACTTTGGAAAAGGAAAAGAAAAAGCAAAGGGTATGGGCTGGAAAATTATGTCCTATGCCGTTCCCGTGTTTGTCTGTCTGCTGGTTATAGTTGGCCTGAACAGACCGATGCAGAATGCACCCTGGCAGGCAGAACCGTCAGAACCTTCGGTAAGCCTCGCAGAAACGGAAAATGGAGAGACAGGCTCTGAGTCGGAAGCGTCCGTCAGCCAGACGGTACCGGTGGAAGATGGCTTTGTGCTGATACAGGGCGGCAGCTTTGCTATGGGAAGCCCCCAGGAGGAACCCTGGCGGTCAGAGGATGAAACCCTGCATACGGTAACGGTCAGTGATTTTTACATCAGTCCTTATGAAGTGACGCAGAAGGATTATGAGGCAGTCATAGGAGTCAACCCTTCCAATTTCAGCGGGGAAAACCTGCCCGTTGAAAATGTGACCTGGCTGGATGCAGCGGGGTACTGCAATGCACTTAGCCAACAGGCAGGTCTGACGCCGGTGTACATGATTGACGGAACAAACGTGACCTGGGACAGAAGCGCAAACGGCTACCGTCTGCCCACAGAAGCAGAGTGGGAGTACGCCTGTCGTGCCGGAACCACGACACCCTTCAACACGGAAACCTCCATCAGCCCGGAGGAATCCAACTACTACGGACATTATCCCTATGAGATTGAGGACAACTATTTCTCTCAGGGAAACCTGACCACCAGGCCCGGCGAGTACCGGCAGACCACGGTTGCTGTAGACAGTTTTTCTCCCAACAGATGGGGACTTTATAATATGCACGGTAATGTAAGCGAGTGGGTGTGGGATTACTATGGCGAATATGGTACCGACGAGGTTTCCGACCCGACTGGTCCAGAAACAGGAACCCGCCGCGTCTACCGAGGCGGCGCCTGGAATGATTTTGCCAAGAATATGCGCTCCGCTTACCGGGCTACCTTGCCGGAGGATCAGGGCAGCTTTAACATTGGTATCCGTCTTGTCCGCAATGCCGTCAATGGAAGCGGCAGTGTGACTACCTCCGGGGCAGAAACGCAGACCGCCGGAGATGGAAATATTCTGATTGCCTTCTTTTCCTGGGGCGGCAATACCAGAGGTGTGGCAGAGGAAATACAGGCCCACACCGGCGCTGATCTGTTTGAAATTGAACTGGTCAATCCCTACTCCACCGATTATAATACCGTTCTCGATCAGGCCCAGCATGACCAGAATATCCAGGCAAGGCCGGAGCTTAAGAATCATGTGGAGAATTTTGAACAGTACGACACGATCCTTTTGGGCTACCCCAACTGGTGGGCATCCATTCCCATGCCCATTGCCTCATTCCTGGAAGAATACGACTTTGCGGGAAAAACCATTATTCCATTTTGTTCTCATGGCGGCGGACGCTTCGGACAGAGCCTGACAGCCATCACAAAGCTGGCGCCCGATGCTGTTATGGGCGAACCTCTGTCCATTCATTACTCTGGTGGAAGCAGTCTGTCGGACGATGTGGAAGAATGGTTAGAGCTTAACAACATTCAGTAAGATTGAAGGGAACGATGAAAAAATTCATGTTTAAAACAAGAGTAACTTTTGAGGAACCAAAAGGAGGCGGTGATTTGAAATGAAAAGACGATTTGGTCTGCTGTACGTCATCGTGATGCTGGTTTTTTGCTTTACCGGATACGGACAAGCGAGTCAGCCAGGTTCAAGCAGAAGTGATATTCCTCAAAACAGCACGCAGCCACAGAATCAAGAAAGCAATATGCAATCACAAGACCAGGAAAACAGTGAAACTACCAGCTCGGACTCTTTTCAGATACAGAATCGAGCGGTGCAGCCAAACCAGTTGTTTATATGACCTCCGATATCAGCTCAGACGGACTAATGAGGATTTACGAAGCACTAGAAGCCTCCCCGAGCGGACAGATTGCGGTGAAACTCTCCACGGGAGAACCGGGCAGCAACTATCTTCGCACGGAACTGATTGGTGAATTGGTACAGTCTTTTGATAATCCTACTATTGTTGAGTGCAACACAGCTTACGGCGGCTCCCGTTCCAATACGGCTATGCACTATCAGGTAGCAAAGGATCATGGCTATACCGATATTGCAAATGTGGATATTATGGATGAAAACGGTTCTATGACGCTGCCTGTTTCCGGCGGCGAGAACATTACGGAAAATTATGTGGGCGCAAATTTTACAAATTATGATTACTATGTCATTCTTTCGCATTTTAAAGGTCACGCAATGGCAGGATACGGAGGGGCAATTAAAAACATCTCCATAGGTATTGCCTCATCAGAGGGGAAAGCGCACATTCATACTGGAGGAAAAGGCGGCAGCATGTGGGGCGGCGAACAGGATGCATTTTTGGAATCCATGGCGGAAGCGGGAAAATCCGTATCGGATTATCTGGATGGCAACATCCTGTACATCAATGTAATGAACCGCTTGTCGGTGGACTGCGACTGTGATGGAAACCCTGCCGAGCCGGATATGCATGACATCGGTATTTTGGCTTCCTTTGATCCGGTTGCTGTCGATCAGGCGTGTATTGACTTTGTGTACAGCGCTGAAGATGGGCAGTCTCTGATTCAACGCATCGAATCCCGGAACGGTCTGCATACTCTGGAACACGCTGAAAAAATTGGTCTTGGAAGCAGAGCGTATCAGCTTGTCTCCATTGATTGATAAGTTGGAGAAGGATAGAACCTGTAAAGAGAAACAGGATATGAACTCCATGATAGAACTGCCTGACAGCGAAGAAAAAGCGAGTTTTACTACGAACTGGATGGAAGTTACAGACTGCTGAAAAAGCTCGCAAAGGAGGCTTGGATAATGGAAGTTTTGCAAAGAGAATTTACATACCTATGGTACTATTTCAGCGTACAGCTTGAGCAGATTTTTTGGTATTGGGTACTTGGTATGCTGATTGGCTCAGCGGTTTCGGTTTTCCTAAAAGACCGCATCCACAGAATCTTTCGTTCTTTCGGAGATAAGAAACTCGGTGTTTTCGGTATTGTGGCTGCTTCAGCCCTTGGCATTGCTTCTCCGCTGTGTATGTATGGTACGATTCCCATTGCAGCATCTTTCTCCAAAAGTGGGATAAAGGACGATTGGCTGGCAGCATTTATGATGAGCTCTATCCTTTTGAATCCACAGCTGATTGTTTACAGTGCCGCACTTGGCAGCACAGCGCTTGTAGTTCGGATTCTATCCTGCTTTCTGTGCGGAATCACGGCAGGACTGCTTCTCCGGTTTTTATACAGAAATAAACCGTTCTTCAACTTTAATGGCTTTGAAGAACCGAAAAACTGCGATATTGATCCCAACGTGGTTGTCCGCTATTTGAAAAATTTATGGAGGAACATAAAGGCAACCGGTCTGTATTTTCTCTTCGGTATTATCCTTTCCGCTTTGTTCCAGAGATATGTTCCCGTGGATGCTATAACTATGCTGTTTGGGGGTAACGAGGCGTTCGGCGTGCTGATGGCGGCGACAATCGGTGTCCCATTGTATGCCTGTGGCGGCGGAACAATCCCCCTTTTACAGCAATGGCTGTGGGAGGGAATGTCGCTGGGAAGTGCGGCAGCATTTATGATAACCGGCCCTGCAACGAAGATTACCAACCTGGGCGCACTGAAAATTGTATTGGGCGTTAAGCGTTTTTTGCTTTACTGGGCATATGTGATACTGTTTTCTTTTGTTGCGGGAATCGTAGTAAATAGTATAATCTACTAAAATACGGATGTTCAGAATGGGGAAGCCCAATGAAAAAGTTTACGTAAAATCGTCAGAAGGGATCAGGCTCATATTTGGAAGCTGCATAAAAACTGCCAGTAGTTTTAATCTACTGGCAGAAAAATTTTATATTTTTTTACTTTTCCGCTTGACGGGAAGCGGTTCAAGCTTTTTTCTTCTTTGAGCTGCTGATGGTGACAATACCCTCGATGGCAAGAACAATAGCCAGGATGATGAGCATGACGCCAAAGAATACCTGAGCGTAAGGACCCCAGTCGGCTCCGCCTGCGCGGATCAGACCGAACTGAGAAACCGTGTTAATCCACAGAGAGGCGATGGTCACGCAGAGCATGAATGCCATGGGAATCAGGAACATCTTGTTGTCTTTTCCAATGTTGCTCAGCCAGGTTGCCACGGCAAGAAGAGCCAGAGCAGCCAGAAGCTGGTTGGCGGATCCGAACAGCGCCCAGATCTTTTCGTAGCCGTTGAGACCAAGAAGAATACCCAGAACTACGGTAATGGCGGTGGCCACGTAAGGGTTAGCCAGAACTTTCTTATATCCGGTCACGTTCTCCGGGGTTTCGCCCTTGCTTCCATCCAGCCAGAACTCCTGGAACATGAACCGTCCCAGACGGGTGGCGGTATCCAGGGAGGTCAGACAGAAGGCAGAGTAGGTCAATACCAGCAGAGTGTAGAGGATATCATATACGCTGCCGCGGCTGGGATCGATCATGCCTGCAATACCGCCTCCGAAGATAGCAGTGGCGCCGGTCAGAGCGGAATCCGGATGAGCGGCATTCCAGGAATAGGCGTAAGCCACTGCGCACAGAGTCAGGATAGCCAGAACACACTCTAAGAGCATGCCGCCGTAGGCGATGGGTTTGGCATCAGACTCTTTGTCCAACTGTTTGGAGGTAGTGCCGGAGGCAATCAGGGAGTGGAAACCGGAGATTGCTCCGCAGGCGATGGTGGTAAACAGCACAGGGAACACCGGGGTGGTGGATTCCGGAGACTGAAGCAGCGCAATGCTGGACATATCCGGACGAGCCATAACCACCGCAACGACAGCCAGAACCAGCATGGCATAGAGCAGGAAACTGGAAAGATAATCTCTGGGCTGCAGAAGAATCCATACGGGGACGATGGAGGCCACCGCAATGTAGAGTCCCACAATGATCATCCAGGCATTGCTGGACAGATAAATAGGATGGAAATTCATGCCGATCACGATGATCAGGACAATGGCCAGAACGCCGATGACGGAGGCGATGCCTACAGGCATGTTCCGGCGGTAAACTGCGAAGCCAAATATAATAGCGATCACAATGAACAGCAAGGATACCATGGCCACACGGGCGTTTGCGGTAGAAGCTGCAACATTGACTGCTCCGCCTTCATCAAAGGTGGCGGCGAAGGTGCTGGCCACGATGGAAGCAAAGGCAGCGACTACCAGAATTAGGGTCAGGTAGGCAAAAATAATAAACAGCCGTTTCGCGCGCTTGCTCATGTTTGCGGATATGATTTCTCCGATGGATTTTCCGCCGTGGCGAAGGGAGGCGAACAGGGAGCCGAAGTCATGGACTCCTCCGAAGAAAATACCTCCGATCAGTACCCAGAGGGCAATAGCCAGCCAGCCGAATCCAAAGGCTGCGGCGTTGATAGGACCGGTGATGGGTCCGGCTCCGGCGATGGAAGAGAAATGATGACCCATCAGAACAGGCGCTTTAGCAGGCACATAGTCAACTCCGTCCTCCATAGTATGAGCCGGTGTGGGAACGTCCTTTTCACCGATCCCCCATTTTTTACATAGATAGCGGCCGTAGAATATGTAACCGCACAGCAGGATGGCAATGCTGATAATCAGCAGTACAAGACCATTCATGTTTTTAGTTGCTCCTTTCGTATTTTTTTCTTCGCAGGGGTGTCTGACTCCTGCTACCGGAGAGAAAATTACTCACCAGAATTTTTTTTGTTTCTCTTCCGGCTGGATTGGAAAAGAAACGGTTGGAAGATGTTTCCATGGCAGCAAGACGGAACTCCATCCAGCCATGAAGCGTCAGAAGATAATTTTTCCGGATTCGGGTTTTGCGGATCAGCCGCAGCGCCTCCGGATCAATGGTATCCGTCAACACAATCAAAGTGATGTAGGAGAACATGTGCTCCTTAGAGGGATGCACTTTGCGCAGGCCGTCCTGTCTGGCAGCGTCAATCATTGTCTGAAGCTCATGCTTCTCCAGCTGGCTGGTCAGATGAAAATATACGTATTCATGCTGTTCCACCGCAGAGAGAACATGTTTTTTGGAAATCAGGTAATTCTCGTCCCGCAGATAATAGGTTGCCGTTGCCGGGAAATTCTGTCCATCCACTGTAACATCCCGTGCAATATCGTAAAGATGTGAATATGCATTCAGAAGTTTTTCCAGATGGCCCAGTAAGGTGCTTTTCATAAAGAATACTTCCTCCTTGTCCTTCATTTAGCTGTATCAAAGAACATCTTATTTATTATACATCACACTTGGCCCAGCGTGAAGGAAAATATAAAAATTTTTGAAACTTTGTGTATTTTTTGTAAACAAGAGGTCTCATCAATGAGAAACTCATACATC
>HHCFC01400__coassemble_1486_pt1 | contig 23047 bp, 19 predicted proteins | sample HHCFC01400__metabat2_high_PE_014 | metagenome-assembled genome bin HHCFC01400
GCAAGAATCAGCAGCGGGAACATGATCATAGGGATCATAAACATGGCATGCCGGGTGCCTCCGAACAGAGAGAACCCGCAGAAAACGTACACCACGCTGGCCATAAAAGTTGTAAAATAGTCTTTCTTAAAATAAAGGAAGAAAATGGATGAGGTAATTCCCGCCAGATAAAACCGGATCAAAATAAGCAGGGAATACGTAAACTCCACGTTCTCTTCTCCAAACAAAGCAAAAAGGAAATACAGCGGCTCCAGGCTGTAAGTGACCTCGCTGCCCATGCCAAGGGAGAAATCATACATAGGCAGGGCAAAATTACCGCTGAGCACACCTGCTGCCAGTTCTTTCATATATCTGGCAAAATATACCGCTCTTGGGTAATACTGGGAGACTGAATCCGCCCTCCACAAAAGGGTGCGGTCAAACCGCAGATAATCTACAAAACAGATCAGGAGAAGCACTGCAAAAGCGGCAGTATAAATCAGAAAATAGACCGCCGTCTTGTGACGCACCTTCTCAGTAAAATATTTCGACCCTTTGGCATACAGACGGGCAAACCAGACAAACAGGATGCTCCCGCAGTAAACGGCTGCCAGAATACCCACTCCCACCGCAAGGGCTTTCCAGAGAGAGACATTCTCAAAATATCCCATACCTCTCACAGCAAACAAAAGAACCGCATAAGCGGCAAAGACGTACTGGATGGTACTGCACAGAAGCTTTACAGGCCTGAACCTTACCGACAGCTCCCATAACCCTTCTGAAAAGACATAGACAAGATACACCGGCAATGCCGAAGCCGTAATCCTCACCAGATTCTCTGCCGGCAGCCTGTATAGAAGGAGGGAGACAGCGCTGACCACAGCGGCACCCAAAAGGATTTTCCAGGAAAATCCAGGCTTCTTTTCCTCAAAGTAAAGCCCCAGAAGGAAAAAGGCGCCGTAAGGCAGAATAGGAACCGCCGCCTGGCTGCCGCATTTCAAAAAGGCCCCGGCCAGGGCATATCCTTCTTCCATGGAGAGAAATGCCGTCAGCAGACAGAAAATCCCCGCCGCCAGCATACGCCGTTTCCTCATGGTAAGCCTGATAAGATTTTCATAAAAAAGGACTGCCAGTGAAAACAGCAGGCCCATAGAAAAGAAAACAGCCGAAAGGGAGGGAATGCTGACTCCAGTCAGCACCTGGGCCAGACTGTAGGTAAAAGGCAGTTTATTTAAAACAATGTTCTGCGCCAAGGCCAGCAGAAAAAACACCAGAAAACTGCGTCCTGCCAGCTTCATAAGCCCAGGACGTCCGCCCTCCTTCTGTTCCCTGAAGGCCATGGACACTCTGTAACCAGCCCAAAAAATAAAACCAGGAACAAACACAAGGTAGAGAAGCATATTCACTCCATTTACCAAGGTCTCCTGCCCTGTCTCACCTATAAAAAGCTGTGTGGCCATAAAAAGAAAAAAGCACATATACAGCAGCGTACTCATCTCAAGATGACAATGATTCTGCCTGACAGTCGTCTCTCTATGCATTCTTAATATTTCCTTTCTAATGAAATTAATTTATTTTACCAAATATCCCCTCTTTTGTACAGGCTTCCTATAATTTTTTGTGTTTTTACGAAAATTCTTAAGAATGTTAACTCCTTGACACGTTTTTATTATATAGGCATCCTGCTTTGCGTAAATAAGTTTTAATATTTAAAAAGAATCCTGCGGCGCAGGATTCTTTTGAATAACTCATCTTTTAGCAATTATAAATGCAGCACTCTGGTTGCGATCTGAAAATAGATCAAAAGAGAAACTGCGTCCACGATGGTGGTAATGAAAGGGCTTGCCATTACAGCCGGATCAAAGCCCACCCGCTTGGCAAGTATGGGAAGAACACATCCTACCATCTTTGCCACAAGCACTGTAAAAATCACCGTCATGCAGACAATCAAGGCCACCTGCAGAGAAACCCGGTCAAACAGAAGCAGCTTGGCGAAATTCAGAACAGACAGCGTCACGCCGCAGAGAATCGCCACTTTAAATTCCTTCCATACTACCCGGAAGATATCACGGAATTCAAGCTCTCCCAGAGAAATGCTGCGGATCACCGTGGCTGATGCCTGTCCTCCTGCATTTCCGCCGGTGTCCATAAACATGGGGATATAGGCGGTGAGAACCGCATAGGCGGCCAGCGCTTCCTCATAGCCCTGAATAATCTTTCCAGTGAAGGTGGCTGAGATCATAAGGATCAAAAGCCATGGAATTCGCTTCTTCCAGGTCTCAAATACCGTAGTCTTCATATACGGCTTATCCGTAGGCGTGATGGCGGCCATCATCTCAATGTCCTCCGTAGCCTCCTGCTGGATAATATCCATAACATCGTCTACCGTAATAATTCCCACCAGACGGTTCTCGCTGTCCACCACAGGCATAGCGTCAAAATCGTACTTCTGGAACATCCTGGCTACTTCTTCCTGATCCGTCATGGTATTGATGGTGATGACCTTTTCCTCCATCAAATCTCCGATCCGGTCTGTCTTTTCCCCCAGGATCAGGGTTCTGAGAGAAACGGTTCCCCGGATTTTCCGGTACGGATCCGTCACATAACAAGTATTGATAGTCTCTTTGTCAATCCCAATCTTTCGGATCTTTTCGATGGCCTGGGCCACGGTCTGATCCTCTTTCAGATCTACAAGCTCCACGGTCATAATACTTCCGGCAGAGTCTTCGGGATATTGAAGAAGATGATTGATATCCCTTCTGGTTTCCGGGGTCGTCTGGGCCAAAAGCCTTTTTACCACATTGGCAGGCATCTCTTCTACCAGGTCCGCCGCATCATCGGCGAAAAGGTTATCAATAATATTGGCCGCCTCCCGGTCAGTCAGGGAAGTAATAATCATCTGTTCTGTCTCAAGAGACAGAAAAGAAAAAACGTCCGCCGCAAGGGATTTTGGCAGCATACGAAATACCTTGACCAGCTCCGCTCCCGGCAGCTCCAGTTCCTCCAGCATGGCGGCAATGTCCGCCTCGTTCATTTCCGCAATCAGAGTGCGGATTTTGGCATACTGACCGTTCTGAATATATTCACGAATTTTTTCCAACACAATAAAGCCCTCCTTAGGTGTATTTTTATGCATGGCCAAGGCCCAGGAACATCTGTTGAACCTGTCTTCGTACTTCGCGACATAAAAACCACCCCCTTTGCTTCATTATGCTGCGCTGCTCATGCCTTTACCGGCTTTTGGCAGCCTTAAATTCTTCCAGTTTACTTTTTGCTTTATTGATCAGTACCCCGGCCGCCAGCCCGCACAGGCTTCCTGTAATCATCCCGCACAGCACATCGGTTGGGTAATGAATCCCGATATACAGCCTTGAAAAGGCGATAAGAAAGGCCAGCACATAAGCCGCCGCTCCGATTTTTCCCCGAAGGATCCAAAAGAAAGCCGTGGCTGCCGCAAAAGACGACCCGGCATGTCCCGATGGAAAGGAAAAATCGCTGGCTTTGTGTACCAGAAGCGTCAGTCCATCGATCACCTCATAGGGACGTATTCTTTCAAAGAGATTCTTCAGGAAATAATTGTTAAATGCCAGTGAAAAGAACACTGCCAAAAGCCCTGCCGCCCCGGCCCACCGGGTCTTCCTGAAGCATAAAAAAAGCAGCGACAGAACCACCCATATAAAACCCAAATTCCCCAGCTTCGTAATGGTCAGCATCACCGGCGTCAGCCAGTCTGCCCGCAGGAATTCCTGAATCCACAGAAGGATGCTGCCCTCTGCCATCTGTAAAGCTTCCATATTCTATTGACCTCCAAGTTTTTTACAGACTTCATTCTACCCCATATTGCCCTCTTCTGCAAGGTGAAAAAAGACTGGAAATTTTTTTTAAAAAAACTGTTGACAATCCCGGAAACCTATAGTATAGTATTCATTGTTCGCGGGAGCGAAAAACAAAAACAGCAGATAACTGAATATGCGCGAGTGGCTCAGTGGTGGAGTATCGCCTTGCCAAGGCGAGGGTCGCGGGTTCGAATCCCGTCTCGCGCTCTTAAAAATCGGAAGAGTTTTCTTCCGATTTTTTGTTTCAAAAAATAAATTCACAGATTCCTTTCCTTTTAATTTTTACAAAAAAATCCCTGCTTCCCTCAAAAATATATCGTAAAACAGAAAAAGATGTGGTAGAATAAGGATGTCTGGCAGACATTTAATGAAGTACTGCCAATAATACGTCATAATAAAAGGAGGAAAAGAATTATGGCATTGGTAACAACTACCGAAATGTTTAAGAAGGCATACGACGGCGGATATGCAATCGGTGCGTTCAACGTAAACAACATGGAGATCGTACAGGGTATCACAGAGGCAGCCGGCGAACTGAACAGCCCGGTTATCCTTCAGGTATCCAAGGGAGCTCGTGCTTATGCCAACCACACATACCTGGTAAAACTGGTAGAGGCAGCTGTTGCAGAGAATCCTCAGATCCCCATCGCTCTTCATCTGGACCACGGCGATACTTTCGAGCTTTGCAAGAGCTGTATTGATGGAGGATTCACTTCAGTCATGATCGATGCTTCTTCCAAATCTTTTGAGGACAACATCGCCCTGACAAAGCAGGTTGTTGAGTACGCACACGCACACGGCGTTGTAGTTGAGGCTGAGCTTGGTACTCTTGCCGGCGTAGAGGATGAAGTAGTCGTTGAAGCAGGACAGGAAAGCTATACACGTCCCGAAGAGGTCGAAGAATTTGTTGACAGAACCGGCTGTGATTCTCTTGCAATCGCCATCGGTACAAGCCACGGCGCATACAAATTCAAAGCTTCCCAGTGTACAAGAAATGAAGAAGGAATCCTTGTTCCGCCGCCACTTCGCTTTGACGTTCTTGAAGAGTGCATCAAGCGTCTTCCCGGCTTCCCCATCGTTCTCCACGGTTCTTCTTCCGTTCCGCAGGAGTTTGTAAAGATGGTAAATGACTTTGGCGGAAACATGCCGGATGCTATCGGTATCCCGGAGAATGAGCTTCGCCATGCAGCAGAGCTGGCTGTTTGCAAGATCAACATCGACTCCGATATCCGTCTTGCTATGACAGGAACCATCCGCAAGTATTTCGCAGAGCATCCGGATCACTTTGATCCCCGTCAGTATCTGAAACCTGCCCGTCAGGCAGTTAAGGATATGGTTGCTCACAAGATTAAAAACGTTCTTGGAAGCGCTGGCAAGGCTTGATGCTTCACAGACCATCCTAAAACATTTCAGGCAGAGGAAGTTTTTTTCCTCTGCCTTTTAGGTTGAACATTTTCTCTATTTAACTCTTATTTTTCCGTCTGCTCTCCTTAGAGCATTTTGCTCTTTCAGATGTGAAGTCCCAGGATTCTCTCTTCCCATTCTCTGTGGGGATGCAGAGGATTCGCCTGATATACCGCAATATGATCGGAATCTGCGCTTCGGTCCGTAAAGGCCGGAAACAAAAATCCGCACACAGGATTCCCTGGCTCATACTCCCCTGTCAGGGGACAGAGAGCGCAGATCAGATATTCAAACACCTCTTCCGACTCTCCCAACCGCTCCTTATCCGCCGCCTTCACCGGAACATCGTAGCGGTCATGAAACACAAATACCGCATACTCTGCATTCCCCTTATAATACTCCATCACCAGGTCGTAGAAAGTATCCATCAATGCGTCATTTTTCAGCCCGCAGTCCTTGATGGCCATCAAAAGCTGCCAAACGCTTCCTGCCCCCCGGTCCGAGGGGGAAAAGGCATATTTTTTAAGCTGTACATTCGTCTCCGAAAAAGGAATCGCCTTCGCCAACTTTAGGTTCTTCGTCTTTTCCTGAGGGGTAAGCTTTAAAAAATTCGTATTAAAGCTTCCGTCAAACTCTCCCTCCCGGTCTACGTAGCATCCTGCGATTCTAGTAAAAGAGGTTCTGGAGGGCGTCATCCTTCTGGTCAGCTCCAGCATATCCTCCCGGTTCATTTGTTTTGCTCCTGGTTTCATACTGTATCTCCTTTACACTGCTCCTTAATACCTGTCTCAGATCCTCCGGCAGGGGAATATAAAAAGAAAGCTTCTCATTTCCAAAAGGCTTCAAAAAAGTCACCTGGGCCGCATGGAGAGCCGCCCGGTAAGGCGCTGCAGGTTCTTCCCTCCCGTAGATCGTATCTCCCAGAAGAGGATGCCCCAGAGCTGCCATATGTACCCGGATCTGGTGTGTCCGTCCGGTCTCCAGCCAAAGGTGAAGGAGACTGCAGTCCCTTCCGTCTCCCAAAACCTCATAGTGGGTAACCGCTTCCATTCCCTGGGAACTGATCTTCATCCGCTCTCTCATCCCCTCTTTTGCCGCATTGGACATAGCCAGACGAACCGTCTGACGCTTCTCCTTAAAAATCCCTTCTGCCAGAGCCAGATATTCCTTCCTAAATATCCCCTGCTGCCGCTGTCTCTGGAGCCTGGCCGCCGCCATCTGGTTTTTTGCAAATACTACGGCTCCAGAGGTTTCTTTGTCAAGTCTCCCGATACTTCTGGGGATCTGGGGAATCCCCTGCCTCCCCAGGTATTCTCTTACCTGATCCGCCAGGGTGTCTCCCTGATGGCATCCTACGGGATGCATCAGCACTCCCGCCGGTTTATTGACCACCAGCACATCCTGATCCTCATAGCAGATTTCAGGCTTAATATAAGTAAAGACAGACCGGCAATCTTCTTCATAGGAGGTCCGATCCGGCTTTTCCCCTGACACCTCCAGACAGTCTCCTTTTGCCAGCACCTGGGTGACCCGGCATCTGGCTCCATTTACAAGGATTCCATCCTCCTGAAATTTGGCACGTCCCCTCTCTCTTCTGGACATATGAAAGCAGTGCTCCATCACCCAGCCAGCCGTGCGGCCGGCCTGAACTTCTGAAATCGTTATCTTCAGTTTCCTGGCCATTTCCTTCTAATCTCTTCCTTCGCAAATTTAGTCATTCTTCTCATTTAAATTATTCCAGCCGTATCTTTGAATTGAAATAATTCCTGATACCATACTTGCAAGTTCATCTATGGCGCCTGCCCATGAGCCAATGATGAGATCATAAAGAATCCATAGCGGCGAATTGATAAATATACCGGCAATTCTGATCTTCTGCGGGTTATGCGTATAGCCTCCAACTGTCAATGCTATATTGGCACATATCGGGAGGAATGATATACACCCAGCCCAAGTCGTAACTAAAACAACTACCTGAATAGAACATAGAATTGCACACATTTTTCTGCTCCGCCCAAATTTCCATCTGCCAGCAAGGAATAGGGATCTTGCCAGATTTAATATATAGCTAAACCCACCCGTCATTGCTCCTAAAAGGATAAAATGTACAGTATAAAACAAGTATGAGAAAAACTGTGTTGTATAAAGTTTGCGATTCTCTCTGCATTGATAGGAAAGGAAATATAAAACTGCCCCCAAAACTGCTAAAAATTGTGTAAATAAAAATTTTACTTCCAAGCTATGCTTTTCTCCTATAAAAATCTTTTGAGGACCGGAACCTGATTCTCATACTGTACCACTTCTCCCCGCCGTGGGAAGACTCTGAAAGGCCTTCCTGCACAAAGCCAAATTTCTCATAGAAAGGAATCATCCGCTCCTTGCACAGAAGTACGATTCCCTCTCTTCCCATCGCCTTGGTTTCCCGGATCATCTCTTTTATAAGCATCCCTCCAAAACCTCTGCCTTGGTACATAGGATGGACATCCACACCGAAAACCATAAGCCATTCTCCATCCTCTCTGTACAGCCGGATTCCATGGTACATCTCATCGGTCAATTTCTCCTGCCGGGCAGGCATTGCACTTATGAATCCAAAAATCTTCTGCTCATCCTCCAAAACCCAGCAGGTGTGGGGAAATGTGTGAAGCCTCTGTTCCATACTCTCCCTGCCTGCCGCCTCCTGGGGCGGAAAACAATCTTTCTCAATTCTCATAATCTCGTCCAGATCTCCGGCCCCGGCTTTTCTGATCTTAATCTTCTCCATAACGATTCTCCCTGGCTTTACAGCTAAAATACGGATTCTTTTACAAGCTGATACATTTTCGCAAAAGGCATCCCAGCCTTCCTGGCCAGCTGTGCCACACTCTCATATTCCGGGTAGGCCCACTCCCTGTCTTTTGTGCCGCAGACTTTCAGCGAGGCCTTCCCCCAGGGAAGTTCCACCTGCACCATCCGGCGGCTGAGAGTCGTTCTCTCTATCGGTATCCTGCGGATGCCGATGGAGGTAGTCTCCTGAAAAATAATGTTCTCCAGCTCTTCCCGCCTGTCTTCCGTGCAGATCACGCTCAGCTCATAAGCCGGACGGTTTTTTTTCATAAACACAGGCGTATAATGGACATCCCTGGCTCCTGCCTCAAACAAGCGCTCCATAGTATATCCCAGCGCCTCCCCTGTGCAGTCGTCTATATTTGTCTCAAGCTTGCAGATCCGCTCTTTCTCTTCTTCCTCACCCAGGATCATGACCCTGAGGATACTGGGACGTTCATAGGTCCTTTTCCCTGCTCCCATCCCTGTTCTGAGAATTTTAAATTTTTCTGGAAGCCGTTCTGAGGTCTTTAAAGCAGCCGCAATGGCAGCGCCCGTGGGAGTCACAAACTCCCCCTCCAGATCCATAAATCGAACAGAGAGATCCTCTGCCTCCAGGATATTGGCTACAGCAGGAACCGGAACCGGCAGAATTCCATGCTGACAGCGGACCGTTCCGCATCCCTCGTACAGGCATGGGATAATGACCTCCTGGATTCCCAGACTGTCCGCGCACACGGCCGCAGCCACAATATCCACGATAGAATCCACGGCTCCCACCTCATGGAAATGCACGTGTTCCAGATCCACGCCGTGAGCCTTCGCCTCAGCTTCCCCTAAAATCCTGAAAATTTTCTTAGCTGTGTTTCTGGCTCCTTCTGTCATATGGCCCTGATCCAGTATCTCCAAAATCTCATTCAGCCCCCGGTGCGCATGGGAGTGCCTGTGTCCCTGCTCATGGGGCGGCTCCGGCCTATGAGCATGTTCATGGAGCGGCTCCGGCTTGTGAGCATGATCATGGGGCAGCTCCGGACTGTGAACATGTCCATGAGGCAGCTCTGGCCTGTGTACATGTTCATGGAGCGGGCCGTGCCCATGTTCCTGATGTTCCTCAGGGCCGTGTCCATGGAGAAATTCCATATCATGGTCATGATTTTCTATCTGCGGATCCAGAATCACATTAAAGTCACACACATTCAGCCCGGCTTTTTTCACCCGGGTGATTTCATAGCGGAACCCTTCTACCGGCAAGCTCTTCAAAGCCCGATCCAGCGCTTCCCGGTCTGCCCCCAGATCCAGCAAAGCCGCCACCGCCATATCGCCGCTGATGCCGCTGCGGCACTCAAAGTACAGTTTCTTATTCATGGTGTACCCCCATTCTGTTAATCTGTGTGGATATATACCCAGCCCCGTATCCGTTATCTATATTTACCACGGCAATCCCGTTGGCGCAGGAATTAATCATAGTCAGAAGCGCAGAAAGACCGTTCATATTCGCCCCATATCCTACAGAGGTAGGAACAGCGATTACCGGCTTATCTACCAGCCCGCCCAGAACACTGGCAAGGGCTCCCTCCATACCTGCCACGGCTACCACACAGTTGGCTGACTGAATCAGCTCCACCCGATCCAGCAGACGGTGAATTCCTGACACACCCACATCATAAATCCTTTCCACCCGGCTTCCAAAAAACTCCGCTGTCTGAGCCGCTTCCTCAGCCACAGGGATATCCGCCGTCCCTGCGGTACACACCGCTATCTTCCCAATGCGTTCTTTGTCCTTTTTCTCTATCTTTAAAATTCTTGAGAGAGGATCATACTCCACCTGGGGAAGCTGTGCTTTTACATACTCATACTGCTGAGCGGTAGCTCTGGTTCCCAACACTTCCCCTTCCTCTTCATACAATTTTTTATAAATCCCCAGCAGATGCTCCAGGGACTTTCCGCTGCAGAAAACCACTTCGCCAAAACCTGATCTAAGTTTTCTGTGAGTGTCCAGCTTGGCATAGCCCAGTTCCTCAAAGGGCTGTCTGCGCAGGTACTCTCTGGCTTCCTCCGGTGATAACTCTTTTTGCCGGACTTTGTTCAATATTTCTAAAACTTCCATTTTCCATCCTTTCTGTCAATACAAGCTCCAAATTCATCCTGGATTCCCCCGAGGCTTTTATGCGTGGCGGTGCCTGCGCCAGCAGGCATGTAAATTTACTATGGGAAGACAGCCCAAAGGACATTCCATAGGAACAAAAGTGCGCATCGCCGCGCGAAGCGCTTTTTATGATATAGGAAAGTGAGAACTTTCCTAATATCATAAAAAAGAACTGCCGCAAATTGATGCAGCAGTCCTGATTTCTCTTTTACCTTTCCCAGCACGGAAATTCTAGCTATCTGTCCGCTCTTACCCGCACAGGCTTCAATACTCCAAGCCTTACGAAAAGCTTCTGCAGCAGGATACCTGCCGTGCTGTTGCTGGTTGCGATTCTATATAATATATCACTACTCATGGTTATACTCCTTTCCATACACATCTCCTGTGACAAGGATATTATAACCGACTCTCCCTAATCTGTGTAGTGAAACTTTTGTGAATTTTATAAATTGAATGTACGATTATAAAAATACTATAAACTTTCCAGGAAAAATTTCTGCGGCTCAATCTGCAATCTTTTCTATCATACTACCTGAACCGTAAAAAATCCAGCTTTTTCTGCTGTATCAAAGCCGCAGAAGCAACTATTCGTGAATCACGTTCTTACGTTGCCCGACAGCAAGTGTCGGGCAGCTGTGTGAACAGTAACCTATTCGTTACTGTTCAGCCTGCAGTGACAGAACTGCTCCCTGGCAGCTTCCCAGAGTCAGCTTTCTCTTCTCCTGAATCTCCTTCTCAAGGCATGTCTCTTTCTCCTCATTGGAAAGGAGAACTCGATCCAGCGATTCCTTGATCTCCAAAGTCACAGGCTCTTTTCCATAATTGGCTGCCACCAGGACTTTTTTCCCTGATTCTGCTATACGGTAGTAAGCAAACACCGTCTCTGTGTCCTCATAAGCCGGCACAAATTCTCCATATGTAAAGGTCTCCCGATACTCTTCCGACTTCCGCAGAGAGATCAGCTTTCTGTAATAGGCCAGGACGGAATCCTCTCTTCTTTCCTGTTCTTCTACATTGATCTCCTTATAGTTGGGGTTCACTGTAAGCCAGGGAGTGCCGGAAGTAAAGCCTGCATTAGCACCGCCGCTCCACTGCATGGGGGTCCTGGCGTTGTCCCGGCTGTTGTCATAGCACACCTTCATTGCCTGTTCCCTGGTAAGCCCCGCCTGCAATGCCTTCTGGTACTGATCCTTCGTGTTGATATCGTCATACAGGGAGACGTCGGGACATTCCCAGTTTGTCATCCCAATCTCCTGTCCCTGATACAGGAAAGGAAGGCCCCGAAGCAGAAGAGTCGTAGTCGCTAAAAGCTTTTTCCCTGCTTCGTTCCGGGCATAATCCGGCAGATAGCGGCTGGCGCCTCTTGCCTCATCGTGATTCTCAATAATATTTGCCTTAAATCCCACTTTCTGCCCTTCGATCTGGGAAGCAAAGAGGGTCTGGCGCCACTCTTTAAATTCTACAGGCCTGCTGTCATACCAGCCATGCTCCCCGCTGCCCAGCTCGTGGGCGCTGAAATCAAAGATCGTGGAAAAATGCCCGTTCTCTCCGATAAATTTGTCCAGAGCGCCTTTCTTCATGTTAAAAACCTCTCCCACTGTAAAAGCATGGTGCTTTTGGAAGGTCTCTCTTTTCATTTCCTCCAGGAATTCATCTACCCCTTCTACACTTTCCACCATTTTTGTACAGTGAACCAGTCCGTCTTCCCCGTCAGGGGCATAGCTGGGGAAGTTTATGTCCTTTTTAATATTGATAATGGCATCAATTCTGAACCCTGCCAGCCCTTTATCCAGCCACCAGTTTATCATTTTATAAATTTCCTGGCGAACCTCTGGGTTCTCCCAGTTCAGATCCGGCTGCTCCTTGGCAAAGAAGTGCAGGTAATAAAGATCCGTTCCAGGAACCGGCTCCCAGGTACTTCCGCCAAAATAAGAGCGGTAATTGCTTGGAGCTTTTCCATCCTTGCCTTTTCTGAAATAGAAATAATTGCCATAGGGACCATAGGGATCCTTCAGGGCCTTTTGAAACCATTCATGCTGGTCTGAGCAGTGGTTCACCACCAGATCCATGACCAGATACATATCTCTTTTCTTAGTTTCCTCTAAAAGCCGGTCGAATTCTTCCATGGTGCCGAATTCTTCCCCGATTTTATAATAATCTGAAATATCGTAGCCCTGGTCTACAAAAGGCGATTGGTAAATAGGCGAAAGCCAAAGGATGTCAATCCCCAGGTCTTTTAAATAATCCAGCTTTGAAAGAATTCCCTGAATATCGCCGATGCCGTCGCCATTCGCATCCATAAAGCTCTTGGGGTAAATCTGATAGGCCACCTTGTCATGCCACCACTGTTTTTTCATGTCTTTTTCGTCCTTTCTGATTGCCTTTCTTGTAGGATACTGTTATTATATGAGCATATACATAAATTATCTTGCACTATATTTTCATTTTATAGTACAATCCTGCTCTTCCAGAAAGGAGACTTAAAAATGGGCAAACATTCCCTGGCTTTGGAACAAAAAGAAAATACAAGGCATGGAGAGCAGATGTTTCCCCTGAAAAAATACCTCACAAGACTGAATCTGGACTTTCCAGCCGTAATGCCCCACTGGCACGAGGAAGCGGAATTTACCATGATCACCGGAGGAAGCTGCCTGTACCGGATCCACCTGGAAACCTACCATGCAAACCCCGGAGATCTGCTCTTTATTCCTCCCCTTATGCTGCACTCCATCGAAAATACCAGCTCCCTTTCCATGCGTTCTGAGACGTACGTGTTTCACCTGAATTTTCTTGGAGCCAATGCCGGGGACATATGCACAGCCAGGTACTTTGCTCCTATGGGAAATCAGGAATTTATTCTCCCCTTTTTGATCTCCAAAGAGCATCCGGCTTATCCCTCTCTTATGAAAATTTTCTGTGCGATCAGCCAGACGTACCAAAGCCGCCCTTTTGGATATGAGCTTATGCTCCGCTCCCTGTTTCTTGAGCTTCTGGTGTCTCTGCTGCCTTATCGGCGTACAGAAAAAAATGTTCCGCCTCTTCAGACGGAACATTCTGAAAAACTGAAAACTGTACTGGAATACATTGGCCGCCATTACAGCGAAGACCTCTCCATAGGCGATCTTGCCTCCCTGTGCTATTTCAGTGAATACCATTTTATGCGTTTTTTCAAAAAGCATGTGGGGATGACATGCCTGAACTATATTAAGAATCTGCGTCTTGAGAAAGCCGCCGCTCTGCTGCTGGCCGGAGAGGGTTCCCCGCTGGAGGTGTCTCTTGCTGCAGGTTTCAACAATCTCTCCTACTTTCACAGAGAATTCAAGAAAAAATATGGGATGACTCCCCGGGAATTCATAAATTCTCCCGATACGGCTCACTTTTCCCCGGATCTTCCCCTCTCTTAGCTTTTTCTCTGCCCTTTGAGATCATCACTGTCTCTGACGCCAGGTAAGAAGGAAAGCGGAATTTACGATCACCAGCACCGAGCCGGCGTTATGTACCAGAGCGCCCACCACAGGATTTAAAACTCCGGTAATAGCCAGAACAATAGCCAGAAAATTCAGCCCCATAGAAAAGGTAAGGTTGCATTTTATGGTCATCATCATCTTTCGGGACATAGCAATCAGGTGGGGGAGTTCCCGGACTTCGTCGTCCACCAGGGCAATATCTGCTGCCTCCACGGCAATATCACTTCCTATGCCTCCCATGGCAATCCCCACGTCTGACTTCTTCAGCGCAGGTGCATCGTTGATGCCGTCGCCCATCATGCAGACTGTCTCACCCATTTCCTGGTACTTTCCAATCCAATTCAGCTTATCTTCAGGGAGACATCCTGCATGGATCTCCCGAATCTCAATGCTCCCTCCTATGGCCTGCGCCGCCTTTTCATTGTCTCCTGTCAAAAGGACAGGTTCCACCTTCATTTCCTTCAGCCGCCCAACCATCTCCCTGCTTTCCACCCGCAGAGTGTCAGACAGCATAAGATATCCGGCCATTTGGCCGTTTACAGACAGATAAATCACCGTTCCCCCCTGATTTAAACAGTCCTGAATGTCCTTTTGGGCCTGCTGCGGCACAGCGATCCCGGCTTCATCCAGCATCTTACGGCTGCCCGCCATAAGTTTCTTCTCCTTCACCGTGCAGGAGACGCCCCTTCCGGGAAGCATCTGGAAATTTTCCGCTTCCCCCAGGGCTTTTGAATCCCTCTGCCTGCTGCAGCGCACCACCGCCTTGCCCAGAGGATGTTCTGAGAGCTGCTCGGCAGCGGCGCACAGCCTTAAAATCTCCTGGTCGCTGTAATCCTCCAAAACGCTTCTTGTCTCTGTCACCTCCGGGATTCCGCAGGTCAGAGTACCCGTCTTGTCAAAGGTGATCCTGGTCACCTTCGCCAGCCGCTCCAGGGCATCCCCTTCCCGCACCAAAAATCCATGTTTGGTGGCGTTCCCTATGGCCGCCATGATGGCCGTAGGCGTGGCCAGCACTAAAGCACAGGGACAGAAGACTACCAGAATCGTAACGCCACGAATCACCTCTCCGGTGGCAAGCCAGGTAAGAAGCGCTGCGGATAAAGCGATGACCACAATCCAAGTAGCCCACCGGTCGGCCAGCCCTACAATCTTCGCCTTGCCGGCATCGGCAGACTGAACCAGGCGGATCATCCGCTGAATCGAGCTGTCCTCCCCCACTTTTGCGGCTTTCATCTCAAATGCGCCAAACTGGTTGACGGTGCCGCTGGACACCTGGTCTCCCGGCCCCTTGTCCACCGGAAGAGACTCTCCAGTCATAACCGCCTGGTTGACAGACGTCTGCCCCAGAAGGATCTCACCGTCTACAGGAACCGTTTCTCCTGGCAGCACCCGGAGGATTTCCCCGACTTTAATCTCCTGGGCGGGAACGATCTCCTCCCGTCCATTTTTCAGCAGCCTGGCTGTCTGCGGCGTCAAATGAACCAATTTCTCAATCCCGGCTCTGGCCTTGGCAACCGTAAGATCCTCCAGCAAGGCTCCAAGCTGCATAATGAACGCCACCTCTCCTGCAGCAAAGTCCTCACCGATGCAGACGGAAGCGATCAGAGCCAACGAAACCAGAACGTCCGCCTTTATGTCGAAAGCGGTAACCAGTCCCACAAAGGCTTCCAGAATAATGGGAATCCCGCATAAAAGAATAGCAACCCATGCTGCGTTAAAAGGCAGGGGCAGCAAATCAAAAATACTGATCAGCAGGGCAATGCCTGAAAGACTCAACAGGGCAATCTCCCCTTTTGTCCCGCCAATCTCCAAAAATTCTTCTATTTTTCCCACGGCTCGCTTCATTCTTCTCCTCCTGCACGAATCTTTCTATAAGCATTTGCAAAAATTATACCCATAGGGGTATAGGTTTGTCAAGGAGAAAAAAACAGCTTAGCGCCAATATTCCCCAACGCTAAGCTTAAAATCAAATCATTTTTATTTCATGTTTGCAAACCGCTCCACGGCCTTTGTGAAGCTTTCAATGGTTTTGTCTGGATCTCCATGCTCAATACCATCCCTGACGCAATGCTTAATATGTCCTTCCAAAACCACCTGTCCAACTTTATGCAGGGCAGACTTGGCCGCATTGATCTGCGCAAGAATATCTTCACAGGGAACATCCTCATCCACCATTCTGTCAATGGCCTGCACCTGTCCGATGATTTTTTTCAGCCTGCGGTGCAGATTATCCGCATCCATACATTGTCTCATTTCCATTCCTCCCGTTCTCTGCTGCATTCACTCTTCCTTATGTCAAGTTTTGCTTTGTCCCAGCTTTTTTCTCATCCAGAAATACCCCGGTACCAGAATAAAATCCGCTCCCAGCCAAGCCAGCACCTCTGCGAAAAAAATCCCTTCCGAACCAAAGAGCCAAGTAAAAAGCAAAGCAGTGCCTGTGCGCATGAAAAATTCAGCAAACCCGGATACCATGGGAAGCAAAGTGTTTCCCATCCCCTGAATACAGCTTTTGGCAACATGCAATATGTACAAAATAGGCAGACAGACGCTCATAATAGACAGATAGTGATAGGCGATTTCTAAAGCCTCTGCCCCTTCCTTCCCGCTAGACGTAATAAAGCAGCCCAGAATCAGCCGTCCGAAAAGCAGCATAAGGGCCGCAATGATCAGAGATGTAATCATGGAAATCACAGTCCCTGCCTTCGCTCCCTTGGAAATCCTCTCATATTCCCCTGCACCCATATTCTGCCCCGTGTAGGTGGTCATGGCGTATCCGTAAGAAATAGCGGCGGTCTCCAGAAGCCCGTACAATTTATTAGTAGCTGTAAACCCGGCAATAAATACAACCCCCAGTCCGTTGACTACCGTCTGGACAATCATTCCTCCCACAGAGATCACCATATTCTGAAAAGCCATAGGCATTCCCAGGTACAGAAGGCGGAAATTTAATTCTCTGCTCATACGGAAATCTTCTTTGGAAAGACGCAGAATCCGTATTTTCCTGATGTGAAAAACACAGTACACCACAGATAAAAGCTGTGCAATCACGGTGGCCAGGGCCGCTCCCATAACCCCCATGCCCGTCCCCATAACAAGAACCAGATCCAGCACTACATTTGTCACAGCCGCCACGATCATAGCCAGAAGAGGCGTCTTCCCGTCTCCCAGAGCCCTGAGGATGGAAGCGGCCAGATTATACGCCATCACCACCGGAATTCCCGCAAACAGCACCCGCAGATAAGCCATGGAGATCGGCTTTATCTCCTTGGGCGTATGAAGAAGGCTCAGGACAAAATCCGCCGTCCCCTGCCCCGCCGCAGTAAGAATTACAGCCGCCGCCGCTGACAGAACCACAGAAGCCGCCACCGCTTTTCTCAAGGCGTCCTCCTGCCTGGCCCCGTATTTCTGGGCCATGAAAATCCCAACTCCCTGGGCCAGACCCTGAATCACTCCTAATACCAGCCAGTTCAGCCACTCCACTGCGCCCAGGGCCGCCAGAGCATCCACGCCAAGCACCTTTCCCACAATGGCAGTGTCCACCACCGTATAGAGCTGCTGAAAAAGATTCCCCGCCATCAGCGGCAGAGAAAAAAGCAGAAGCAGGGAAAATGGATTCCCCTCTGTCATTTTTTTCAAATTCTGCTCTCCTTTAACATTCGTCATTTTGTATCTTCCCTCTCTTTTTTCCCATGTTCTGCTTATTTTATCACATTCCTCTAATATTTCAAAAGACTAAAATGTATAAATATTACCAAAAATTTATTTACTTTGCCCCTTTAAACTGTTATAATTTCTTATAAGTCCAGTCTCAAAGCAGGGACTCATGGACTGCTCGCAGGCCATGAAGGCCATGCTTTCGAGACGACAACAGGGATGAGGAAGGAAGGCGGCAGCCTGGATTCCGAATGCCTGTTAGGATTTCGGGAGTGCGCAGCACGGAGAAATCCGGGGACTTATATTTAATACTGAAGTCCCCTCAAAAGTCCCCTCAAAGCAGGGACTCATGGACTGCTCGCAGGCCATGAAGGCCATGCTTTCGAGACGACAACAGGTTGATAAAACATTTGAAAGGATGATGAATACGATGGAACATTATTACCAGCCGGAAATTGAATGTGCCTCCCAGGAGCAGATCAGGGCATGGCAGGATGAACGGCTTGTAAAACAGGTACAGAATGTATGGGACAACGTGCCTTATTACCGAAAAAAAATGGAAGAAAAGGGAGTCACACCCGCAGATATCAGATCTGCCGCTGATCTGCACAAACTCCCCTTCCTGACCAAGGACGACCTGCGGGAAGCTTATCCCTATGGCCTCCTGGCAAGGCCTCTTGAGGACTGTGTCCGTATCCAGTCCACCAGCGGCACCACAGGCCGCCGTGTTGTTGCCTTTTACACCCAGCATGATATTGATCTCTGGGATGAATGCTGCGCCCGGGCTATTATGGCTGCCGGCGGAACCAACAAGGATGTCTGCCATGTATGCTACGGCTACGGTCTGTTTACCGGAGGCCCCGGATTGAACGGCGGTTCCCACAAGGTGGGCTGCCTGACGCTTCCTATGTCTTCCGGAAATACTGAGCGACAGATTCAGTTCATGTGCGATCTGGGTTCCACCATTCTCTGCTGCACTCCTTCTTACGCCGCCTATCTGGCTGAGAGTATCATTGAGAGGGGCGTCCGTGACAAAATCAAGCTGAAAGCCGGCATTTTCGGCGCAGAGGCATGGACGGAAGAGATGCGGCATGATATTGAGGAGAAGCTTGGGATCAAGGCATACGATATCTATGGCCTTACAGAGATTTCAGGGCCTGGTGTTTCCTTTGAATGCAGCGCTCAGACAGGTATGCATATCAATGAGGACCATTTCATTGCGGAAATTATCAATCCCCAGACCGGCGAAGTTCTTCCCGATGGAGAAAAGGGCGAGCTGGTATTTACCAGTATTACCAAAGAAGCTTTCCCCCTGCTAAGGTACCGCACCAGAGATATCTGCGTGCTGACCCGGGAGAAATGTTCCTGCGGAAGGACTCACGTAAAAATGAGCAAGCCTATGGGCCGGAGCGATGATATGCTGATCGTGAAGGGAGTCAATGTATTCCCGTCCCAGATCGAAACAGTTCTTATGAATAAGGGTTATCCTGCAAACTACCAGATCCTGGTAGACCGCGTAAACAACAGCGATACCATTGAAGTTCAGGTGGAAATGACACCGGAGATGTTCTCCGACAGCATCAGCCAGGTTACTGCAAAGGAAAGAGAGCTGGTGGCAGATCTCAAGGCAATGCTTGGCATTTACGCCCAGGTGAAGCTGGTGGCTCCCAAGACGATTACCCGCAGCGAGGGCAAGGCTGTCCGGGTTATTGACAAGCGAAACCTTTATAAAAACTGATTTAAATTAATTTGAAACTGGAAAGGAGACTGAAGATGACTGTAAAACAGATTTCTGTCTTTTTGGAAAATAAACCTGGAAAGCTGGCTGATTTTACCAAAATCCTCTCCCAGAACGGTATTAATATGCGCGCTCTGTCTCTGGCTGAGACTTCGGATTTCGGTATTCTCCGTCTGATCGTGGATGATACATATAAGGCTTCCACTCTTTTAAAGGATGAGGGCTTTGTATTTTCCATTACAAAAGTGCTGGCTGTGGCGATTCCTGATCAGCCCGGCAGCCTGAACACCGTAATTGAGATTCTTGGCAGCGCCCAGATCAATATTGAATATATGTACGCCGTGACCACCCATGCAAAGGGTCTGGCCTACATGATCTTCCGTGTTGCAGACAACACGGCGGCCATTGACGCTCTTACGAAAAACGGCGTCAAAGTAATCTGCCAGGATGAATTTGAATAAACCGCAGTCCGTGAAAGAAGGGGCTGACCGAATCTGTTTAATTCGGCAGCCCCTTCATAGTTGACACTTTATCCAAGTTTGAGAATCAGCTCCAGCACACGTTTCGCACAGATGTGAATCTCTTCTTCGGAGATCCTTCCTTCTTCATAATCCTTCAAAACCCGCTTTGGAAAGCCACATCCCATCTTTAAGTCATTTCCCGCTTTCATCTCCAGGTACTGCTCCCCATGATTCCACCAGTCTGTTGTGACAAGGCCCTTAAAGCCCCACTCTTCACGAAGAATTCCCGTCAGCAGATCCCGGTTCTGGGACGCTCTTGTGCCGTTTATGGCATTGTAGGAGGACATAATCGTCCAGGGATCCGATTCCTTTACCGTGATCTCAAAACCTTTCAGGTAAATCTCACGAAGGGCCCGCTCCGATACTCTGGAATCACTTTCAAAACGGTTGGTCTCTTTATTGTTGCAGGCAAAATGCTTTACGGAAGCCGCAATATTCCTGGACTGAATTCCTCTTACCAGAGCGGCGCCCATCTTTCCCGCAATCAGGGGATCTTCTGAAAAATATTCAAAATTACGGCCGCACAGGGGACTCCTGTGAATATTCATAGCGGGGGTGAGCCAGACGCCGATGTTATTTTCCTCCACCTCGGCAGCTCCCGCCGCTCCGACTTTCTCCACCAGATCCGTATTCCAGGTACACGCCAGCAGCGTGGCACATGGAAAGGCTGTGGTGCATACTCCGCACTGAGACTGAATGCGCAGCCCTGCCGGCCCGTCAGCCGTAGCTGCGTTGGGTACTCCGTACTCCGGCAGGTTTCCAAGGCCCATGGTGTTGGAGACGCCTGTATTAGGCTGGCCGCAGGCAAGATGAATCTTTTCCTCCACAGTAAGCTGTTCCAGGAACTCATCCAAAGTCTTTTTCCCTTCTGCCACATCTTTCAGATGAATCTTCTCATCTGCCGGGCCGCCCCACATAAGGCCGCCTTTTCTGCCCAGGACATCTGGTGCGTATGGGCCCAGCTCCTTCTCATTCCAGGCTGTGAGCTCGTCCGGCTTCTCTGCCACAGGAAGAGCCTCATACGTTCCGTCATGCAGAAGCCTCCGGCTAAGCTGCTTGGGGGTACATCTGGCTGTGAGGCTGCAGATTACCCGGGTTTCTGGAATCTCCAGGGCTTCCTCCAGGTATGCGCCGTCCCGCACACTGGTTCCCAGGAAGAAGCGGTAAGAGCCTTTTTCCAGCACATAAGAAGATTTGCTGATTTTACCTAAATCATCATATGCGGCCAGTTGAGATACCAAAACCGTCAGTTTCAGTGTCTGAGTCTCTCCAGGTTGCAGGCATCTGGTCTTTGCAAAGGCTTTCAGTTCCCTGGAGGGCCTTCCAATCTTTCCGGCAGGTGCTGTCACATATAGCTGCACCACTTCTTTTCCAGAGCGTTCGCCTGTATTGGTCACAGCCGCCCATACTGCAATTTCTTTATCATTGATGCTGGCCTTTTTCTTCTCCACCTCAAACTCTGTGTAGGAAAGTCCATATCCAAAAGGATAGTTCACTTTCCCCGCCGCTCCTGGGATGGTCTCAAAATACCGATAGCCCACATAGATATCTTCTGTGTAGTCCACATATTTTTCTGAATCATGGAATCCCTCTGAGGAAGGATAATCCTCCAGACGCCTGGCAAAGGTGTCTGTCAGCTTACCGGAAGGATTTTCATCTCCGCACAGAACCTCAGCCGCAGCAAGTCCGCCCTCCATGCCTCCCTGCCATGCCATCAGCGCTGCCTGGATTCTGTCGTCCCCGAAAAACCACTGGGTCTCTACCATTCCTCCCACATTCAGCACCGCAATGACTGTGGAGAATTTCTCTTTCACCTGTTCCAAAAGCCTCTCTTCTGCCTTGGAAAGATAGAAATCCCCTTTTTCAAAGACCAGGTTGGCTCTCTGGATCATCTCCTGTTCCTGGGGCTGGAAGCTATCGTCTTTCCCTTCCTGCTCCTCGCTGACAATGGTACGGTCCCAGTTTTCTCCCGAGAATCGGCAGAAAGTTACGACAGCCGTGGAAGCAAAGGCCGCAGCACCTTCCAAAAGCTCTTGGGGAAGTTCCGGTTCCATGGTCATTCCAGGTACGACTCCCTGATCGTACTGTTTCTTTACCTCCGCCTCATAAAATTCTCCCAGTTTGGGGTACAGGGTTACCTTTCCCTCCTGCTCTTTGATTTTCAGGCCTTCCAGCAGATTTCTCACATAAGCCACAGTCACATCGCCGCTGCCGCCGCCGCCTTTTACATAATCCACGCAGCCTTTCCCGAATACGGCGATCTTCTCTCCTTTAGGCAGTGGGAGAGCTCCATCCTGATTTTTCACCAGAACCATTCCCTCTGCCGCCGCCGCCTTTGAAAGGGCTATGTGTTCTCTGCTTCCAGTTATTCTTCTTCCTTCCTCTCCTATGGGAAGGCAGGGCTGGTAAAAAAACCGTGTCCATTTTTCCATTGCTTTTTCCTCCATTTATCTTTCATTCTTAAAAATATCTTTATCCCAACGCCACATCCAGAATCATCATCAGCACAAATCCTGCCGCAAACCCAAGGGTTCCCAGATTACTGTGCTCTCCCTGGGAGGCCTCAGGAATCAGTTCTTCCACTACCACGTAAAGCATGGCTCCGGCAGCAAAGGCCAAGAGATAAGGAAGCACAGGAGTAATAAAGCTGGAAAGCAAAATTGTGACCAGCGCTCCCAAGGGTTCCACCACCCCGGAAAGCACTCCATAGAGAAAGGCCTTTCTCCTGCTCATCCCTTCCTCGCTTCTCAGGGGAAGGCTGATCACCGCACCCTCTGGAAAATTCTGTATGGCAATTCCTATGGAAAGGGCGAAGGCTCCTGCCAGACCAATATCCTGGCTGCTCAGCAAGGCTCCGGAAAATACGACTCCTACCGCCATCCCCTCGGGAATATTGTGAAGGGTAACAGCCAGGACAAGCATAGTCGTTTTTTTTAGGGAGCATTTAGGCCCCTCAGATTGTTCCGCTCCCATGTGAAGATGGGGTATCACCATATCCATAAGAAACAGGAATCCCATTCCCAAAGCAAATCCTGCCGCCGCAGGAATAAAAGCGAATTTCCCCATCTCCTCTGACATATCCATGGCGGGAATCAAAAGGGACCAAACAGAGGCCGCCACCATAACGCCGGAGGCAAACCCCAGCAAAGCTTTCTGAATCTTCGGATTCAGCTCATTTTTAAGAAAGAAAACACATGCGGCTCCCAGGGATGTTCCCAGAAAAGGCAAAAGCAGTCCTGCCGCCACTTCCATATTTCTCACTCCTCTCACTGAAGATCATATATTCACACTTTTTATATTATGTCCAGTACAAGAAATCTGTAAGCTGTCCACGTCTTAAGTATAAAAGAAGCCATACTTTAATGCAAGACAGAAAAAGGTCAAGAGAGAAAAATATTTTTTCCCACAAAAAAAGGTATTGACAGTTCTGAAATTGTGAGCTATAATTATCAACGCTGATAAGAAATGTGCGTTTAGCTCAGCTGGATAGAGCGTTT
>HHCFC01400__coassemble_1490_pt1 | contig 22731 bp, 21 predicted proteins | sample HHCFC01400__metabat2_high_PE_014 | metagenome-assembled genome bin HHCFC01400
CTCATACGGGTTAGCGTCTCTGGTGCCCAGACAGCATGTCGCACAAGTGCGCCCTTCTGTCCGTACACCGAGACTGGCTTTTATAGTAAAAAACCGCCGCTATGGCGTTACCCATACACGGCGGTATCTCGGACAAAAATCCCTATTTCTCTATATTCAGTCTTTACAGTTTATTTTTATATCCTGCCAGTTTTCATTGAAAAGAATTTCGGCGTTCTCACCGAAGAATGCTTGGCCTGCTTCAGTGTCTCCCCTGAGGTAATACATAAACCAGGCCGTCATATATCCATCGGCGTATCGCAGCATATCTCCGTGATCCTTTCCCACTCTTCTTGCCATAACTTTATCTGTTGTATCAGAAATGGCTTCAAAATTTTCCTCCTAATACTTTTGTCAATACGGAAGAGGTTGTACTTGCTGCGAAAACCGCTTTGTAATATGGCCCGTTTTTCTGTCCGGTGACAGCGTTGATTGCTCCTACAGCTCCCTGGGAATGGCCTGCGATGCCAACATTTTTAATATCAACTTTCCCAAAAAAATCGCTGTTTTTGTCCTCATTCAGACTGAGAACAAAATCAAGGGACGCAGCGGAAGATTCACCGGAACGAGAGCTATCATCTTCATTCCCAACTACAATAAAGCCCCAGGAAGCAAGGTGTTCAAACACTTCTTTGTACTTTGAAGCTTTTACCCCCGTCCCATTTGCCATTACCACAAGGGGGTATACAGAATCCGCAGCCTGTATCTTGGAAGGATACCATACCTCATATTTTCCCCAGGCAGTTCCCTCATCCTCGGCCTCCAAAAAGGATACTTCGCAAGGACCAAGGGCTAATATTTTTAATTATCTTTTTCATAATGTACATGTTCCAAAAAGCTTCTATCCTTATTCGCTTTCACTCATATAACGCCCCAGATATTCAAGGATTGCCTCACTATATTCCACCATTTGTTTGTTGTCATTTTGAAGACCATGGCCGGAATGTTCAAATACGATGTACTTGTGCGGCACGTTGTTTTCTGTCAAAACAGCGTCCAGGCGAACGGAAGCGTCATAAGGCTGAAATGTGTCATATACGCCATATGCCATGACAGTCGGAACCGTATTTTCGTCCACGCACAACAGGGGAGATACATCTTTCATCAGCTCATCATAAGCCTCCGTCCCAAAGAGATCGTGGGTAATTTCTTTTCTAGACATCATGCCAAAAAATACCGCAGCCGCCTCAGGGTCTTTGTCAAGTCCGTAGCTTTTCCAATCCTCTGGATAAAAACTAGAGGGACCAACTCCTTCAAATACCATTTTCACGGGAACAGGCGCTTCGGCAGCGTCACGATACGCATAGATAAGTGCCAGACATCCGCCGGCAGAACCGCCGGCCATCGCCATGCGGTCTATAGGGTAACCAAGTTTTCCTGCTTCTTCAATAACATATGGAATACTTTCCTTAATCTCCATAGACATTGTATAAACATTGGCCTCTGGGTTTTCATCGCTGTTCAGCGTATAATTGATCCCAGCCGTTACATACCCCAATGAGCAAAGCCACTGCAGCATTCCCGCATCATCCCTTTTGTCTCCAGTCCGAAAGCCTCCGGCATGGAGATACACAATCAATCCATATGTTTCTTTGGATTGGTCCGCCGGAAGATACAGGTCAAACTTGTTTGCCTCTCCAGGGCCATAAGAAAAATCGGCATAAGTTTTTCCAATTTCCTCACTCCAATCTACCTTGTACTTACGCAGTTCACGCGGCGTATAGAAAATTTTGAAAACAGCGGAGCCGACAAAAGAGACAACGAATGCAATCATGCATACTAAAACGAACATAATTCTCCCTTTCTTTTTCACTTTACTCATAGGAAATTGCCTCCAAACAGAGTCCCGCCCAGCAAAATATTAGTAACTGCCCGAACTGCCAGTCTGCCCAAAACAATACCGGCTATAATAACGGCCGCAAAAATAATAATCCTTTTTTGTGTCACGATTCGAATCCCCCTTCCCCTTCAATCTCTTGACACCTCTGTTTTCTTCGTACTATAATAGTTTCGATGATTCATTTGTTTCGCCGATACTATTATATCAGCAAATTTCAAACTTGCAATAGGAGGGTGTAAAATGATACAAACACAGCGCACTGTATCACCGATGAGCAATGAGGGACGCAATACATATGTAATTGAGCGTTTAACGAATGCGTTTCTTGGCCTTCTGGCTGAAAAACCGATAAATGACATTTCCATAAGCGAACTGGTCGATAAAGCGGGGGTGGGCAGAGCCTCCTTTTACCGTAATTTCGGCTGCAAAGAAGATATTATAAAGCGCCTTTTAGAAGAGAAAACGCACGAATGGGGAGACGAGTGGCGCAAAAACAGCCACAAGCCTTTAAGCGAACAGATCCGCATAATGCTTTCACATTTTGAAACAAATCACTCTTTTTATAAACTCATAAACGATAGCGGGCTTACTTATCTATTAAGAGACGCAATCCTTGGTCTTTGCGGCCCCAAACCAGAGTACGATAAAATAAGCGCCTACTCTTCTGCTTTCGCTGCCTATGCGCTTTTGGGCTGGATAGACACTTGGTTTCAGCGGGGAATGAAGGAATCCGCCGATGAAATTGCAGAATTATTTAAAATGCAAGGACTTTAATCCTTTTGAAAACGCAAAAATAGAAGACGGCCTTTGTATACCGTCTCCCATTTATACTATAACTGCCTTCTTATTCGTAAATCCTGATTTTTTTAACGCTGCCTCTCACATACAGATCCGGCTGGTAATAAACCGTTTTCCTTGGCTTTCCCTGCTGATTCTGCATGGAAGCCGGATGCTCTTCAATTGCGGTACAGAGCTGCTGGCCGATGTAGATTCCCATCTGCTCTGCCGGTACTCCTACTGTGGTCAGAGGAGCCTCCAGCACTTCCGCAAAAGGCACATTGTCGCATCCTACCACGGAGAGATCCTCCGGAATGCGAACTCCGTAATTTCTTGCACTCCTGTAAACCCCAAAAGCCATCTCATCGTTCATGGCAAAAATGGCCGTCACGTGCTGCCCCATGAGATAGGACAGCGCCTGGCTGCCGCTTTCCATTGTATAGTCTCCGCTGTATACCAGCTTGTCATCAAAGGAAAGTCCTGCTTCCTCCAAAGCTTTGCGATAGCCGGCCATCCGGTCCCTGGTAACACGGTACTCCTGATTGCCGGCAATGCATCCGATTCTCTTGTGTCCGCATCCGATCAGATAATTTACCGCCAGGTATCCGGCCTTCTCGTAATCGTAGCAGATATTCAGCCCATCGCTTTTAAATTCGTAGGCGTCCATGGTGATCACTGGTATATCCAAAGAGTCAATGATTTCATAGAGCCTCTGGTTCTCCTTAATTTTGGCTGGTTCGAACGGTTTGGCCCAGATCAGGGCGCAGAGGTTTCCAGCGGCAATCCTTTGCACCAATTCCTCCTGCTCTTCTTCCTTCTGATCATGCAGAATGTGATTGACCACAGAATAGCCGTGGGTCTGCAGAACCCGGCTGATCGCAATATCCAGCTCCGCAATATGTGAATTCCGTATATCATTGATCACCATGCCGATCACTCTGCTTTGCCCTCTGGCCAAATCGGAGGCCGCACTGTTGAGATAATAATTCATCCTCCTGGCCGTCTGGCGTATTTCTTCCATCTTACTCTCCGAGATTCTTCCTTTTTTAGCTTTTCCGGAAAGAGCAAGAGATACAGCGGAGACCGATACCCCGCACTCCCTTGCTATGTCTTTCATGGTAGTTCTCATAACAGTTCTTCCCAACCTTTGCCAAAGTTTGATTTCCTATTTTTTATGATGCCAGGGTCAAAAGGCCTAAGCCCACATGAGCGTACTCATAGGTGGGCGAAAGGCCTCGGGACCCGCCCCAATATGAGCATAAAAGTGGGATGTATATCCCACGATATGCGAATATTGGGCTGGATTGCGGGAGCGCGCAGCACGAAACAATCCGTAGGCATCATGGTTGAAGGCTTTTGACCTCAACATCATTTTTATTATAGTATGGGTTGGCGAATCCAGCAATTTTAAACTCTGAAATTATGATATTTTATTTTAAAGATGCCAGGGTCAAAAGGCCTAAGCTCACATGAGCTTGCTCATAGGTGAGCGAAAGGCCTTTGGACCCGCCCCGATATGAGCATAAAAGTGGGATGTATATCCCACGATATGCGAATATTGGGTAGGATTGTGGGAGTGCGCAGCACGGAACAATCCGTAGGCATCATAGTTGAGGGTTCTTGACCTCAACATCATTGTATCACATTCTGAAACACGGGAGAATAGAAATGTTGCCTACACTTTTTACCATAGCAGGACTGATTCTGCTCTATTTATTCTTTTATTATGCGACAGGTTCTTTAGTCCTGAAACTGATTCCGGGTTCGGTTTCTTCCGTTCCTTTCCGGTTCGTTCTGGGCTTTTTCGTATATTTTTTCTTATTTACCGTCGTCACGCTTCCCCTAAAATTTACGCTTCAGCCCCTGTCCCTTCTGTCTGGAATCTGGGCCGGCGTGCTGGTTGTCATCTGTGCTGCCTTCCTGATTTTAGGGCTGCGTCATTTTAAAGACGCTCTCTCTTCCGTAAAAATCTTTTTGTCAGGAAGAGGGAAGTACGTGCTGGCTGCCCTTCTGGCCCTGATTCTGATTCAGGTACTGTGGTTTAATCTGAATGACGAAACGTACGCCATCTGGGATCAGTCCTACTATCTGGGCGATACAGCCACCTCCCTCTATACGAATACCATCAGCCAGTATAATCCCTACACAGGACGAATCCTGGATTTCCTCAATACAGAATACCTGCTGGAGACTTACCAGAATCATGGCTCTGTCATGTGCCAGCTTTTTTCCGTTCATCCTATGATTGAAAACATGACTGTTATGGCTTCTGTGGTGATTATCCTGTACCAGCTTCTCTTTTATGAGATCGGTATGCTCTTGTTTCATAATAACCGCTGCAAAAGCATTCTTCTGGTTTTCTTTATGTTTCTTCTGAACATTTTCAGCTTTAACCTTTACACGGCAGCGGAGTTTCTGATCATACGTCCCTCCGAGGGAAAGACAATCCTTGCAGTCCTGATTGTTCCAACACTGTTTTATCTGTTTCTCTGTACCGTGCAAAAGCCCGGTCCCCGCACCGGCTGGATCTACTCCTTCCTGGTAATTTTGGGATCCTTTGGGCTGAATATGTCGTCGATCTTTATGATTCCTTTTGAAATCAGTGCCCTGTATCTGCCCCTCTCTGTAAAAAAGAGAAGCCCCCGTATATTAGGGCAGTATCTGCTGTGTCTTCTTCCCTGTATTTTCTTCGCCGCACTGTACTTGATCACGAAGGAATACTGGATTATTTATACCGGAAAGTAGGTGAAGCTCTTTGGATGCAATCCTTCAATTTTCAAATGTCATGTTTCTGTACGAGTCCTTCCGCAGTGCCATAGAGGGGGTTGAGTGGTTTGTGGCAGCGTACTTTATCTGTCTGGTATGTTTTTTTGTAATCGGAAAAAGTATGCTCAACGACGCCTTCGTCTATCCCTTCGCTTTTATGGCCGTGACGATTTTCAATCCTTTTCTGATCGTGCCCCTGGCGGAGGTGATCGGCCTTACTACCAGAATCCGCCGTCTTTTCTGGCTTCTTCCAGTAAATCTGACTCTGGCCTATGTTTTTGTGGTTCTGATCAGCCGTCCCAGGAAAGTGCTCCTGCGGGGTGTGACCGCCCTGCTGTGTATCTTGTTCATTGTGTGCTGCGGCTCCTTCGTCAAGCCCCATCTCCAGATGCCGGAGAATATTTATAAGACCACAGATACCATCCTGAAGATTTCCGACCTCATTGAAGAAGATGCTCAGGAAACCGGCACGGACAAGGCTGCCCTGTACTCCAGCCAGCAGCTTCTGGAGCTGCGGCAGTATGATCCTTCTATCCGCAGCATCCTGCGACGGACAGATCTTCTGGACTGGAATCTGGAAAGCACAGACGAAGAGACGGTACAAAAGGTGATTGACTCAGGGCATCATCTGCACCGACTGGCCCTTGTGTCCCGCTACGGACTTCACATTGACCAGAATGTATTTATGGCAAGCGCAAGACAGTGCAATGCCAATTATATTATTTCCCATGAGGATATGAATCTTCAGGGGTATCTCACCAGCGCAGGTTACGAACTGCTGGATGTTATCGACAATTTTGAAGTATACCGGATACTCCCTGAAGGAGGATGATTTTTATGGCTAATTTTTGTCTCATGATTCAGTATGACGGAACACGCTACAACGGCTGGCAGCGCCAGGGCAATACGCCCAATACCATTCAGGAAAAACTCGAGCGGATCCTGGAATCTCTCTATGGAGAGCCAGTGGATATAAACGGCTCCGGCAGGACGGACGCAGGTGTTCACGCTCTTTGCCAGATTGCCAATTTTCGCATTCCCAGAATCCTCAGCCGCTACTCCTGCCGGCAGATTCTGGAGTATTTTAATACCTACCTGCCCCTGGATATCCGGGTGCTGGGAGTGGAGCCTGCGGACGACCGCTTTCATGCCCGTCTGTCCGCATCCGGCAAGCTGTATGAATACCGCATCGACTGCGGGGAGATTGCGAATATCTTCCAGCGCCGCTACCTCACACGGATAGACGAACCTCTGAACATAGAAAAAATGCGGCAGGCAGCCGCATTTCTCACTGGCACTCATGATTTTAAAAGCTTTTGCGACAACCGCCGCATGAAAAAATCCACGGTACGCACCATCTACAGCATCACCCTGGAAGAGATGGATGGAATCCTCTCTATCCGGTACCACGGAGACGGTTTTCTCTACCATATGGTGCGGATTCTCACAGGCACCCTCATCGATGTAGGGACCGGGGATTTGCCCGTAGGCCGGATTCCTGTGATCCTGGAAGAGTGCGACCGCTCCCTGGCTGGCTTTACTGCCCCGCCTCAGGGACTTTTTCTGATGGAGGTTTACTACCCGGAACAGGATTCTCTGTGAGCGGAAAGCTCTCCCACTTAATCAGAACTTCCTTACATCAGCAGATGAGCCTCCTGCATCATCATTCTTGATACTTCTTGAGTACCTGCCACAGAGCAGAGACCGGAAGCCCCACCACCGTATTATAATCCCCTTCAATCTCGTCAATCCAGGCGGCAAACGCCCCCTGGATCCCATAGGCTCCGGCCTTGTCCATGGGTTCCCCGGTTTTAATGTAATCCCATATCTCTTTATCCGTCATGGGAAATACCCTGACCCTTGTTTTTCTGTAAAATACGTGACTTTCAGTCTGATCCCCTTCTTTTACCAGCACCGTAACCCCTGTATAGACGAAATGATCCCTGCCCTGCAGAGACTGAATCATCCGTGCCGCATCCTCCTGGTCTTTGGGCTTTCCCATAGGCTTGCCGTCCTGCCACACCAGGGTGTCCGCTCCGATGATGATCCCCTCTTCCACAGTTTCTGCCGCCTCCCGGGCCTTTTGCCAGGAGAGCTCCTCCGCAATTTCCCATGGCGTCTCTTTCGTAATAATCTCTTCACCCGCCGCCGGCTTTACCTGGAACCTTAGGCCAATCTGGCTTAACAGCTCCTTTCTTCTGGGAGAATTAGATGCCAATATAATCTTTCTCATTATTCATTCCCCTTCCAGAAGCCTTCCTGTCCAAGTTCCGCCATGCGCACACGGCCCTTGAACTGAAGCTCAGGATTCTTAATGCTCACCCTGGTGCCTCCCGGCACAGAGGAAGTGATAAACGCATTGGAGCCTATGGTTGCGCCCTCGCCGATCACCGTCTCTCCCCCCAGGATAGAAGCCCCTGAATAGACCGTTACATTGTCTTCCAAAGTGGGGTGCCGCTTGGTATGGCGAAGGCTCTGCCCGCCCCTGGTTGAAAGAGCCCCTAAGGTCACTCCCTGATAAATCTTTACATGGTTTCCAATCTCCGTGGTCTCTCCCACTACCACGCCCGTCCCGTGGTCGATAAAGAAATAGCTTCCGATCACGGCTCCAGGATGAATGTCTATCCCCGTAAGATTGTGGGCATACTCCGTCATCATCCTGGGAATCAGAGGCACGCCCATCTTATGAAGCTCATGGGCGATGCGGTTCACCGTAATGGCAAAAACTCCCGGATAAGAAAAGATCACCTCATCGGTATTGAAGGCCGCCGGGTCTCCCTCATAGGCAGCCTGCACGTCCGTGGCCAGGATCTCCCGCAGGGCCGGGATACGGCCTAAAAATGAGGTTACAATTTTATCCGCCTCTTCCCTGACCTCTTCCTCTGAAAGCTCTTCCCCTTTTTCCCTGTGGTAAAGAGCCTTGGCCACCTGTTTTTTGAGCTTATAGTCAATATCCTCTAAAAGCTCTCCCACATGGTAGGAAACAGCCTCCCGGTTTAACTGCTTCATCTCAAAAAAACCCGGAAAAACCACACAGCGGATTTCTTCTAAAATCTCAATGATCAGTTCTTTATTTAACCGGTTCTTAGCCGCAATGCTGCAGATCTCCGGGTGTTTCTCATAGCTTTCCAGAATCGCTTTTACTAATTTTTCCATCCTTCTTCCTTTCCCGCTGCTATTTACTTGTACAAATCCGGCGCATAACCTGCTCCGTGACAGGGAAGGGGACATTTTTCAGCTTGGATTCATCTCCCAGAAGTCCTGCCATGGCTTTTTCAAGAAGCTGCTGATCCGTCTCCATTTTCCCGATCAGGCCATGGAGAAACGAGGTAAAATACTGCAGATCCGGAAAACCTGCCGCCATGAGAACCTGCCTGCGGTCTGACGGCCTGGCGGCCTCCAGATAGCCTGGCAGGAAATATCCCACTGCCTTCCCGTGAGGAATTCCTTTTTCGTAGGTAAGGTAGTAGCTGAGGCCGTGGGGAATAGCCGTCCCTGTATGGGAGATAGCCATTCCCGCCACCGTGGAGGCATTCATCAGAACGCTGTACTCTTTTTCGCTCCCGGGGGCTCCCATAAGAACATTTTTTACACTGCTCCACAAACGCATTCCATATTCGCTGAGCATCCTGGAGTAGTCCGTGGCATTGGCGTTAATATAGCTCTCCATACAATGGGCCAGGGCGTCTACAGCGGTATTTACAAGAACCGCACGCCCGGCGCTTTTCAAGTAAGTCCCGTCTGAGAGGGCATAGGAGGGAAAAATTTTATGCGGAAGGCTCTTCTTTATCCTTTTCTCATGGATCGTTAAAATCGCATAAGGCGTAGCCTCCGATCCGGTTCCGCAGGTCGTGGGCACCTCCACCACCGGCAGGGCCCTGTCGTCCCCTCTCTCATACAGGAACGATGCTCCTTTATCCCCATGGGCCATCATAAGGGCCGCCGCCTTGGTTGCGTCCATAGGCGATCCCCCTCCGATTCCCACTACAAAATCAGCCCCTTCTCCCAGGCCGTAATTCCGGAGTTCCATCACTGTTTCTATGGAAGGATTCTCTTCTATTCTGTTAAAAACACAGAATTCTTTTCCGTTTGATTTCAGGGCCTCCTGCACGTCCTGCAAAGCTCCGTTTCTCTCTGAGCTTTTTCCCGTGACAATCAAAGCCTTTTTCCCAAGGCCGGTCCACTCCTGCGCATATTTTCTCACACAGCCCGGCTCGCTGTATATCTTCGTTGGTATGTAAAAAAACATTTTCTTTCCCTCCATAATCTCCGGCCGCTTCTTATTCAAAAACACAGCCGCATCCCTTTACGCCGCTGTGTTTTAGACAGGTGATTCTTAAATTTCCGGTGTCTTATCCGTCACGTCTTCCGTATTCTCTTTGATCTGCTCCTGAAAAGCCGCAGCAGCACCTGCAGCGTCCGCAGCCCTGGCCACGGCTTCTGACTCCTCTTCTGGCTCAGATCCTCCCTCTGCCTCGGATTCGGAGCCTGCTTCAGCTTCCGCTTCTAATTCGGCCTCAGTTTCTTCCTGGACTTCCTCTTCAGCCTTGGCCTCTGTCTCTTCCGGCGCTTCCGCTTCAGCTTCGGCCTCTGCTTCTTCCTGCATTTCCGCTTCAGCCTTGGCCCCGGTCTCTTCCGGCGCTTCTGATTCAGCTTCGGTCTCCGTGCGAATGTCCTTCTCATCCGCATCTACCACTGTTTCCCCGGTCTCTTCCGGCGCTTCCTTCTCAGATAAGCCTTCCACATCCTGCTCTGTGTCTTCAATGGTAATGATCTCAGGAAGCTTGCTTCCGCAGTTTGAGCAGAATTTCTCCGTGACAGATACCTCTGTGTTGCAGTTGGGACACAGCCGCACTCCCCGGATTTTTCTTACCTGGTCTGCGTAAACCTCTATAGCCGTAAATCGCTCTTCTATTCTATGGAACTCATCCTGGAATCCCTCCAGGGGCGCATCCTTATACTGCTGGTACAGCTTTTTCCCGATCTCCATGTAGACGGAGTTCAGGAGCTTTTTTTCTTCATGTATGCGTGCGTTGAACTGCCGTACTTCGTTCATCCGCTGTACTTCAGCCACGGTGTCCCTGCTGAACTTCTTAACTTTCCTTCCTAATTCTTCAAGCTTCAACCAAATCCATCTCCTTATATCATTCATTGTATACCAACGCCATCATAATCAAATCTTCGTCAGAATTGTTCTCCATCGCATGAGACTGGCCCACCTCAATGCAGCATACGTCTCCAGGGCCAACTTCCGTCCTGCTGCCGTCATTGTCCACAAAGGTTCCTTTACCCTTCAGAATAAAATAGGGCTCTGTATTACCCACATGCTGATGGTAGCCGATACTGCATCCCGGCCCCAGCTTTACCATAGCGTACATATTCCCATGGCCGTTCAGTTCTTCTTTGGAGACAATATGGTGAATCTCCGTCACTCCCCTGCCGCCTCTGAGACCTTCTACCTTCTGTACCGTTGTCTTTCTGATCATCTGTTTCCCCTCCTGTTAATTCGGAACTTCGTCCCAAAATTTGGACTAACTACATCTTAAAAGAATCCCGTGGGAATGTCAACGGACTTCCCAGGATCTACCGAAAAAATTCATACTCTTTTGTTTTTCTTCAGAAATAAGTTGACTTTTGGCTTTTTCCTCTCTAAAATCTTTCGCAGATAGCAATTTTCTGCCGTCCATTATTACAAAAAACAGAAAGGGTTTCACAGTATGAAAACAAAAATCAGCGGCAGCTACAATCATACCATCTACGCCAGCTTTATCGGGTATGTTGTCCAGGCCATCGTCAATAATTTTGCACCGCTCCTCTTTCTCACTTTCCAGAAAGAGTTTTCCATCTCTCTGGAGCGGATTGCCCTGTTGATCACCTTTAATTTTGGTGTGCAGCTTTTGGTGGATCTTTTATCCGCCGGCTTCGTGGACCGTATCGGTTACCGGGTCAGCGTAGTCCTGGCTCAGGTCTTTGCCTGTGCGGGCCTGATTTCCCTGGCATTCCTGCCGGATCTTTTCCCAGATCCTTTCTGGGGCCTTCTTCTCTCCGTCTCCATCTATGCGGTAGGCGGCGGGCTCATTGAAGTCCTGGTAAGCCCCATTGTGGAAGCCTGTCCCACTCAGAGGAAGGAAGCCGCCATGAGCCTCCTTCACTCCTTTTACTGCTGGGGTCATGCTTCCGTAATCCTGCTGTCCACAGCCTTCTTCGCCGTATTCGGCATAGAACACTGGCGGACGCTGGCCTGTCTGTGGGCTTTAGTTCCTTTCTTAAACGCTTTTTACTTCGCCAGAGTTCCTATCTCCACATTGACCAGCGAGGGAGAAAAGACCAGCATTAAGTCTTTGTTCCAGCAGAAAATATTCTGGGTTATGATTCTGCTGATGATCTGCGCAGGTGCCTGCGAACAGGGCATCAGCCAGTGGGCGTCAGCCTTTGCCGAAGCGGGACTGAATGTCTCCAAGACCGTAGGGGATCTTGCGGGTCCCTGTGCCTTTGCCCTTCTCATGGGTTCCTCAAGGGCCTTTTACGCCAAGTTCAGCCATAAGCTTCCCCTGCTGCCTTTTATGGCCTTCTGCGGAGGGCTCTGCCTGGTCAGCTACCTTTTAGCCGCTCTCTCTCCCTCCCCTGTCTTAGGACTCCTGGGCTGCGCCTTATGCGGCCTGTCCGTGGGCGTTATGTGGCCCGGCTCCTTCAGCCTGGCGGCGGGAGCCATCAAAGGAGGCGGAACTGCCTTGTTCGCTTTCCTGGCTCTGGCAGGGGACGTGGGATGTTCCGCAGGCCCCACCCTGGTGGGCTTTGTCTCCGGCCTGAACGGCGGAAACATGAAGGCGGGTATTCTGGGCGGAATCGTTTTCCCGCTGCTGCTGATCGCAACTGTCGTTTATTTAAGAGGCCTAAAGGCTTCCCGCAAAGTTATTTTCTCCACTTAATCCTGCATAGACAGCCCAAAAAAGCCGGGAGGATCCATGAATATGAAAGTAATCATAGCAGACGATGAAGAAAAAATCTGTCAGTTAATCGCACATCTTGGGGACTGGGACAACATGGATATGGAAATAGCGGCGATTGTCCACAGCGGCACAGACGCTCTGGCGGCGATCCGCAGACACAAACCGGATATCGTCATCACCGATATCCGGATGCCCGGCTGTGACGGGCTGGAACTGATCAAGAAGGCCAAAGACGCCCTGCCTTCGGTGGAATTTATTATCATCAGCGGGTACCGGCACTTTGAGTACGCTCAGACTGCCATCCGCTACGGCGTGAAGGACTATCTTCTCAAGCCTATTAAAAAAGCGGAGCTGAATGGCACCCTCAAGCGGATGCGGGATGCGTACCGGGAACGGAATGAACGTTTGACTCAGGAAGAGCTGTTCCGCATTACTCTTCAAAACGACATTGACCGGCTGAGGGCGGGATTCTTTTCAGATGTCCTGCTGCAAAAGCGGATTGACACGCAGGAACTGACCATGGAGCTGGTAAACGAGCGCTACCATTATCAGTTCGCCCCGGGATGCTTCCAGATCGCCGTGATCAAAATAGACGGCGTAGATGCCAAGATACCCATGAACCAAGAATTCCTGCGGGAAAAAGTACTGGAAGCCTTCAACAGCAGAATCAAGGAATACTGTTTTGATTCCGAAATCTGTCTTGAGGGATATTCCTGCTACGCCGTCCTGAATTACCGGGAAACAGACGGAAAAACAGTCCGAAGGGTGATGAAGCAGATTCTGGACTTTCTGCTGCTGCAGAACGATATCTTTGAACGTCTTCGGGTGACTGTGGGAATCGGAAGCATTGAACCAGAAATAAACAGAATTCACCGCTCCCTGAAGACAGCGGTTCGGGCTGTGGAAGAGCGTCTGATCAAGGGGACGAACCGGATGCTGGAATGCGACAGCGTCTCTTCTTCCTCCTTTGCGGACAGCGGGGCCTTTTTAGAATTCAACCAGAACTTCAGCAATGCTCTCACAAATCTGAATGAAGATGGGGCTCTGGCAGCCATTGACCGCTTGAAAGACACTATGATGTCTGGAAACGAAATCAGCGGCCACGATATCCTGCAGATGGCAAAGGAGGTCATCCATATCTATATTTTTACCGCGCGACAGAATGGTTTCCCCCTGGAAATAGGCGAAACCTTTGTGGAGGATTACGTGCGGGCCCTGGACGACATGAGCAGCACGGACGAGATTTTCGCATACGCCCGCTCCGTTGTAAGTAGCTCTTACCAAAACCTTCTGGAGAAAAAAAGGACGGAGGATAACAAACCCATCCGCTTCGCTAAGCAGTACATACGGGAGAATTACGGGAAGCCCATCTCACTGGAATCCGTCAGTGAGCTGGCCGGATTCAATCCCACCTACTTCAGCACCCTCTTTAAAAAAGAGACAGGGCTGACCTTCACGGAATACCTGCTGCAGACCAGAATGGATGCGGCCAAGGATCTGCTGAAGGACACGAACCTGAATATTTCCGTGATCTGTGAGAGGGTTGGCTACAGCGACCATAAATACTTTTCCAAGACCTTTACCCGGCTCACCGGCCTGAAACCAAACCAGTACCGCAAATTATATTCCTGAAGGACGGATGTCTCATGAAAAATAAAATCTATCTATCCTGGCGGATTAAGCTTGCCTTTGCCCTGCTGTGGCTTCTGGCCGGTGCCCTGACAGCGGTTCTGGCCTGCAGCGCCGGGAAAAGCCTTCTGCTTCGGGCCGTGCTGGCCTGCTGCGCCGCAGCCCTGGTCATAGGGCTGTATTTGTTTGTGCGGATGATCCTGCAGCCATACCTGGAAATGCGCAGAATGTACCGCCTGTATGCCGACGGCTATTATACGGACCCTGTGCAGGATTACCGCATCCAGGCGGACCGGGACATCCAGCGGGCGGAAAAAGTAATGATGCAGCGGTTTGACAGAGGAGAACTTCTCTCCCTGTCAAAAAAGCAGGCCGAGTATCTGGCTCTGCAGAACCAGATCAATCCCCACTTCCTGTATAATACTCTGGAAGGAATCCGCAGCGAAGCCATCCTGGCCGGGCTGGACACCGTGGCGGAGATGACAGAGGCCCTGGCTACTTTTTTCCGCTACACCATCTCCAAAGTAGACCAGTTAGTGACTCTGGAGGACGAACTGGCCAATATTGAGACTTATTACGTCATACAGCAGTACCGTTTCGGGGACAAGTTAAGCCTGTCCATTGAGTACGATGAGGACGATGAGATGGCATCCCTTGACTGCCTGCTTCCAAAATTGACGCTGCAGCCTATTGTAGAAAACTCCATTTACCACGGATTGGAAGAAAAGCTTGGCAAGGGGCATCTGGCAATCCGCATCACCCGCACCAGCAGCCGGCTTATGATTACGGTGTCAGACGACGGCGTAGGCATGGACTCCCGGAAGCTGGATGAACTGAACCGGAAAATGAGCACAGTGTCCCTGGAGGACATCCAGGCGCGCACAGAGAAGCGGGGCGGAATCGCCCTGGTCAATGTAAATAACCGCATCCGTCTGCTGTTTGGCGAAGAATACGGGCTGTATTTTTACAGTACTCCCGAGGTGGGGACGGATGTTGAAATCACCCTCCCTGTGCTGACGGAGGAAAGTAAGACGGGAGGGCGGACTGAGTGAAAGAAGAAGTATTCCGCATGGATCATGTGACCACGGACGATTTTGAGACTACAAATCTTGACAATATGTCTCTTCAAATCTACAAGGGCGAGATCGTCGGCCTCCTTCCTGTAAACGAACAGGGAAGAAAAAAGCTGATCGAGGTTATGTGCCAGAACGTTCCCATTCATTACGGACGGATCTACATAGACGGCCTCCCCGTAAACAGTTATCTTAAAAGCGACCAGTCAGCCAACCGGGTCTCTGTCATATCGGCCCAAAACAGGCTTGTCCGGGATTTAACCGTATCTGACAATATATTTGTGCTGCGCCGGGGCTTCCGCCAATATATTATCCAGCGGAAGGTACTGAACCGGGAGGCAAAGCGCCTGTTTTCCCAAAATGGAATCGAAATCCGTCCCGACATCACGGCGGACAAGCTGACGGAATTTCAGCGGGTGGTCATCGAGCTGATCAAAGCTGTCCTCAGGAGGGACCGGCTGATTATTTTTGACGAAATCAGCTCCTTTTTGAGCATGAAGGACATCCTGAAGCTCAGGGATATGATGCACCACTACAGCGCCCAGGGCTTCTCTTTTCTGTACATCGGCAATCACCATGAAGAAGTATGCCATATCTGCGGCCGTGTCCTGATGATGAAAAACGGAAGAATCATAAAAAATATCCGGGACAGACAGATCTCTGCCCAGGATGTTTTAAAAATTGCCGGATCTGAAGGGTATCCTGAGCTGTACGTGCGGCTGCAAAATCCCATGCAGCAGCCGGAACCTCCTCTGGACGGAAACACAGCCGGCAATTCCGTCCTGGAGCTGCGCAATGTCACCAGCAGTTATTTTAAGCATGTGAGCTTCTCCGTTCATCCAGGCGAGTGCGTGGTTCTTTTGGACCGCAGCATGTCTCTGGTGGAAGAGACGCTGAAGATCTTCACCTCTCCCGGAACCCTGGAAGAAGGGGAAATCCTCTGCGGCGGGCGCTGCCTTACCCGGGAAGCCCCTATGAGACTTCTGGATGATTCCATTGCCGTGATCCAGGAATATCCCCATAAATCCATGATCTTTCCTCACCTTTCCTTTATGGAAAATCTGTCCATTCTCTCTGACAGGAAGATCAGCAGCCTCTTCCTGCAGAAAAAGGTGCGAAAAAGCATTCGCAGAGAATTTGAATCTGTATTTGGAAAGGATTTAGATATCCGTGATATGAGAACTGCCTCCAAAGAGAGCAAGTATTCCCTGGTATACTACCGCTACTATATGCTTCGGCCAAAGATCCTCATCTGTATAAGTCCTTTTTCCGGGGCCGACATGTATCTGCGGCGGCATATCCTGAAGCTGATGCAAAAGCTCATGGAGCGCGGGATCGCCCTTTTAATCCTTACGTCGGGCCTTGCCGACACATATTTTGTGGCAGACCGTCTTCTCCTTTTGGAGAAAGGACATCTGGTCTGTGAATTTCCTAAGGAAAATTTCAAGGATCTTTGGACAAATCTCTTGCAAAACCAATAACTCTCCCCCTTAAGCAGAAGAAGCACCCCTGTTTTTCAAAAAACAGGGGTGTTATACTTAATTCAGAATCCAAAAGGGGTGTCAATACTTCCCGGGTATTCCCGCCCCAAAGTTCGTGAAAGGTAATGCATATGGAAGAATATATTGTTGAATTAAAGGACGTAACAAAATCTTTTCCGGGTGTGCTGGCGCTTGACAAGGTACAGTTTAATCTGAAGAGCGGAGAAGTCATGGCCCTTCTGGGAGAGAACGGCGCAGGCAAATCCACCCTTATGAAAATCCTCAGCGGCGTCTACACAAGAGACGAGGGAGAGGTCAGGATTTTCGGCAAAAGCGTAGGGGATCTCACCCCGAAAACGGCCCAGGAGCTGGGAGTAGCCATCATCCACCAGGAGCTGAACATGTGCCAGCACCTGACAGTGGCCCAGAATATTTTCCTGGGAAGAGAGCTGGTCAAAGGCGGACAGGTAGACAATCGAAGAATGAACCGGGAGGCAAAAAAAATCCTGGATGATCTGAACATTGACCTGGATCCGGACACGGTGGTGGGGGATCTGGCCGTCTCAAAACAGCAGATGGTGGAGATCGCCAAAGCCCTGTCTACCAATGCCCGGATTCTTATTATGGACGAGCCCACCTCGGCCCTCACTTCAAAGGAAATTGACGATCTTTTCGTAATTATCCGCAAGCTCAGGGCGGACGGAAAGGGAATCGTATACATATCCCACCGTCTGGAGGAGCTTCAGTATATCGTGGACCGTGTGACGATCATGCGGGACGGCAAATACATATTGACAAAGAACTTCAGCGAGATGACCATGGAAGAAATCATCTCCAACATGGTGGGCCGTGAGATCAAGGAAAAATTCCCCCGTATCTCCTGCGAAAAGGGCAAGAAGATCCTTGAGGTCAGAAACCTGAACGCCGGACGCATGGTGCGGGATATTAATTTTGAGCTGTATGAAGGGGAGATTGTGGGCTTTGCCGGACTTATGGGCGCCGGACGGACCGAGACCACAAGAGCGATCTTCGGCGTGGATCCCAAAGAATCCGGCGAGATCATCCTGGATGGAAAAACCCTGAAGATTAACTGTCCCATGGATGCCATCAAGGCCGGCATTGTCCTGGCGCCGGAGGACCGGAAAAAGGATGGGCTGTGTACGAAGCTCAGCATCCGTGACAACATCGCTCTTCCGAATCTGGATATTCTGTGCAGTAAGCTGGGCGTGGTAAACCGCAGAAAAGAAAAAGAAATGTCCGATAAGGCTGTCCATGATCTGATGATCAAGCTGCCGAACGACCAGGTAAACGCAGGCTCCCTCTCAGGAGGCAACCAGCAGAAAGTCGTGGTTGGCAAATGGCTGGCCAGGGATTCCAGAGTGGTTATTTTTGATGAGCCTACCAGGGGAATCGACGTGGCCGCAAAGGTAGAAATATACAATCTCATGAATCAGCTCAAGGCACAAGGTATCGGCGTCATGTTCGTCTCTTCTGAAATGCCGGAGATCATGGGAATCAGCGACCGGATCATAGTAATGTGCGACGGAAAGATCACTGGAGAGCTGTCCCGGCAGGAGGCCACCCAGGATCAGATCCTGACGTATGCCACAAGATTTGAAAGTAAGATCGGTTAATGCGGGAATCAATCAATCGGAGGAAATATATCGTGGAAAAAGAAAAACAAAATGTATTCAAAAGAATCATGTCCATCCGGGGCATGGGACAGGTAGTCACCGTAACTGTGGGTCTTATCGCCCTCTGTATCGTATTCGGGATCATGAACCCCACCTTCTTCTCATCACGGAACGTGTCCAACCTGCTGCGTCAGATTGCGCCGATCCTTCTGGTAGGAATCGGTCAGTCCTACGTCCTCATTACGGGAAATATCGATCTTTCCATCGGTTCCGTTCTGGGAATGAGCTGTATGATCTCCGCAACACTGATGACCAAGGGCGTCAATCCCTGGGTGGCTGTGGTGATCACCATGATCGTCTGCGTCCTTACCGGCGTATTAAACGGCCTTCTGGTGGCTCAGTGCAAGCTCCCGCCCTTTATCGCCACTCTTGGAACCATGACGGTGGCCCGGGGCGTGGCCCAGTTCGTAAACGGCAACTATAACACCGACGCCATCGGTGAAAAGGCAGAATTTTTCCGTGACGTCTTTTACTATGGAAAGACGGCCGGAATATACAATACCGTCTGGATCGCCCTCATTCTGTTTCTGCTCTTCAACTTCCTGCTGTCCAGAACCAGAACGGGACGCCATACATACGCCATCGGCAGCAACATTGACGCCGCTAAGCTTTCCGGCGTGAATGTAGTGGCCACCACAGTCAAGGTATACGTAGTCAGCGCCTTCTGCGCAGGGGTGGTAGGACTCATCACCTGCGCCACCTCAGGAATGGGAACCATGGACGCTGGAAACATGTATGAGATGTACGCAGTGGCGGCTTCCGTAATCGGCGGTGTGTCCACTCTCGGCGGCCAGGGCATCCTCATTGGAACCGTCATCGGCGCCGCAATCTGGGGCGTGCTCCAGAACGGCCTGCAGTTCGCAGGCGCTCCTGTAGCCATCCGGAATATTGTCATCGGTATTATCGTAGTGGTATCTGTACTTCTGGACGTAATTATCCGTACCGGAATGCCCAGAAAGAAAAAAGCAAATTAATACTTGGCCATTAAAGCGTGCAGCGCTTTAAAATAAAAAATTTTAAGGGAGGTTTCTACTATGAAACGTAAATTATTTGCAACCTTGCTTGCAGCAGCCATGACAGGCAGCCTGTTATCAGGCACAGCAGCTTTTGCTGAAGAGGAAATAAGCGTAATCCTCATCACAATGGACAGCACAGACCAGCACTGGGTATCTGTAGACGCCGGAGCTCAGAGAGCAGCCGAAGAACTGGGCGTATCCTACCAGTGGATGGCTCCGGATAAGAAGGACGACGCACAGCAGATCGAGCGTGTAAACAACGCTATTGCGGCAGGGGCAGACGCCATCGTTATCGCCGCAAACGGCCCCGATGCAATTACAGCCTCTCTGGAAGAAGCACAGGCCGAGGGCATTAAAATCGTATACGTAGACTCACCGGCAAATCTTGAGGCAGAAGCTACCTTCTCAACAGACAACGTAGCCGCAGGAACTACCGCCGGCGAAGAGATGATCAAAGAACTGGACGCACAGGGCATTACAGAAGGAACCATCGGTATTGTAAATGTAAACGCAGCCACACAGTCCACTATGGATCGTGAAGAAGGCTTCCGTGCAGCCTTTGAAGGAACTGGCTTTGAACTTCTGGAGACACAGTACGGCGAAGGCGACGCTGCAAAGTCTCAGGATATCGCCGACAACTACATTACTCAGGGCGTAGTAGGCATCTTCGGAGCTAACGAAGGCGCAACCGTAGGCGTAGGCAATGCCATCAAAGGCGCCGGCGGCGGAATCGTAGGCGTAGGTTTCGATAAATCCGACGCAATTCTTTCCCTGATCGAAGACGGATCTCTTCTCTGCACAATGGCCCAGAACCCGGATGTTATGGGATATGAAGGTGTGAAGGCCGCAGTTGCCGCAGTAAACGAAGAAGAGATCGCAGAGACCAACGTAGACACTGGCGTATCTGTAATCAACGCAGAATCTCTGGCCGGAGAAGGCGCAGAGGCTGAGACCGAGGCTGCAGAAGAAGCTGAGACCGAGGCTGCAGAGACGGAAGCCGTTGAAGAAACAGAAGCCGCAACAGAGGCATAGATCCTGCCGGCTCATAAAAATACACATGACAGACGGCGCAGGGGGGCTGCCGGTTAATACCGATTTTCCCCTCTGACATGCAGGGAAGATACAATCCCAGAGAATTCGGGCTTTTTTAAGCTCAAATTCTCTGGGGAACTGTATCTTCCTTTTTGTCCCCTCCTGTTTCAGGGCGAAAAACTCCCTTGTTTGGATTTTGCGAAGCGCTCCATTTTGTCATGTAACTCACTTGTAATAAGCTTTTGTCCGGCGCCGTCTGCTTTCACTGCAAAAAATCGTGTGCAATGGTCAAAAATACGCTGGGTGTCCATGTATACGCCAGATCCCGCAAACCTTCCCCTGTCAATGCATTAAAGTTTTCCGCAAAGCCATGCTCTGATACCATTTTCTATTCTTCAACACGGCGATCATATTTTTACGAATCTCCTCCGGCAACCGGCGTCCAAGCAGAATCGCTGTATAACCGAGCAGAGATTCTGAGGGCAGGATTATTTTGTCTCTATACTTCTGTCCGCTTCTTGTACGGCTTCAACGACTTCCAGCTACTTTCTTGTGTAATTAAGTTCTTCCCGAAAAGAAATCCACTTCTCAGGTCGGATATTATAACGATAAAGTTGGCCGAGATTGGCAGAAACACCTTGCAAACTTTCTCGGATTAACAGATTTTCTTTTTTATCTTTTTGTGATATGATAAATAGTATGAGATACAGAAGTTGCAATATGATTGTTCGTTATAATGAGATTATCGAATTCATACCTGATAATATGGGGGAAAAATAATGGATAAAAAGAGAATTGGTCAGATTAAAGAGCAGTTTGACCTTGTTATACATAGTGATGAGACTGCCAATATTGAATTTTGGTTTGCCCGTGAATTGATGCCGCTGCTTGGATATGAACGTTGGGAAAACTTTGATAAGGCAATCGCTCGTGCAATAGAATCCTGTGAAACCAGTGGTATTGAGGTATCGGATCATTTTCGTGAGGTCACGAAAATGATTGAGACCGGCAAAGGCGCACATAGGCCGGTCAGAGACTATATGATGACCCGTTATGCTTGCTTTCTGGTTGCCCAAAACGGTGATCCGAAAAAAGAAGAAATCGCATTTGCACAGAGCTATTTTGCTGTGCAGACCAGAAAGCAGGAACTGATTGAAGAACGCATTGCACTTATCGAACGCACAGAGGCCCGCGGCAGATTGCGTGAATCCGAAAAGCGCCTTTCTCAAAACATCTATGAACGCGGTGTTGATGATGCCGGATTTGGCCGTATCCGCTCTAAAGGCGATCAGGCTTTGTTCGGAGGACGTACCACGCAGGAGATGAAGTCCCATCTGGGTGTAAAGGATAATCGCCCTCTTGCTGATTTCCTGCCTACTTTGACGATTGCTGCAAAAAATCTAGCAACAGAAATAACGAACTATAATGTGGAAGAAAAAGATTTGCAGGGCGAACAGGCCATTACCGGCGAACACGTACAAAATAATCTGTCTGTCCGAGAGATGCTTGGACAACGTGGTATCAAACCGGAGGAACTGCCCCCGTCTGAAGATATTAAAAAATTGGAGCGCCGTGTAAAATCGCAGGAAAAGAAATTAGCGGCACATGCAGGCAGATTGCCGGAACTGAAAGACGTAAGAAACAACGATGACAAATAAAATACCCTCCTTTGTTTCCGGATATTTTGTGACAGTCCTGCGCCGCAGCCGGACAACGACTTCGTAGATCTGTCCGAACAGCGCCGTAATGCCAATGTCGTTGTTGAACGCCATAATCGAAAAGACCGCACCGAAAAAAGAGAGCTTTCTGCAGATGATAAGATAGTAAACACAGCCATAAAGGAGAATTGAATTATGCTTGATTTTAAAAATGGAGAAGTATTTAAACTAAGAAAAACTGGAAAATTTTCAAACGAGAAATTTATCGCCCCGCTTTTTGTCTCTGGAGAGGTTTTTATCGGCGAATATCAGTCTGTGCGGGACTATGTGATTTTTACAAATAAAAGAGTCATTGCTGTCAACATTCAGGGGGTTACCGGCAAAAAGAAAGATTATACTACCCTGCCATATTCTAAAATTCAGACATTCTCTATTGAGACATCCGGTGTTTTGGATTTGGACAGTGAGCTGGAGCTGTATTTCAGCGGCCTGGGACTTGTAAAATTTGAGTTTACGGGCGGAAGCGATATTGCAGGTATCGCCAGAACCATTGGGGAATATCTGCTTTAAAATACGATATTCATGCAAGCGGCAAGAAAAGGCAGAAATAAAAAGGGAGATTACCCTGCCGGAATGTGGGACTTTATAAAAGCCCGAATTCCCAGGGTAATCTCCCTTTCTTTCTATTTCCTATTATTAAAAGCCAGTCTCGGTGTGCAGACAGCAGGCATGTAAGTTTATTTAAAAACTATTTTATGAAATATGTCTCAGCGATT
>HHCFC01400__coassemble_1506_pt1 | contig 22218 bp, 18 predicted proteins | sample HHCFC01400__metabat2_high_PE_014 | metagenome-assembled genome bin HHCFC01400
TATTATACGTGAGAGGACTCTGGCCAGTTCCAGGGGAAATATTTATGACCGGAACATAAATCCATACTGCAGGATTCCGTATACCAGGTCTGTTACGGAAATCAGAAAAATAGGTGTCTTAATATCGTCATCATAGAAGATCCTGTAAAAATAGCCGCTGAAATAGCCCACCCACAGATACAAAATAGCGTTGAATCCTATAATGCTCTCAAAAAAGAGATCTGTGAGCAGCCCGCAGAAAAATCCCGTGAGCATACCATCTTTTTTACCTCGCATCAGCCCGAAAGAAACGGTAAGTATAATAAGAAGGTTTGGTTTGATGGATGCCACTGCGATCATCTGACAGACTGTGGACTGCAGCAGAATAAACAGCAGGATCAGCAGAGCCATTGTAATTTTCCGGCGCATAATTCTCTCTCCTATTGTGCCTGTGTTTCTCTCTCCGTCTCGGTCAAAGGCTCTGATTGGGAAACCTCTGGCTGGGAGACGGTTCCGGTCTGAACGATTCCGCCGTCCTCAGAGGGAGCAACATACTCCTTTGTCTCCAGAATAACCAGCACCTCCTGAAGATGTCTGAAATCCACCACAGGAGTTATATATCCGGATTTAGTGAGGTTGTTGGCATCATTGTTCAGCTCATCAATATACCCTATGAGGATTCCCGGCAGAAACTTCTCACTGATATAAGAGGTAACCACACTGTCGCCCACATGCACATTGTTCTCCGAGTCCGTCAGGCTAAGAAGATTCAGGGAACCCTCATCCATAAGCCGCAGGTCACCGCCCACGATGCACTGATCGGAGGTAGTGGAAACCATCGCGCTGACATTGCTGTTGTCGTCAATGATAGAGCGGACCGTTGACCATGAAGATCCCACCTCCGTGACGATGCCTACCAATCCGCCTCCGGAAATCACATTCATATCTACTTCGATTCCGTCAGCGGAACCTTTATCGATGGTAAAAAGGTTAAACCAGTTGCCGGATTCTTTGGCAATGATCCTTGCGCCTACTTTTTCATATTCATCGTACTGCTGATCCAGATCATACAGCTCCCTGAGACGATCCAGCTCTTCCCGGTCCTGTATCAGCCGGCTGTTTTCTTCTGTAAGGGTATCCACCCTCTCCTGCAGAGATGTATTTTCTTCTCTGAGGGAGACGGCATCCTGAAAATTATCCGTCAGCCCCGAAAGCCAGGATCCGAAGCCGCTGATTCCTCTCTGCACAGGGGTAATAAAAAAGCCGCTGATCTGCTTTACCGGTGAAACGAGACTGCCCTCAAAAAAAGACACAGCGATCAAAATGGCGCACAGAACGCTCAAGGCAATCAGCAGATACTTATTTCTTAAATTTTCATTGGTTTTCTTTTTCATAATCATCCAGCCCTTATCTCATACCAGTTAAATCATGCAGCGAGTAGGTAAACTGCCGCAGATCCTTGTGATTCATAATTTCCACCAGTCCACGGATCGTACTGTTCTTCGGGTCATGCACATGATGGAAAGGAATTCCGATTTCTTTTTGGATATACTCAGAAAGATTCAGAATCATAGATACGCCTCCGCTTAGGTAGATTCCCTCCCTGGCGATGTCTTTCATAAGCTGGGGCGGGACACGGTTAAACACGCTCTTTATGCTTTCCACAATAGAATCTATCGTATCAATGATCGCCACGCTGACAGCAAGAGAAGGAATCAGGTCTGATTTGGGAAGCCCTGACAGCGTATGGATTCCAAATACCTTCTGTTCCAGCCTTGGTCCATTGATCATAAAGGCGAGATTGTTTTTCAGGCTTTCCGCCGTCTTTCTCCCTATATTCAGGTTGAACTTTCTGCGAACCATGGTAGAGATATCCTCATCCAGGGCCCGTCCTCCCTTTTTCAAAGTCTGGCAGAGGATCACCTTTCCAGATGAAATCACGGATATTTCTGTAGTATCCGCTCCGATATTTACTACCATATGTCCTCTCGTGGAGAGCACAGGAAGGCCGGCGCTGACTGCATCGGCAATCCCCTTGTCAATCAAACGGATCCTTCCGGCGCTGAGCTTTCCGCTCAACACATGAAAAAAAGCCCTTTTCTCCACCTGGGTAATATCGCTGGGAACGGCTATATATAAAGCACCAGCCCTCTGCAGCGGTCCCAGAAATTCCTTCAGAAGGCGCGAAAGCACCAGGGACATTTCCGTGGAATTGGCAATCACCCCATGAACCATAGGCCAGATAACCTGAACATTCTGGGGGGATTTCTCATAGAATTCAAAGGCAGCGTCTCCTGCCGCCAGTACCCTGCTCTCATTTCGCAGGGCGATGATATTTTTACTGTAAAGAAAAGCTTTGTCACTGCGGTCTCGTATTTTAATCGTGTCTGTGCCAAGATCGATTCCACAAACCTTTTGAAATAGCATGCTTTTTTAACCCCTTATATCTCACTCCAGAGGCCAAGTTCCCTCAAACTTACTGCCTGCCGGTCGCCGATTATAATATGATCCAGTAGTTCTATTCCGATCAGTTCTCCCGCCTGCCGGACTCTCCGGGTAAGCTCCAGATCCTCTCTGCTGGGTTCCGGGACACCGCTCGGGTGATTGTGAAGCAGAATGATGCTTACGGCCTGGTGGCGCAGAGCCTCAATGTAGATCTCTCTGGGAGAAATCAACGCAGCCCGAACCGTCCCTCTGGAAATCACCATGTCACGGATCAGGCGGCTTTTGCTGTTTAGCATCAGCAGAAGAAGAACCTCCTGTTCCAGATGCCGCAGCTCCTCCATATAATAAGCCGCTATGGCAGCGGGATTAGTGAAGGAAAGACTGGGGGAAGCCTGGGCCTTGGCGATCCTCACAGAAAGCTCTGCCAGGCATTTTAACTGAACCGCTTTTACCTTTCCCAAGCCTTTTATCCCCATTAAGTCAGAAATCGACATATGATAAATGCCAAGAAGTCCCTTTTCACTTCCCTGAAGAGACAGAACCTTTCTTGACAGCTCCAATGCCGATTCCCCTCTGGAACCCGTACGTAGTATCACTGCCAGCAATTCAGCATCAGAAAGGCAGGATGCCCCTCCCGCAAGACATTTTTCATACGGTCTTTCCTCTTTTGGTATACACTTCATCGTGTAACATTTCTTATTATTTTCATCAACTATCCCATGTGTATCGCTCATAAAATACCAGATACACCCTGCCACAATCTCCCTCTTACCTGAATCATTTCAATATTCTACCATAAAACACCGGCAAAGTATACACCCAGTATCTTATTTTTTTGTAAAACAATTTTTCTAAAACAATTTGCAGCGACACAAACATAAGTCTGCAGCCCGGGCAAGTTTACTTGCCGTAGGGCTGCAGACTTATGTTTGAGCCGGGCAAATGCCCGGCAAGCCCCAGGCAAAAGCCGTCAGGCGGCGGATGCGCAGCAGACGGCCTGGGGCGTGTCGCTGCAAATACTTGCTAAAGTGCTAGTAGACTGGATATTTGAGCCGGGCAAGTTTACCCACCGAAAGTTCTAAGATCCCGGCACACGGCCTCCGCCACCCGTATTCCGTCCACGGCTGCGGAGGTGATGCCTCCGGCATAACCGGCTCCCTCGCCGCAGGGATAGATTCCGGGAAGGCTCCCATGGCAGTTCTCATCCCTGCAGATCCGCACCGGAGAGGATGTACGGCTCTCCACACCGGAAAAAAGGACATCGGGATCTGAGAATCCGGGGATTTTCTTTCCAAAGGCCTGCATTGCCTCGATCAGATCCAGGTTGAGCGCTTCTGGAAGGAGGGAACGCAGGTTGGCGAAGGAGAAGCCGCCTTTCATCTGGGGAAGAACTCGGCCAAGAGCCACCGTAGGACGGTTTTCGCAGAAATCCTCAAAGCGCTGAAGAGGGATTCGCCCCTCTCCCAGGGCAAAAGCCTTTTCTTCCAGCCGTTCCTGGAAAAGCATCCCGGCCAGAGGCCCTTCCCCTTTATAATCGTCCGGTGAGACGGTGACTACGATGGCGCTGTTGGCGTTTTCTCCCCCTCTGTCGTGATAACTCATGCCGTTTACGGCCAGGCGGCCCTCCTGGGAAGATGCGTTTACCACATATCCCCCCGGACACATGCAGAAGGAATAGACGCCCCTGCCGTCCGCACATTTATGCGTCACTTTATAGGGGGCTGCTCCCAGTTCGTAAGGACAGTTTTTTCCATACATAGACTCATTAATCACAGACTGGGGATGTTCAGTGCGCAGCCCCACTGCGAAGGATTTCGGCTCCATTTTCAATTCCATTCTGTGGAGCGTACGAAGCGTGTCTCTGGCGCTGTGTCCCACGGCAAGAATCACATGGGAGGATTTAAGGAAACTCTCCCCCTGGTTGATTTCCACAATCCACTCTCCCGAATCAGAGAGGGTAAGTCCGGTGAGACAGCTTTCAAAGAGAAACTGTCCCCCCAAAGAGATAATTTCTTCTCTCAGGTTTCTGACTACAGAAGTCAGTACGTCCGTACCTATGTGGGGTTTCTGCTCCCAGAGAATTTCCGGATCAGCCCCGGCCCGGACAAAGGTTTCAAGTACGAAGCGGATCCGGCCGTCAGGATCTTTAATCAGGGTGTTGAGCTTTCCATCCGAGAAGGTTCCCGCTCCCCCTTCCCCAAACTGGACATTGGAGTTGGGATTCAGTCTGCCTGTCCTCCAGAATTCCTCCACAGTTTTCTGACGTTCCTCCACCCGTTGTCCCCGCTCCAAGACTATGGGACATTCTCCGGCTCTGGCCAGCATAAGGGCGCAGAACAGTCCTGAAGGTCCGCTGCCTGCAATCACAGGAGCTAAATTCGAAGAGGTTCCTCTCTTTTCCGGTTCATAGGGAAATTTATAATCATTCTGCCGGATCAGGGAAATCTTTTCCCGGCCTCTTTTTTTATGGTTTTTTACGTACCGTTCCGGGTTCGCCACAGAAACATCCACAGTATAGATATAATAGATCTCCGGCTTTTTTCTGGCGTCTATGGAACGGCGGATCACCTGATACTGAAAAGGTTCGCTCTTGATCTGCAGTACCCTGCGGATTTTAAAAGACAGATCTTCCTGCGTATGATCCGGTCTCAGCTTTAAGTCCTGAATTCTAATTTTCATAACTTTGTTCCTCCCGCTGCTTCAGGCTTGGCAGAGCTTCCGGCGGCGCTGCCTGCGGCCTTTCCGCTGGCCCAAGCCCAGTGAAGGTTAAATCCGCCGCAGGGGCCGTCCACATCCAGAATTTCCCCCGCAAAGAATAGGCCGGGATGGAAAATGGATTCTAAAGTTCCTTTTTTTACCTGGGCAGTGTCCACGCCTCCGGCGCAGACCTGGCTTTGCTCAAAAGACTTCGTGCCGGAGGGTTTCAGGGAAAAATGTTTTGCCTCCCGGACGAATTTCTCCGCCTGTTCCAGCCCGAACAGTCTGCAGGAAAGCTTTTTGGAAAGCCCTGCCCGCTCCATCACTGGAAGCACCAGCTTCTCATGGAGAACGCCGGCCAGCATGGATGAGACCTTCTGATCTCCCAAGACACGTGCCCTTAAAGCCAAGGCAGAGGAAAGCTTCTCTTCTTCTGCCTCAGGAATAAGATCCAGCTCAAAGAAAAGATCCCCAAGAGAAAAATCCGGACAGGAGACGTATCTGGAAAGCTGGAATACGGCAATGCCAGAAATCCCGTAGGCCGTCCACTGAACTTCTCCTTCCTCACGGCCAAGCAGTTTTGGCTCTTTCTTCCCCCGTTGCTGCCAGAGGGAGACCACCGCCCTGCTTCGCACTCCGGCAGATGATGAGAGAAAGCCAGCCTTTGCGGTTACAGGACAGAGGGCTGGATGAACGCTTCTTATTCTGTGTCCCAGATTCTCTGCCAGAGAATAACCGCTTCCATCCGATCCGGTGGAAGCGGCGGCCTTAGAGCCGCAGCAGAGAATCACGGCCTGGGTCTTGTACTGCCATGTATCCGTAAATACCGTCCAGGCTCCCTCTTCTGCCTGAAGTCTGCGGATTTTTTCATTATATTTTATTTTTACAGAAAGCCTCTGCAGCTCAGCCAGAAGAGCTCCCAAGATGCAGGAGGACTGCCCTGTGGCAGGGTAATAATACCCATTTCTTTCTGTAGTCAGGACCCCCAGATCCTTGAAAAAAGACAGGACCTCTTTGGGAGAAAAATTCTCCAGTACCGGCCGTATCCATTCCGGGGATGAGCCGTGGTATAAGAAGGGTTTTCCTGCCTCCTTGTTGGTAAGGTTGCACCTTCCGTTTCCTGTAATCAGGAGTTTTTTCCCTGGACGTTCCGCACCTTCCAGGAGAGTCACCGACGCCCCGGCTCTGGCTGCCCACAGAGCAGCCATCAGGCCGGAAGCTCCGGCTCCGGCTACTAAAACACTCTTTTTCATAATCGCTCCTGATCTTTTTCAAAAGGAAGCTGAACGGTTCCGGCTTCATAAAGCTTTTGAAGAGACATAAGTATGCCAAACTTTCCATGGGGCCATGTAAGGCCTCCCTGAAAATAAACGGCGTAGGGAGGTTTGATAGGACCGTCCGCGCTCAACTCAATGGAAGAGCCCTGCACAAAGGCGCCGGCCGCCATGATTACATCGCTGTCGTAGCCAGGCATGGCCCAAGGCTCTGGAGTCACATAGGAATCTACGGGGGCCGCTGCCTGGATTCCTTTGCAGAAGGCGATAACGCCTTCGGGAACGCCAAAGGTCACTGCCTGAATGATGTCGTGCCGCTCTTCTTCCGGCCCCGGCACCACGGAAAATCCAAGGCTTCCGTAAAGGTTTGCGGCAAAGATGGCGCTCTTCAAGGCCGCCGCCGTCACCACAGGAGCCAGGAAAAAGCCCTGGTAAAAGGACTGCATTACCCCCAGGGAAGCCCCTACCTCTTTTCCAAGGCCCGGACAGGTAAGGCGCCGGGCGGCCTGCTCTACATATTCTCTTTTTCCTACGATATAACCGCCGCAGGGAGCAAGCCCTCCCCCGGGGTTTTTAATCAGAGAGCCTACCATGAGATCGGCGCCGGCCTCAGAAGGCTCTTTATCCTCCACAAACTCTCCATAGCAGTTGTCTACCATGCAGATCACATCAGGACGGATGGATTTCACAAATGAAATCGCTTCGCCAATCTGGGCTACAGACAGGGTCGGCCTTGTCTGGTATCCCTTGGAACGCTGTATTTCTACCATCTTGGTCTCAGGGCGAAGGAGGTTTCTGATAGCCTCAAAGTCAAAGCTTCCATCTTCCTTTAAGTCTGCCTGGGCATAGGTGACACCATATTCCGCCAGAGAACCCATGGAGGGACGGATTCCGATGACCTCTTCCAGGGTATCATAGGGTTTTCCGGAGATGGACAGAAGTTCATCTCCGGGGCGGAGATTCCCAAACAGCGCTACAGCCAAAGCGTGTGTGCCGCATGTGATCTGCGGACGCACAAGGCCTGCCTCCGCCTGAAAGGTTTTGGCATACACCTCCTCCAGGGTATCTCTTCCCAGATCGTTATATCCATAACCGCTGGAGGTCTGAAAGCATTCGGCGCTTACCCGGCACTCCTGCATGGCCCGGATTACCTTCAACTGGTTATATTCTGCTCTTTCGTCTATTTTTTCAAAGCGATCCTTTAGACTTTCCAGGATCTTTTCTCCGTAGGAAAGAACCTCCGGTGCAATTCCCAAAGCTTTATACATCTCTTTCATTTTAATTTCATTCTCTTTCTTCTAAAATTCCCTTTTCCCTGAGGATGTTTTTCATGAAGGACAGAATCTGATCCTCCTGACGCTCAAAGGCCTGCTTATCCAGCCAGATTACATCCCTTTCTCTCTTAAACCAGGTAAGCTGCCTTTTGGCAAAATGTCTTGTGTCCCGCTTAAGAATGCGGATAGCCTCTTCCAAAGTCAGATTTCCTTCCAGGTAATCCAGGATCTCTTTGTAGCCCAGGCCCTGCATGGAGACCATGGAACGATTGCAGCCTTTGGCCCTAAGTTCTTTCACTTCTTTTACAAGGCCCTGTCTTATCATTTCGTCTACCCGCCGGTCAATCTTTTCGTAAATGCGGCCTCTGTCATCGTTCAGCACAAAATAAGAAAAACAGTAAGGTGACTTCTTCTTACGCTCCTGCTCATTGTGCTTTGAAATGGGCGTGCCGGTATCCCGGTAAAATTCCAACGCCCGGATAACTCTTTTTATATTGTTTTCGTGAATCAGACCGGCGGAATCAGGATCTACCTCCAAAAGCATTTTGTGGAGAGCGTTAGGCCCTTCTTTTTTTGCCAGGGCTTCCAGCTCCCTTCGGTAGGATGTGTCCTCCTGGGTACCGGTAAAATCAATGTCATAGAGCACTGCCTGAATATAGAAGCCTGTCCCTCCGGCAAGAATGGGAATTTTCCCGTGAGACCATACGGTTTCCATGGCTGCTTTGGCCATTTCCTGGAACTTTACCACATGGAATTCTTCCCAGGGATCCAGCACGTCGATCAAATAGTGGGGTACCCCCTGCATCTCATCTTTCGTGACCTTGGCGGAGCCGATGTCCATTCCACGGTATACCTGCATGGAATCAGCGGAGATAATCTCCCCGCCGATCTCTTTTGCCAGGCGGATCGAGAGACTGGTCTTCCCCACAGCCGTGGGGCCCGTCAGGATCACCAGCGGTTTTAAAGCTGAGTCCATAGAGTTCCCTCCTTATACAATCCTCTTAAATTTCTTTTCCATCTCATACTTTGTCATAGAAACAATGGTGGGCCTCCCATGAGGACAATTGTAGGGATTTTCAAGCTTTAACAGTTCCCCGATCAAGGCGTCCGCCTCGCTGGCCGACATGGTATGGTTTCCTTTAACCGCCGCCTTGCAGGACATCATGGCCAGCTTCTCATGGATCACCTGAACGGACTCCCGCTCAGAAAGCTCCGAGAGGCCGTCAAGAATCTCAAGGAACAGCTCACGGTCGGCAATGCCGTAAAGATTTCCAGGGACGGCCCGAATGGAATATTCCCTTCCGCCGAAGGGTTCGATCTCAAATCCCAGCTCTTCAAACCGCTCTCTGTATTTATTTAGAAGCTCTTCTTCCTGCATATTCAAAGTGACCACCAAAGGAGGGGAAATCATCTGTGAGGTCTGCTGTTTTTGATCCAGCTGTCTCATGAACCGCTCATACAGCACCTTCTCATGGGCAGCATGCTGATCAATAATGTACAGCTTATCCTGGAATTCTACCAGCCAGTAGGTGCCGAATACTTGACCGATCAGCTTATGCATGGGAACGCTCTTCTCATCCAGCAGTTTTTCTGTAAAAAAAGTCTCCTGTCTGGGCGTCTCCTTCTTTATCAGCGGCTCCTGTTCCTGCGCTTTCGTTTCCTTAGACAAATCTTCTTTTACAATATTTTCCGGAGCAATGTTTTCTGGAACAATATTTCCGGTAACCGGCTTCATCTGCCCCGGCGCTTTGGAGGATACCCCAGGATCTGCGGAAGGTTTCTGGATGGGTTCCTCCAGGGCTGGGCGTTTCAGGGGCCCCTGGGGATATTTTATCTGATAGGGACTTTGGGACTCGGCAATGAGCTGACGGCGCACCTGTTCAAAAGGCTCAGGATATTTTTTTGCGGCCTCCGTCTTTTCTTTTGCCTGGGAAGTCCGGCTGCTTTTGTCAAGAGAAATTTCAGGAATCAGTTCCCTGGCTACCAGTCCTTCTTTTACGGCCTGATAAACTTGTTCATAAATTCCGGTTTGGTCGGCAAAGCGTACCTCCATCTTAGTGGGATGGACATTTACGTCCAGTTCCTCTGTATCCAGGGTCAGGACAAGGGCTGTAAAGGGATACCGGTGGCTCATCATGAAGGGCTTGTAGGCCTCTTCGATGGCTTTTGAGAGAATGGCGCTGCGCACATAGCGGCCATTGACAAAATAATTTTCATAATTCCGGTTTCCTCTGGAAATTATGGGTTTGCCGATAAAGCCTCCTATATGAAGTCCCTGGGCCTTTATGTCAATTTTTACCAGATTCCCGGCGATCTCTCTTCCGTAAATCCCGTAGATCATGTCTTTCAGATTATTGTTTCCTGAGGTGTGGAGCTTTGTCTGTCCGTTGGACATAAATTTAAAAGACACCTCAGGATGAGAAAGAGCCAGACGTTCCATAAGATCGCTGACATATCCCGCTTCTGTTCCCGGTGCTTTCAGAAATTTCTTCCTGGCGGGGGTATTATAGAAAAGATTGCGCACCAGGAAGGTGGTTCCCTCCGGGGCGCCGATTTCCTCCAGACTCTTTTCCGCTCCGCCCTCAATACAATAACGGATGCCGGTTAAACTGCCTGCCGTTTTTGTGATCAGCTCCACCTGGGAGACAGCGGCGATGCTGGAGAGCGCCTCACCCCTAAAGCCCAGAGTCCCGGCTGTAAGCAGATCCTCCACGGAACGTATTTTGCTGGTGGCGTGTCTCAAAAAAGCCGCCTGTACCTGATCCGGCACAATTCCGCTTCCGTTGTCTGTAATGCGGATCAGGGAAATTCCTCCTTCCCGGATCTCCACGGTGACAGCATTGGCGCCGGCGTCAATGGCGTTCTCCACCAGCTCTTTTACCACGGAAGAAGGACGCTCCACAACTTCTCCCGCAGCGATTTTATCAATCGTCTCCTGGCTGAGCAAACGGATTTCATTCATAATCATTCCTCCTACCAGCGGTTTTTCAGTTTATTCTGTAGACGGTTCAAAGTATTTAAGGCATCCAGGGGCGTCAGATTGGAAATATCGATCTCCTGCAGTTCTTTGATGACATCCGCATCGCTGACTGTGTCAAAAAGAGAAATTTGATCCAGGTCTACCTGATCGTACCGCCTGGGCTTTTGGCGTTTGTTTTTTCCTGTATCAACGGAAATCTCCTGGACTCTGACCGTGATATCCGCATTGGTCAGCTCTTCTGCCAGCTCTTTGGCCCGCTGAATCACGGAATCCGGCACGCCTGCCAGCTTTGCCACCTGGATTCCGTAGCTTTTATCTGCGCCTCCCTTTATGATCTTCCTGAGGAAAACAATATCGTCCCCCTTTTCTTTTACAGCAATACAGTAATTATTGACTCCCGGAAGCTTGCCTTCCAACTCAGTCAATTCATGGTAGTGGGTGGCGAAGAGAGTCTTGGCCCCCAGAAGCTTCTGGCTGCTGATATGCTCCACTACCGCCCAGGCAATGCTGAGGCCATCGAAGGTGCTCGTGCCACGGCCGATCTCATCCAGAATCAGGAGGCTGTTTTTCGTGGCATTTCTGAGGATGTTGGCTACTTCTGTCATTTCTACCATAAAGGTACTCTGGCCGCTGGCCAGGTCGTCCGAAGCTCCCACCCGGGTAAAAATTCGGTCTACAAGACCGATTTTGGCGCTCTGGGCGGGAACGAAGCTTCCGATCTGAGCCATGAGGACGATCAGGGCTGTCTGCCGCATGTACGTGGATTTACCCGCCATGTTGGGACCAGTGATGATGGAAATCCTGCTTTTCCCATTATCCAGATACGTATCGTTTGCGATAAACTGCTGATTTTGTATCATTTTTTCAACCACAGGATGGCGGCCGTTTTTAATGTCGATGACGCCCCTCTCATTTATGGTTGGTTTGGTGTAATTATTCCTCTCCGCAACCAGCGCCAGTGAGGCAAAGACGTCGATGCCTGCCACGGCCCGGGCGGTCTTCTGAATCCGCAGAATCTCTGCGGCAATCCGATTGCGCACGTCCACATACAGGCTGTATTCCAAAGCGGCAAGCTTATCTTCCGCCCCCAGTATGAGATCTTCCAGCTCCTTCAGCTCTGGTGTAATATAGCGCTCCGCATTGGCCAATGTCTGTTTCCGGTGATAGTATTGGGGCACCATATCTTTATAGGAATTCGTAACCTCCAGATAATATCCGAAGACCTTGTTATATTTTATTTTCAGGTTTTTGATTCCCGTTTTTTCCCTCTCGCCGGCTTCAAGCTGGGCCAGCCATGTCTTCCCCTCGCTCTTGGCATTCCGAAGCTGGTCTACTTCCTGGTTGTAACCCTCCTTGATAATTCCGCCTTCCTGTATGGCGATAGGCGGATCCTCTTGAATCGCTGACTCAATCAGCTCGCAGATGTCTTCCAGTACGTCCAGTTCTTCTGTGAGATCCTTCAAAAGCTCCGAAGAGAGTCCTTCCATCAGATATCGGATGTGGGGCAGCATGGAGAGAGAAGTTTTAAAAGCAATCAAATCCCTGGGATTCGCGCTCTGATAGCTGATCCGGCTCATGAGCCGTTCCAGATCGTAGACTGGATTCAAATATTCCCGAAGCTCTTCCCTGGTAATGGCATTATTTTTCAGTTCCTCCACAGCGTTCAGACGGCGGAGAATTTCTGATTTCTCAATCAAAGGCTGCTCTATGTAATGGCGCAGAAGCCTTGCCCCCATGGCGGTTTTCGTCTTGTCCAAAACCCAAAGGAGAGATCCTTTTTTATTTTTTTCCCTCAGGGTTTCGCAGAGTTCCAGATTTCTTCTGGTGGAACTGTCCAGCACCATATATTTTCCAATGGAATAGGGGGTAAGGGACGTAAGATTTCCAATTCCTGTTTTCTGCGTCTCTTTGAGATACTGGAGAAGAGCTCCTGCGGCGATGACGCCGCAGTCGTAGTCCTGAAGCCCCAGCCCCTCCAGGCTGGAAACATGGAAATGATCCATAAGCGCCCGGTGGCACAGAGCGTCATCGAAATACCAGTTATCCAGGGGAAATACTGTAATACCCAGACGAACCTTCAGATCCTCCATCTCCAAGCCGCTTACCAGAAGAGACTGATTGCAGATGATCTCCGAGGGCGCATATTTCGTAATCTCGTCCAAAAGCTTCTGTTCACTTTCCAGCTCAGTAACCACATATTCACCTGTGGTAATATCCGCCGCAGACACTCCGAACCGGTCCGAGGTGCAGGCAATGCACATGAGATAATTATTCTTTGTCTCATCCAGGGCCTGAGTATCCAGATTCGTTCCCGGGGTGACAATACGCACTACCTCACGCTTCACCAGCCCCTTTGCCTGTTTCGGGTCCTCCACCTGTTCGCAGATCGCCACCTTGTAGCCTCTGGAAACCAGTTTGTTTAAGTAACTGTCCACTGCATGGTAAGGAACGCCGCACATGGGAGCCCTCTCTTCAAGGCCGCAGTCCTTTCCGGTAAGGGTGATTTCCAGCTCCTTAGACGCTGTAAGGGCATCTTCGAAGAACATTTCATAAAAATCACCCAGCCTGTAAAACAAGATACAATCCTTGTATTCTTCTTTCGTCTTTACGTACTGCTGCATCATTGGTGTCAATGACATAATCTACCTCTCAAATATATAAGTCCTTTCTGCTGGAGCGTGTCAGTTGCTCCGATTCAAAAACCCCGCAGCAAGCTGACGGGGCATCCAACATTAGTCATATTAACATGTTCGGAAAAAAGTTTCAAGATTCATAAATTTTTTCTGGGCTTCTCTCTCCCAGGTAGTAAAACCCACGGCATTCCTTGAGATAGACCGGCAGGATCTTTCCGATGAGATCGGGAGTGCCCGGGAAATGGACCACAATATTCTGTTCCAGCCGTCCTGTCAGCAAAGAGGGATCCTGCTCGTTGACAGACTCGGCAAGAACAGGAAGGGTTTGCCCCTGAAAACGTCCCGTTCTTTGGCGGCCGATCTCCTGTACCAGAGAAAGGAGCCTGGAAAAACGGTCTTTTACCACCTCATCCGGCACCTGGTTTTCCATGGCGGCCGCGGGGGTTCCGGTTCTCTTCGAATAAATGAATGTAAAAGCCGTATCGTATTGGGCAAGACGAACCACATCCATCGTCTCCTGAAAGTCTTCCTCGGTCTCTCCTGGAAAGCCCACAATGATATCTGTAGTCAGGGACAGGTCTGGAATCGCTTCCCTCAGCTTTTCCACCAAGGCGAGATATTGCTCTTTCGTATATCTGCGGTTCATCTGCTTCAGGATCCGGCTGCTTCCAGACTGCAGGGGGAGGTGAAGGTGACGGCAGATTTTCTTTGACGCTTTCATGGTCTGAATCAATTCATCGGACAGATCCTTAGGATGCGAGGTCATGAATCGAATCCTGGAGAGCCCCGGTATTTCCTCCGCCTGGCGCAGAAGGCCGGCAAAAGAAAGCGGATGCTCCAGAGTCTTCCCGTAGGAATTTACGTTTTGGCCCAGAAGCATCACTTCTAGTACCCCATCGCCGCAGAGGCGGCGGATCTCTTCCAGAATATCTTCAGGCTTGCGGCTTCTCTCCCGTCCTCTCACATAGGGAACAATACAGTAGCTGCAGAAATTATTGCAGCCAAACATAATATTGACGCCTGATTTAAAGGAGTATGTCCGCTTAGCCGGGAGATCCTCCACGATCTTGTCCGTATCTTTCCAGATGTCCAGAATCATTCTGTCTGAAGTGAGAGCCAAATACAAAAGCTCGGCAAATTTATAGATATTATGCGTACCGAAAATCAGATCCACGAAACGGTAGCTTTTCTTCAGCTTTTCTATGACCTCCGGTTCCTGCATCATGCATCCGCACAGGGCGATGACCATTTCCGGATTGTTCTTCTTAATGCCGTTTAGGTAGCCAAGGTGACCATACACCTTCAGATTGGCATTCTCCCGCACGGTGCAGGTATTGTAGAGGACAAAATCCGCTTCCTCGCTCTGGGCCGGCTCATAGCCCACCAGCTCCAGAATTCCCCGCAGCTTCTCAGAATCCCTGGCATTCATCTGGCAGCCAAAAGTAACAACCTTGCAGGTCAGAGGCCGTCCAAGGCTTTCGCTTTTCGCTTTTACAGTTTCCTTCAGCTTTTCTATAAAGTAATACTGCCTTTTGGGCTCTTCAGCCGGTATATCGTCGGCAGTCGTCAGAATCTGCTCATTCTTATAGTTTTCGTTCATACAACACTCTCTTTCCACATGAGTTTTCCAGCAGCGTGACACTCTCTTGGCAGCGCTGCCTAAAAGAGGCGGGATCTGCTATGGACGGATCTGTCCGTCTCCCAGAATAATAAATTTCGTGGTGGTAAGAGCGGTCAGACCCATGGGGCCTCTGGCATGAAGCTTCTGCGTACTGATGCCGATTTCCGCACCAAAGCCAAATTCAAATCCATCCGTGAACCGGGTGGAGGCATTGACGTATACGGCAGCCGCATCGATCTCATCCAGAAAACGCATGGCATGTTCGTAATTCCTGGTAATGATGGCCTCCGAGTGGCCTGTATTATATTTATTTATGTGAGCGATGGCCTCATCCAGGGAATCCACCGTCTTAATGGAGAGAATATAGTCAAGATATTCTTTTCCCCAATCTTCATCGGAAGCTTCTACACCTTCAGGAAGGAAGGCAAGAGCCCTTTTGTCGCAGCGAAGCTCCACATGGTGGGAAGAAAGGCGGGTTTTTAATAATTCCAGAAGCTCCTTCTCCACAGCCTCATGAACCACCAGAGATTCGCAGGCATTGCATACCCCGATGCGCTGGGTCTTGGCATTATGGATGATATCCACCGCCATCTGCAGGTCAGCGCTGTCGTCCACATAGATGTGGCAGTTTCCGGTTCCCGTCTCTATCACCGGTATGGTGCTGTTTTCCACTACCGCCCGGATCAGGCCGGCGCCGCCCCGTGGGATCAGGACGTCCACATACGGCTTCAGCTTCATGAAACGTGTGGTGGTCTCACGGTCCGTAGACTCAATTAAGATAACTCCGTCCCTTGTGACCTGGCATTCTTCCAAAGCCTGGCGCAGCACGGAGACAATGGCGCAGTTGGAGTGGATGGCATCGCTGCCCCCTTTTAAAATAACAGCATTTCCGGTTTTAAAACAGAGACCGAAAGCATCTGCCGTTACATTTGGCCGTGACTCATAGATGATTCCTACGACTCCAAGAGGAACTCGCCTCTGGCCAATCATAAGCCCGTTGGGACGTTTCTTCATCCCCAGCACTTCCCCTACCGGATCATCCAGTCCGGCAATCTGGCGAAGTCCCTCTGCCATACCGGAAATTCTTTCTTCATTCAGCATCAGTCGGTCCACCAGACCTTCTTTCATCTGCCGAGCTCTGGCAGCCTGGATATCTTTTTCATTGGCTTTCAGGATCCTATCTGTATTCTCCAAAAGAAGTGCGGCGGCTCTTTCAAGAACCTGGTTCTTTTTGATCGAAGACGTGGTCCGAAGCAGAGGCTCTGCCCGTCTGGCTCTCCTGCCGATATCTTCCAGAAGAGCATCCGCAGATGCGTAAAGATTATCCTCCGTGGCCAGGAACTGTACGGGAATATCCTGTAAAGAGGCCGGAACCTCATCTACCACCTGAAACTCAAAAGCGGCGGCAATGGTGGTATGATATGGATGGGCCGACAGATAACGGTCATAAAATCCTTTTCCATAGCCGCAGCGGTTCCTGGCCCGGTCAAAGCCCACTCCGGGAACGATCAGAAGAGCCGTATCATCTCCGGCAAGTTCTTCCGTCACAGGCTCCGGCACCTGGAAATAGCCAGGCGCAACATCCTCCAGGGAGCGGATCCAGAAAAATTCCATATCTTCGCCCTCTACCTTGGGCGCAGCTACTTTTTTCCCAAGGCGGAAACAAGCTTCGATCAGAGGCTTTGTGGACACTTCCCCTTTGCAGTCCATATATACGTATACAGCCTCCGCTTTCTGAAAAGCGTCTGTGTCCATAATGCGCTGACAGATTTTAACGCTGTTTTCCATCCGCAGATCTTCCGGCTGCTCTCGGCGCTTTTTTGCCACAAACTTTCTAATTTCCTTTTTTTCCATACTTTTCCCCCAGGTTCTGAATGCTTCCGTCTTTTTCTACCACATCAATCTGATCAAGCTGGCTGCGCAGGTTTCTGCGCACCGCCTCAATATATTCTCTGCGCAGAAGATTTTGTTCCTCCCGCTCTGCGGCAGTCAGCCCTTCCGCTTTTGATTTTCTGGCCAGCTCATTGATCCTTGCCAGCTTTTCCTGATTCATAGATTCTCATCCTCCAAAACATCAATTAAATAAAAATTCTCATCATGCTTCCCGCAGAACAGAGTGCCGCAGGGCTTTCCCTGTATAATTCTGTGCAGAATATGGAAGTCTTCCCCGTTGGCGATAATCATGTCAGCGCCGGAGGCAGTGGCGATTCTGGCCGCTGACAATTTCGTGGCCATTCCTCCTGTCCCCACATCGCTGCTGCTGTCTTTCCCCATCTGCATCAGACGATCATCCACCTCTTCTACAATATCGATAAATTCAGCCTGGGGATTTTTCCTGGGATCGTCGGTGTACAGGCCGTTTATATCTGAGAGAAGAATCAAAAGATCCGCATGGGTTAAGGCGGACACAATGGCGGACAGAGTATCGTTATCGCCAAACTTTATCTCATATGTAGATACTGTGTCATTTTCATTTACAATGGGAATAGCCCCCATTTTTAAAAGCTCTTCAAAGGTGTTGGTGGCATTTTTTCTGCTGAGATGATCCAGCATAGTATTTTTTGTCATGAGAATCTGTGCCGCCTGATGTCCGTACTCACTGAACAGCTTCTGGTAGATCATCAAAAGCTGCGCCTGGCCGATGGCGGCGCAGGCCTGTTTTTCCGATACCTTTTCAGGCCGGTGATGAAAGCCCACAGCCTGACGGCCTACGGCAATCGCCCCGGAAGATACCAGAATCACATCCTTCCCACGGTTTTTCAAATCGCAGATCTCCCGCACCAGAATCTCAAGTTTGATTAAATTCAAAGCGCCAGTCTCTGGATGCGTAATGGAAGAAGACCCGATCTTTATGACAATTCTCTTTTTATCCTTTAATCCTTCTCTGAGGTGCTCCTTTGTATTCATAACAGCTCCCATTAGCCTTTATTATTTTAACAGTCCCAGTTTCCGCAGCCCCCGGATAATCAGATGGCCTTTGGGGAAATGAGCCAGCTCTTCAATGGTGATTCCCCTGAAGGAAACCATCCCCACTCCGTAAACTGCCACACCTGCTATAATTGCCACGAAGGCGGAAACTGTATTTCCTGCAAATACGTGGAAAGCCGAATATACAATATAGGCAGCGGCTCCCATAATAATGGAGACAATGGCAGGTACAATAAATGTTTTGTACATCTCCTGCCTGTAATTCAGATATCTCTTGATTGCCAAGGCATTTAAAATGCAGACAACTAAAGCAAAGAAGATATTTGAGTAAATGACAGCATAAATATTCAGATTTGGCCCCTTTAATAGGAAATAAAGGAGCGCAAAGTGCAGAACCAGTGCGATGCTGCAGTTAATCAGAGGCTGTTTCAGCTTTCCAAGCCCCTGAAGAATTCCTGTGGTCAGTGTAGAAAGAGAATAAAAAATAATCAGCAGCGCTCCGGACTGCATGAGGCCTTCCGCAAGGGGAAGCCCTGTCTCCATATCAAAAAGCATTTCCATAATAGGTCCGCCTAAAGCCGCCATTCCCACAGCACTGGGGATGGTCAGCATCATTGTAAAACGGATAGACATGCGGATTTTGTTTACCGCCTCTTTTTTATCTCTCTTGGCCATAGCTGCCGTAAGGCTGGGGACTACCGATGGAGCCAAGCAGGAAGCCAGAGACAAGGGGACATTCATCAGAACACGGAATTTGCCGGAGTAGATCCCCCAGATGGTTCCGTACTGAGCTTCCGTGTAGCCCTGGCCGCTGAGTACCCTGTTAAAAATCCCCATATCGGCAATATTGCTGATATTATAAATAAGAGTGCTGAGAACAATCGGGAGAATGGTGAGAATCAGCGTCCGGTAGATATATTGCTCAGATTCTCTTCTCTCCGTATGGTCTCTGCGGAGCTGTTTTGAAAGGGTCCGTTTCTGCAGAGTATAAATGACCATTACAAAAATCAAAGCCACTGTGACGCTGACTACGGTTCCAAAGGTGGCTCCCGCCGCCCCCCAGGCCGGCCCCAGCAGATCGTTTCCCTCTTCCTGGGCCAGGCTCATGCCGTAACTGTAGAGAATGCCGGCACAGACAATGGAGACCACTGCGTTGATAATCTGCTCTATTACCTGGGAGACCGCTGTGGGCACCATAGTGGAGAATCCCTGGAAAAATCCACGGAAAGCTCCTGTCAGAGCAAATACAAAAATTGCCGGCGCCAGAACCCGCAGAGCATAGACTGCCATCTCAAAGGACAGCACATATTTTGTGATAATTCCGGCAAAGGCATAAGTAAAGATTGAGAGAATTCCTCCCGTAACCAGAGCAAACCGGACTGCACACAGGAAAACCCTGTGCGCATTCCGGTATTCACCACGGTGGATCCTCTCGGAAACCAGCTTTGACACAGCCAATGGAAGGCTGAACGAAGAGATAAACAAAACAATGTTGTAGACCTCGTTTGCCGTAGAGTAATAGCTGTTTCCGATATCTCCCAGAATATTTGCCATTGGAATACGATAAATCATGCCGATGATCTTCGCAATAATGGAAGCGGCAGCCAGAATCGTACCCTGAACCAGAAAATTACTGCTCTTACTGCTTTTCTTGTTATCTTTCACACCGAACCTCTTTTGTTAGATATACTTAATTCGCCGTACCGCCTGTAAAGGATGCGGTATCTGGATAGAGACCTACCTGATCGCTGTTGGAATCCAGCACGATACACACCCAGGTTTTTCCCTGATTCAAAGTGATTTCATTTCCAGATGCGTCATAGTAATGGGTAACGCCGAAGTTTTCATTGGCAAAAGGTTCTTCTGTATTAATGCTGTCTTTGCTCCAGGTCACGTCAATAGCCTTTCCTCTAGTAATGTATTTTCCTGATCCGCCGGAGAGAACATCAATATTCAGATAACCGTTCTCATCGAAGTTCTCCCAGGAACAGTACTGGAGGATAATATTGTCATAGGTCAGAGCCTTTCCGGTAAGGAAATCCGTCTGTACGTCGCCGTACTGGTATCTGGTATATTTTCCGGTCTCGCTGTCGTACACAAAGTATGCGTTGTTATAGGAATATCCCGGTTCCACCACCGCTGCGTCCGTTCCGTTCTCAAGGGTTACCGGAGCGTCGTCCGCCGCAAAAATATAGTGTCCGTTAGTCCCGAGATATTCATCCGAATATTCTGTGGGATACCCCAGCTCGTCAATACCGGCCTGGATCATATTATAATTGGTAAATACGTTGTGGGGAGACTCAAAATCATCTGAGCGGTAGTACACAGTCTCACCCACCGCATCCAGACCGCTGATATTCAGCGTATCCGGCAGATTCAGAAGATCCAGGGCATAGACGGCCTGGCCAAAGTGCAGATAATAGGTATTAAACTCTCTGGCAAAATAAACGTAATAATTTCTGCAGCTTCTGACAGAGCCGATCCGCTCCACATCCTGGTAGTCTTCCAGGATTCCCATGAGCCGGGTGATGCCTCCCTCCACCGGCGCTTCGTACACAATCTCAGCGTTTGAGATCCCAGACTGGGGCAGAGCCGCCTGGATATTATTAAACATAACGGAAATAGCTTTCTTACGCCCGATGGATTCCGGCACCAGCTTTCCAGTAAGGAAACTGCGTACCATTCCGTTGTCAGAAGCCTCCTGGGCGTTTACAATGGAGCCCCCTGCGCTGCCAAGGACCATAGAAGCAGCAAAAGCTCCAGCCAGCAGTTTTTTCCATGTCTTATTTCTGTTTTTCTTCATCATGAATTCCCCCTTATCTTAGTATTCCTATCTGTGACAGGATTTCTTCCTGAAGCGCCTCCATCTGCCTCGCTTCCTCTGAAGTCTCATGGTCATATCCGATGAGATGAAGAAGGCTGTGGGTGATTAAGAAGGCATACTCCCGTTTTAGCGAGTGACCATAGGCTTCTGCCTGCTGTTCAATCTTATCTGCGGAGAGAACGATATCTCCCAGCAGAAGCTCTCCTGAATCGGGATCAAAGGCATCCGCCCCCTGGTTCTCCAGGAAATCAAAGACGCCTGGAGAAGGATAATCCACCGCCGGGAAGGAAAGTACATCCGTAGGCCGGTCAATGTTCCGGTGCAGGTAATTGAGGCGGTGAATCTCATCGTCTCCGGTGAGCAAAAGACTGACCTGTGCTTCATAGGGACAGCCTGTATAGTCCATAGCAGCCTCCAGGATTTCCCCTGCAAGTCTCTCCAGGGGCAGTCCGAAATCTCTTCCGCTTTCATTCTCAAAGATTACCGTCATCTTTCCCCTCCCATGCTGCCTGTCTTACGGCGATTTCCGCCGGAGAGCCGCATCTCCTTATGTTTTTCCTTCTTTTCATAATCTTCATAAGCTTTGACGATCTTCTGAACTAAGGGATGTCTCACCACATCCTGGCTCGTCATGGCGCAGAAACGGATCTCATCCACCTTGCCCAACACCCGCATAGCCACATCCAGGCCGGAAACCGTACCGGCCGGAAGATCCTTCTGGGTCTGGTCTCCTGTGATTACCACCTTGGAGCCAAAGCCAATTCTAGTAAGAAACATTTTCATCTGGGCCGGTGAGGTGTTCTGCGCCTCATCCAGAATAATAAAGGCATTGTCCAGCGTACGCCCCCTCATGTAGGCCAAGGGCGCCACTTCTATTAAGCCTTTTTCCATATTTTTTGTAAAACTGTCCGGCCCCATGATCTGATACAGCGCATCATAGAGGGGGCGCAGGTAAGGATCCACCTTGCTCTGAAGATCACCGGGAAGAAATCCCAGCTTCTCTCCCGCTTCAATAGCCGGCCGAGTCAGGATAATCCTCCCTACCTCGTCGTTTTTAAAAGCGGTGATGGCCATAGCCATGGCCAGATACGTCTTCCCCGTACCGGCAGGTCCTGTTCCAAAAACAATCATGTGGCTGCGGATGGCGTCCACATATGCCTTCTGACCCAAGGTCTTGGGTTTAATCGGCTTTCCGTTGATGGTATGGCAGATGCAGTCCCCGTCGATTTCCAGGAGAGAATCCTCCTTCTCATCCATGGAGAGAGCGATGGCGTAATCCACGTTCTGGTCCGTAATCGTATTCCCTCGCATAGAGAGAATACAGAGATTTTCAAAGATTTTTTTAGCTTTCTCTGTCCCGGAAGGACTTCCAAGGATCTTTACGACTCCTTCACGGCTTAAAACGGTGACGTGAAGAGAGCGTTCTATTTTTTTAACATGCTGATCAAACTGCCCGAAAACATTTCTCTCATGCTCCGCCGGGACAGAAATTGACACTTCAACCATGCTCATTTAGCAGATCTTCCTCCTGTGTTTCCTGAATCGCCCTGGGGACAGAAACGT
>HHCFC01400__coassemble_1507_pt1 | contig 22217 bp, 15 predicted proteins | sample HHCFC01400__metabat2_high_PE_014 | metagenome-assembled genome bin HHCFC01400
TGAGTTTTTTCTCCCAATCAATGCGGTGATCCATCCTGCTAAGATAAGCATACAGACAGACATCCCCGTTCTCAGGATCTCTGCTGAGATTTACGCCAACGGAAATCCATCGGATACTTCCGTCAAGATCGGCAATACGGCACCTATCGTAACTCCAATATCTGCCGATCTCAAATTCCCGCAGAAGCTGGTCTCTGCTGAATTTTCTTTGGATGCGCTTCACGTCCCCATCTGAAAACACTCTGGAGACCCCCTGGTCTGTCACTTTCCCATACTTTTGATACTGAACCAGATGAACCCGTTCACGTCCCTCCAGAAGTAATTCTTCAACTGTATCCATGGTGAGATTTGCCTGAAGATAACAGTAAAGATCTGAATACAAATCTGTTGGTATGGGTCTTCTCTGTGCGGACCGTGACGGATAACCAGACAGATAAGACAGTTCTTCCGTAATTCCGATAGCTTTTATGGGCCTTCCATTCTCATCACAAAGCATCCGGTAAGACAGAGTCGCCCAGCCGTAACAGCTCGTTCGAAGATACTGAATCCTAAAATTACCGCTGCCCTGCATCCGTCCCCCCAAAAGATCCCGGGCAAACCCACGGAAGTCTTCCGCAGATCCGCTGTGTATCCTGCCGCTCTCAATCAGTGATTCAGGAAAATCCTTGTAAATTGTCTGGCGCCCCTCTAAAAGGCCGTGCGTATAAAGCATTCGAAAAGCTTTTGACTTTATATCCACCTCCCAGAGCAGATAATCTGTCTGATCCGCTACAAAGCTCAGCCATGCCATTTTCTCGTCCAGCCGTCCTTTGAGCTCCTCCAATCCAGAAATATTATGGGAAATCTCAATAATTATGTTTTTCTGCTCATCACTTTCTGATAAAGCCCGCAGCAGCCTGATTCTGCAGGGAATCCAGTTCTTCCCATCTACCGAAACACGGTAATAGGAATTTTGAGGCATTCCACTCCTGGAAACCTCCTGCACATGTTTTTCATAAGCTTCTATGTCGTCAGGGTGAATCTGAATCTGCGCCGTTCTGGCTACCTCTTCATCCAGAGACAGTCGTCGATAAAACCCAGGACTTACATACAGTAACTTCAGCGTGTCCCCCAATTCAAAAATCCGCACGCCCTCATCGATATATCGAAACATCATCTGCGCAGATACTGGCGGCTCCTGGTACTCCAAAAATCTGCCCTGCAAATCATTGGAGGTATGCATATAGAAATGCTTTTTCTTTTCCTTTTTTGCCATTTCCAAGGCATAATCTGCGTTCCGGAACAGACCGGCATAATCCACTTCTTCTGCTGAAGTAAAGTAAACGCCTATCACCGGCTGACCTGCCTTGTCCATATTATACCCAGCAGCAATCTCAAGAGCCTGCACAAGCCCCGCAGCCTTCTCATATACGGCGTTCCCCGTTATGCTGCCCACCAAAAACACTGTATAAATTCCATGTCCCAGATATCCCGCAAGATCCGTTTCCCTGAAAAAGCGTGAAAGTACATCGGCCACCCATTTGGAATCTTCTTCTTCATCCTGCACTTTGACCTGTTCTTTCTTTATTGAAATCAAAAAAAGAGCGCACATCTGGGCTGCTTTCAGCGTCTGTATGCGCTCCTCTATACTTTCAATAACCGCTTTCCCATTCAGCATATTTTTACCCCCCCCCCCTAGAAAAAATACAATAAATTCAGTATTCTCCCGCAATAGGGGTATCTCATATCTATAATTGACGTTTAAATTTTGACACTTTTCTTACATTTCACTTTAGCACAATTCTGTTTATACTTCAAGCATTCCTGTCACATTTTTGCATCATTTATATAATCATCACCAGAATTTATTACCAGAATCTATCTGCGCCGCTTATAGGAATTTAAGGAACAAAAAAAGAGGCAGAACGCCTCCTTTTTCTAAAAACGGATTTGTATTTTTCTGTGTATAAAGCCTGTCTTACGCCTGGGGCTGGCTTCTCCTTCTCCCGGTATCACCCTGCGCCACGTTGAGCAGTACCCTGCTGATCCTTTTGTACAGCAGCATGGTAGGCACAGAAATCAATACGCCTTTGATCAAATTCAGCGGCGCTACTGCCAGAAGGGCAAAGCTCCAAACTCCGCTGATCCCCGGATTGATGGCCGCTCCCATTCCAATGATGGTATCCAGAGGCATTCCATAGAGAGAGGCAAAGGCCGGAAGCAGATATAAGGCATTAAATACGGTTCCGAACACAGTAATGCACACAGTACCCGCAAAGAGCGCAAGCTTTGCCGTCTTTTTTGTCTTCTTTAAATGGTAGATAATGGATGCCGGCACTATGAACGAGCACCCTACCACGAAGTTGGCCAAATCTCCCACAAAAGCCGTGGAAGTCCCCTTCACCACCAGCTTCAGAAGAATCTTTACTAGTTCAATCACCACGCCTCCCACGGGTCCCAGGGTAAAGGCCCCGATCATGACTGGAATCTCGCTCAAATCCAGCTTATAGAATTCCGGCGCCAGGAATACCAGGGGAAAATCAAATACATGCAGAATCATCGCCAGCGCTCCCAGCATCCCGCATATTGTAATATACTTTACCTTTCCCACAGAAGCAATGTTGTCTTTAAGTACCTTCACCTCTACAAAGTGTGACACCAGTATGATGGCCGCAATTACTACGGCGCATACCAGCACAAACTGGACGTTATCGCCCACTGCCTGCAACAAACCTGATCCCATTTTCTTATCTCCTTTTCTCATTCGGATGCATTCATGCACCTGTTACTCTTCCGAAAAAACCGGAAGGCTGCCGAACAGAAAAAGTCTCGATTGTTTGTAAATCAAAAAAACCGCATAACAGAATCCTACTCTGCTCCGCGGCTGCTGATCCCTCCGACGCTGTCGAAAGGATTGTATGCTCTTCTCTCATCCAGACTATACTGTCGGTTCCGGAATTCCTCACAAATACTGCTTCTGTCAGGTCACCGGATCAGCCGTTTGCACGGGTTGCGGACTTTACCGCCGGTGGGGACTCTCACCCCGCCTCGAAGACTTTCCCTTATTCAGGACACCAGAAAGCTTTTGTCTTGCTTCCTGCAGTTCCATGGAATATCATACCACTATATCCTCATGATTTCAATCCCTTTTTTGGCTGAGTTGATCCATTTTTTTACAGTGGTTTTTCTTGACAGAAAAAAGAAAACATGCTAATCTATGGAAAATATGTAAGGGAGTAGTCAGCACCTATAACTCTCAGTGTAACAAAGCCAACAGCACTGAAACTTACGTTTCCTGGCTTAGTTTTAAATGACGAGACTTACCTGTTATTAGTGTGTCTAATAGCCGGGTGGTCTTTTTTTATGCCATCCTAAGACGCACGCATAGCATCACCATTCATTATGCATATTATTCATATGCAGAACAAAAGGAGGAATACTATGAAAGAATATCTGGTCAGTCCAGAAGAGGTTCTGAAAGACCAAAACTCATCTTCAGAGGGTCTTACTCAGGCCGAAGCTCAAAAAAGGCTGGAAAAATTTGGCCACAATAAACTAAAGGAGGGTAAAAAGGAATCCCTGCTGAAAAAATTTTTAAAAGAGCTGGCAGATCCTATGATTATTATTCTGATTGTGGCTGCCGCTATTTCCGGGATTACCGCTTTCTATGAAGGCGAATCCTTCACAGACGTGATCATTATCCTTGCGGTAGTGATTATCAATGCGGTGCTGGGTGTGTTTCAGGAAAGCAAAGCAGAGGCTGCCATCGCCGCCCTGCAGGAAATCGCCGCCGCCACCAGCAAAGTGCTCCGCGATGGAAAAATGGTGATTCTGAAAAGTGAAGATCTGGTTCCCGGGGATGTAGTTCTCCTGGAGGCCGGTGATTCTGTCCCTGCAGACGGGCGTATCCTGGAGTCCGCCAGTATGAAGATCGAGGAAGCGGCCCTGACGGGAGAATCTGTTCCTGTAAATAAAATCGTAAAGCTTCTGAACCTGGACGGCGAAAAAGATATCCCCCTGGGCGACCGAAAAAATATGATGTACATGGGTTCCACAGTGGTCTATGGGCGAGGAAAAGCTGTCATCACCGGAACCGGCATGGACACGGAGATGGGAAAAATCGCTACCGCCCTTTCCCAGGCTCAGGATGAAGAGACCCCTCTTCAGCTTAAGCTGAATCAGCTCAGCAAGATTCTTACTTTTCTGGTAATCGGTATCTGTATCGTAATTTTTGCCGTGGGGCTGTTCAGGGCTTCCGGCTCTGCCGCAGGTATTACGGGAGACGCCATTCTTGACACCTTCATGGTAGCCGTTTCCCTGGCCGTAGCAGCCATCCCCGAGGGCCTGGCCGCTGTCGTCACCATCGTTCTCTCCATCGGCGTCACAAACATGTCCAGGAGAAACGCAATTATCCGAAAACTGACTGCCGTGGAAACCCTGGGCTGCACCCAGATTATCTGTTCAGATAAAACCGGTACTCTTACTCAGAACAAAATGACCGTGGTAGACCACGTGTCAGAGGATGAAAAGCTGCTGATGACTGCTATGGCCCTCTGTTCAGATGCGGAGCTTGACCCGGATACTAAGGAAGCCACAGGAGAGCCTACAGAATGCGCTCTTGTAAACGATGCCGCCAAAAATGGGATGCCAAAACCGGAGCTGAAAAAAGCTTATGTGCGTATTGCCGAAGCTCCCTTTGATTCCATGAGAAAGATGATGTCCACTGTCCATGAGACCTCTGACCACAGAATCCTTCAGTTCACAAAGGGCGCTCCTGACGAGGTGTTGAAGCGGTGTACAAAGGCTGTGGTAAATGGATCCGTGGTTCCTATGACTGAGGAAATCCGCCGAAACGCCCTGGAAAGCAACAAATCCATGGCCGACCGAGCGCTTCGTGTTCTCTGCGCAGCCATGCGGGAATGGAACGGGAAGCCTGAAAGCGCTGAACCGGAATTTTTGGAGCAGGATCTTACTTATCTGGGATTGTCCGGCATGATCGACCCGGTGCGTCCCGAGGTAAAGGATGCCATCATTGAATGCCGGGAGGCCGGCATCCGTCCCATTATGATTACCGGCGACCACAAAGATACCGCAGCGGCCATTGCCATGGAGCTTGGCATTATCTCCAGCCCTGATGAGGCAATTACCGGCGCACAGCTCAACGAGATGGATGACGACATCTTTAATCAGAACATTGAGCATTACTCCGTATATGCTCGTGTTCAGCCGGAACATAAGGTGCGGATCGTAAATGGCTGGAAAAGAAAGGGAATGATCACCGCCATGACCGGAGACGGCGTAAACGACGCTCCTTCGATCAAAAGCGCTGACATCGGTATCGGCATGGGAATCACCGGCACGGACGTGACAAAAAATGTGGCCGATATGGTGCTGGCGGACGACAATTTCGCCACCATTGTATCTGCGGTGGAAGAAGGCCGGCGGATTTACGCAAATATCCGCAAAGCCATCCAGTTTTTGCTGGCTTCCAATCTGGCTGAGGTGCTGGCAATCTTCTTTGCCACTCTGATTGGCTTTACCATTCTGGAGCCCGTGCATCTTCTGTGGATCAACCTGATCACAGACTGCTTCCCGGCTCTGGCCCTGGGCCTTGAAAAGAGCGAAGCGGACAGCATGAAGCGGCCTCCCAGAGATCCCCGTGAGGGAATCTTTGCCGGCGGCATGGGATTTGACGTATTCTTCCAGGGCTTTATCGTTACGATTCTGGTAATGGTATCCTACCTGCTGGGCCACTATATAGAAAGCGGCGCATGGGAATTTGTAAACAGTCCCGATGGTACTACCATGGCTTTCCTCACTCTTTCTATGGTGGAAATTTTCCACTCTCTGAATATGAGAAGCCGCCGTGGTTCTATTTTCACTCTTAAAAACCACAATATGTTCCTGTATGGAGCTATGATCGTGTCCCTGCTGCTGACCACAGCAGTCATCGAAGTACCTTTCCTGGCTGGAGCCTTTGACTTCACTCCCATTGATCTTGGCGAGTATGCCATTGCTCTTGGACTGGCCTTCCTGATTATTCCCATTATGGAAATCGTAAAAGCCATCCAGCGCAGGCTGCATGTTTAACTGTATATAAAGACGGGGCCGGAATTCCCAAAGGAGATTCCGGCCCCGCTTTTTTTGCCCTGCTATTTCAAAAATCCGTTTATAATCTGCTCTTCTGCTTCTTGCTCTGTGAGGCCAAGAGTCATAAGCTTTACGATCTGTTCCCCGGCAATTTTCCCGATAGCAGCCTCATGAATCAGGGCCGCATCCACATCATTGGCCGTCAGCCCAGGCACCGCCACGATCTTCGCCTGATCCATGATAATAGCGTCGCATTCTGAATGGCCGGAGCATTTCGTGTTTCCGGCTATCTTGGACTCAAAGGTCTGAACGGATGAATCCCTGGCTACCGAACGGGACACAAGATCTACGCTGGCATCCTCCCCATTCAGCTCCACTTCATAAGTGCTGACCGCATTCTGGGTTCCATGGGTAAGGAGACGCTCTCTCACGGTCAGGCTGGCGCCTGCATCAAGCTCCGCCTTCGTAACTCTGTCCGTAGAATCTACTCCCCGGATCTGGACCATCTCCATCTCCACTCTGCTGTTTTCCTCCATGTAAACTTCCGTCACAGGGTTCATGATCCTCTTGCCCTGGCCGTTGCCCTCTCCGTAATGCTTTTCCACATACTTCATCCTGGAGTTCTTCCCCACATAAAAACGGTGTATTCCGTCATGCTGGGAATCCTGCTGGCCGCAGTTGCTGATCCCGCATCCGGCAATAATCACCACGTCGCAGTCATCCCCGATGAAGAAATCGTTGTGAACCGTCTCTTTGATCCCGCTTTTGCTGAGAACCACAGGAATGTGGACGCTCTCATTTTTAGTCCCGGGCTTAATCCTGATATCGATTCCCGCACAATCTTTTTTCGTAATAATGTCTATGTTTGCCGTGGTCTGCCGGCCTGCCATCTGGCCGTCCGCCCGGATATTATATGCGCCCTCCGGCACTCCATGAAGATCCGCCACCTCTTCCAATAATCTTGCCTGGATCTCGTCTGTCATCTGTCAAACACTCCTCTCTGACTTTATCCTGCCATACACGATCCCCGGAACAATCCGTGGATCTGAGCATCACTGTTCCGCAAAGCCTGACAGCTTCCTGCAGGCGTCCACTGCCGAGTCCGTCCCCAGAATCTGCGGCAGGATCTCATCTCTGGAACCATGCTTTACAATGTTTCCCTCTGCAATCACCACGATCTCATCTGCAATATTCAGAATCCGCTCCTGGTGGGAAATGATGAGGACAGAACCCTTAGTCGTGGCCTGCATGCGTTCAAAAACCCGGATCAGATTCTGGAAGCTCCACAGGTCAATCCCTGCCTCCGGCTCGTCAAACACCGCCAGCTTTCCTCCCCTGGCCAGGACGGTGGCGATCTCCACCCGCTTAAGCTCGCCTCCTGAGAGGCTGGCGTTCACCTCACGGCTGATATAGTCTTTGGCGCAGAGGCCCACCTCTGAGAGATATGTGCAGGCTTCCCCCACGCTCAGATGCTTTCCTGAAGCCAAACGCAGAAGATCCAGAACCCGGATCCCCTTAAACCGCACCGGCTGCTGGAAGGCAAAGCTGATCCCCAGTCTGGCTCTCTGGGTCACGTCCATCTCCGTAATATCCACTCCGTCAAAAAGGATCCGCCCGGATGTCGGCTTCTCAATCCCCATGATCAATTTCGCCATAGTGGATTTTCCTCCCCCATTGGGCCCTGTAATCACTACAAATTTTCCATCCTGGATCTCAAGATTCAGATCCTTTATGATCTCCTTTTCTCCTTTTTCGTCGTTTACGTCAAAGGAAAGATTTTCAATTTTCAGCATTCCTTTCCCTGCCTCTCTTTATCTGATTCCGAGAGCTTTCTTCCCGGTTCTTTCTCTGCCCGTTCTAATCCCTAGTACGGCAATAGGATTTTATCACAATTTCATGGTGAGAGCAATTCTTTTTTTCTTCAGATCCACACTCAGAATTTTCACCTCCACAATATCTCCCACGCTTACCACTTCCATAGGATGACGGATAAATTTCTTATTCGTCATCTGGGAGATATGGACAAGGCCGTCCTGATGCACCCCGATATCCACAAAGGCTCCAAAATCCGTAATGTTTCTCACTGTTCCTTTGAGAACCATGCCCTCTGTCAGGTCCTTCATCTCCAGCACATCGGTCCTTAAGATCGGCTTCGGCATCTCTTCTCTGGGATCCCGGCCCGGCTTGCACAGCTCCTGGACCATATCCCGAAGAGTAGGTTCTCCGATCCCCAGCTTCTGGGCTGTCTTCTTATAATCCCGGATCAGCAATGCTTTGGCCCCTGGCTCTGCCACCCAAGCCTTTGTGTAGCCCAGCTCTTCCAGCAGCTTTCCCGCCGCCTCATAGCTCTCCGGGTGGATGCTGGTGCTGTCAAGGGGATTTTCCCCTCCCTGGATCCTCATAAAGCCAGCGCACTGTTCATATGCCTTTGGCCCTAATTTCGGCACTTTCAAAAGCTCTCTGCGGCTTGAAAATCTGCCGTTTTCCTCCCGGTAAGCCACAATGTTTTTGGCAATCGTCTTCGTTATACCGGAAATATGCTCCATAAGAGGCACGGACGCTGTGTTCAAATCTACACCTACCCGGTTAACGGCGCTCTCCACCACTCCGTCCAAAGCCTCTCCCAGCTTTTTCTGGTTCATGTCATGCTGGTACTGTCCCACTCCGATTGACTTGGGATCAATCTTCACAAGCTCCGCCAGGGGATCCTGTACCCTTCTGGCAATGGACGCAGCGCTTCTCTGGCCCACGTCAAACTCTGGGAACTCTTCTGTTGCCAGCTTGCTTGCAGAGTACACGGAGGCCCCCGCCTCGTTGGTGATTACATACGCCGCCTTTTCTGGAATCTCCTTAAGCATCTCCACAATGATCTGTTCAGATTCCCTGGAAGCTGTGCCGTTTCCCAGGGAGATCAAAGTGATCCCATATTTGCGTATCATTTTGATGACCGTATCCTTGGCTGCCCGGATCTTGGCTTCCGTAGTGGGCGCCGTCGGATAGACCACTGCCGTGTCCAGCACCTTCCCGGTGGCGTCCACCACCGCCAGCTTACACCCGGTACGGAAAGCGGGATCCCATCCCAGAACCACCTGTCCGGCAATGGGCGGCTGCATGAGAAGCTGTTCCAGATTCTTTCCAAACACTTTAATGGCCCCGTCTTCCGCCTTTTCCGTGAGAGCATTCCGCACCTCTCTCTCAATAGCCGGGGCGATCAGCCGCTGATAGCTGTCCTGGATGACCTCTTTTAGAAACGGGGCTGTGTAGGGATTATCCCGGACAATGACTTTTTTCTCCAGATATTGGAGGATTCTCTCTTCAGGCGCCTCTATTTTTACCGTAAGGATCTTCTCTTTCTCTCCCCTGTTCAGGGCAAGAATCCTGTGCCCCGCCGCTTTGCTCACCGGTTCCGAATACTGATAATACATCTCATACACAGATTCCTCCTGGGGATTTTTGGCGGCTGAAGTCAGCATTCCCTCTTTCACAGTCAGCTCACGGATCCTGGTTCTGTAGTCCGCCTCATCGGAGATCCTCTCAGCCAGGATATCCGATGCCCCGGCCAGAGCCTCTTTCGCATCGGCCACTTCCTTTTCCTGGGAGCAGTATTTCTCCGCTTCTTCTTCCAGGGGCCGCTTCAGATTCTGCAGGAGGATCAAATCTGCCAGAGGCTCCAGCCCTTTCTCCTTGGCCACAGTGGCTCTGGTCCGCCGTTTCGGCCGGTAGGGACGGTACAGATCCTCCACCAGCACAAGGGTCTGAGCTGCCAGAATCTGCTCCTTCAGCTCCTGGGTCAGTTTTCCCTGAGATTCTATCACAGACAGAACCTGGTTTTTCTTTTCCTCCAGATTCCTTAAGTAATTCAGCCTTTCGAAAAGATTCCTGAGGATCTCATCATTGAGGGAGCCTGTGGCCTCTTTCCTGTATCTCGCTATAAAGGGAATCGTATTCCCATCGTCAATCAGCTCTACCGCCGCTTTAACCTGGCTGGGTTTAATTTTCAGTTCTTCCGCTAATACTTCTATAATGTCCATTTTGTATTCTCCTTATCTGCATCCCTTCTGCAAAAACGCAAGGCAGATGGGAGCCTTCTTCCGTCCAGTCACGGGGATATTATACAGAACTTTCCATTCCAGGGCAAGCCAAAGGCCCCGGGAATTTTTCTTGTCATCCATGGGGGCCTGTGTTATGATATCTATTATTCAAAAATGCCATCGGCATTCTTGCTGCGAGGCGTCGGAGACTCAACTCAGATGGTGGATTGATTTCGTTACCCAACGCCTATAGAGAATAGAGGCGGGGGCGCCCTCATCTGAGAGGTACAAAGGAGGATTTTTTATGGCATCCACCAGAAAGGATTTAAAAAAACAAGCCAGAGAGCTTTTGCTGGGGCGGTACGGCTTTTTCGCAGGTACTCACCTGCTTTATTTTTTGGTTTCCCTTGTTGTGAACCAGCTTTTAGAGACGATTTTTCCAAACTGGAGAACGTCGCTTTTATATGTCTGCGCGCTTTTTATCACCGTCCTGTTTCTCTATGTGTTTCAGGCAGGTCTATACCGTCTCTATCTGGATCTTTGCAGGAGACAGACGCCCAGGTATCGGGATATGGCATATGGATTTACCCATGACACAGAGCATATTCTGCTGTTTTACTTCTTTTTGTTTCTGTCCCTTTTTGTGTTCTTTTTCCTTTTGTCTTTCCTGTGGGAGCTGCCGGTTCCCTGGCCGCTGCTTCTGCTGTTTACAGGACTTTTGGCCGGTCTTTATCTGTATTTCATTTTAGGATTTGCCCTGGTTCCTTATCTCTATACGGACAATCCCTGGAAGGGAACCAGAGAGCTGATGAAGGAGAGCCGAAAATTGGAGGGACGGAAGCTGGCGTATTTTCTTCTGAATCTGAGTTTTCTTGGACTCTTTGCTTTGAGTGTTCTGTCTTTAGGCCTGGGACTGCTCTGGCTGGTTCCCTACATGCAGACCTGCAAAGCCCTGTTTTATATGGAAGTGATTTCTGATCCTATGAGGTATGAACCTGTTTCCGGAGGCGACAACTACAACCTGGAATGGCCCGCTCTGATTTTTGGAATCTCTGGCCCCGCCGCCCTGATCTGGTCTTTGGTGTCTATCTACCTGGATCTGTATTCCGGTCTCATCTCCCTGTTGAACCTTTATTTACTGCTTATCCCGATCCCTATGGGAGCGCTCTCTATTCTTCTGGGGCTGCTCTCCCGGGGCAGATATTCTCTGGGCGGGAAGGGAAAAGCAGGGCTGATTGCCGGTATAATCGGTCTTTTGCTGACTTTTTCCATATTCATTGGGTCTTTTGCGTACACTTACTCCAGTCCCCAGCTTCGCCCCATGCTGGAGTACTACAGGGAGCAGTTCCAGAAGATCTATGATGTGTATAATGCAGAGCAACTGTATCCCGATCAATGGCCTCCGGCGGAGACAGAAGAAGAACTGCCCTTCTCCCCCGTAGAACCAGAGCCGCCGGAATTTGTCAATTATAAGTATCTTTAAAAAAGTGGCAGCCGGATAACTCCGATTTTTACCCCGATATTTCAAAGGAGGTTTGATCTCCCTATTTGGCTTTGCTATTTTTTTCGGCCAATCATTAAAATCCACTTCTGATTAAAGCAAATTTCATGGTTCTCCATATATGGGAAAAATCCGGTTTTATCTGTGCCGTCCATATCATTTTTCATACGTTCTGTAATTTCAGCCTGTATCTGCTCCGGCGTTTTTGTAAGTGCAAGCCAGCTTTTTAGATTCTGCTTCATTTCAGTTTTTTCGCATTTTTCTACGGTAAAATTGCGCATAGCAAACAGATTCATCATTTCACTCATGCTCAGGTTTTTTACATGAGAGGGGTCACGCAGGGTTTCAATTTCATCTTCTGTATTTCGTAATTCTTCATCGGCAGCTTCCATATCAATCAGGACTAATTTGCCGCCGGGACGCAACACCCTTACCATTTCAGAAAAAACGGTATTCGTATCGGTAAAGTGGTGGAACGCAAGACGCGAAAACACAATATCAAAATTTTCATTTAGGAAAGGCAATTCTTCCGCATAGCCTTTTACAAAAATCATGTTATTCATGCGGCTGCTTTCCGCCTTTTCTTTTCCAACCGTCAGCATGGGAAGAGTTGCGTCCAGACATATAACTGTGTGTGCTAACGGGGCAAAGGAACGGCCGCAAGCGCAAGTTCCGGCGGCAACTTCTAAAATAATATCCTGCTTGTCCGGAGCAACACAAGATACTGTGTAATTCAGATATTCCGCTTTTGTAAAATTCAGTTCCGTACTTTCAAAATTTTCCGCCTGTATTCCAAAAGAATCATTGATGTTATTTACATTAACTGGTTTCATCCTATCCTCCTTTACGGGGCTGTACTATGTTTCGGGATAAAATATTCCTGTTTCAAAGCCCCCTCCAGCTTGAGCAGTTCCACTTTTTTGTCAATGCCGCCAGCGTACCCGGTCAAACTCCCGTTTGTTCCTACTACCCGGTGGCAGGGGACAATAATGGAAATCTCATTACGGGCAACCGCCCCGCCGACAGCCTGCGCCGACATACGCTTTAAGCCCCGTTTGGCGGCAAGCTGTTTCGCGATTTCCCCGTAGGTCATCGTCTGTCCGTATGGAATGGAATAGAGGATTTCCCACACCTCATTTTGAAAATCAGTGCCGATAAAGTGGAGCGGCACCTGAAACTTCGGCTCTTTCCCGGAAAAATAAATAGTAAGCCATTTTTTCGCCTGTTCAAACACAGGAAGTTCTTTTTCCTCGTGTTCTTTTTCCAAATAAAGGGCAAAATATTTTTGTCCCTCAAACCATAATCCCGTTAAACCGATTTCATCTGCGGCCAAAAGGATTTCTCCCATGGGAGATTGATAACGACTGATGTACTGCATATTATCCCTCCACACCAAAATACTGGTTAGAATCCTGCGGAGCCCGCGCGCGGTCTGTGTCCGTATAGGAACGGATTTCAGAGCAGACGGTGATTTTATAGCTTTCAAACAGCTTTTCCCGTCCCTCTTTCTGGCTCATGCGGTGCTGCACAACATTCCGCCAACGCTCTACGGCGGTTTCGTCCGTCCATACATTCATGGACAGCAGTTTTCCCTCCTCATTTAAGCTGGAAAAGCGTTCTGCCCGGATAAAACCTTCAAAACCGGCTAAGAGCGGCTTTAACATAGCTGCAAGGTCAAGATATTTTTTCATTCCGGCTTTGGTCGGTTTGACTTCAAATAAGACAATGATATTTGCCATATCCATTTCCTCCTTCCTGGCCTGCCCCTCAGGCCATAATGGTATCCCCCTGCGGGTTTTCCTCCTTGTGTTCAAATGTTTTCTCCATCCACCTCCAACGTCCTTGACATTTTTTCTGAAATTCATTATGATTTTATCACAAAGCAACACACTGAACTATTGAAAAATCGCCGAATATTATCGCAATATTCCCAAAAAGAAAAGGAAAATAGATTTGGAAAGGGAAAACTATATCAACTCAATCAATTTGAACATTGACACGGATTTTCCATACCTTGTCCTTGATGTGATAGGGAAAAATTCCTACCCTCGCAATCCGGGATTTCAGGTCATGCACTGGCATGAGGATTTACAATTTATTTATGTACTGGACGGAATTATTGAAGTTCGGACACTTGATCATTCGATTCAGATACAGGCGGGAGAGGCAATCTTCATCAATAAAGATGTGGTACATTTTGTCGGGGAAATTAAAAATTGCCATTATAACAGCTTTCTGTTCCCGCCGTACTTTCTTGCCTTTTATGCGGGAAGTCCCGCAAAAGATTTTGTGGACAGTGTGATAACGAATGAACGGCTCCCCCTTGTCCACTTCGCACCTGCTGTCGGGTGGCAGAAAGAGATAACGACAATTTTACAACAATTAGTCCAGCTCGAAAAAGACAAGACGATTTTCTATGTCTATGAGGTCTTGGTCAAGTTATCTTCTCTCTGGCTGATCCTGCGTAAAAATATCATACTCCCGCAGGAACAGAAAGAGAGCGTTGTTCATCTTCGTATGCAAAAAATTCTGCGCTTTATTGAAGAACACTTTTCAGAAGATATTACACTTTCTGACCTATCTGCAAGTGCAAATATCAGTAAATCGGAATGTTCCCGCTGTTTCAAAATGAGCCTGAATACGACGCCTTACAAATATCTGGCGGAATACCGGCTTTCAAAAGCCGCAGAGCTTTTAAGAGAAACCGTTGAACCTGTCGGAAATATCGCCACTGCCGTTGGATTTCATCAAATGAGCCATTTTGGAAAATGTTTTAAGGAAAAAACAGGCTGCTCTCCAAAGGCATACAGGGAAATGGAGAATACAGGCGCAAAAAAGCCATAGATTTTGATAAGATTTTCAAAATCCATGGCTTTCAATGGAATTTACTTTGAGAAAATTTACTCTATAGGAGCAAATTTCTTACAGTTCAAGAAAATACCGCATCATCTGATAACCCTTTTCATGAAAAATCCCGCTCTCTTTGGCAGTCGTCTCTCCGTAAAGCCCCTTACTGCCCAAATCCTTTCTACTGTCATATAGGAGATATGGAACAGGCTCTGAACTGTGGGTCCTGATCCGCAGAGGTGTAGGATGATCCGGAAGGATCAGCAGTCTGTAGTCCTCTCCAGAGGCCTCCATAGCCTCATACACCGGCTTCACGATTCTGGCATCCAGGTTCTCAATGGCCTTCAGCTTGCGCTCCAGGCTTCCCTGGTGGGACATCTCGTCCGGCGCTTCCAGATGGATGTAGGCAAAGTCAGCCCCTTCCTTCAGAACGGCATCCACGGCCGCCTGAGCCTTTCCCTCATAGTTAGTGTCCAATCCTCCATTGGCGCCTGCCACTTCCTTCACCCTCATGCCAGCGCCCACGGCTATTCCTTTCAAAAGATCCACAGCTGAGATCATGGTTCCCTTTTTCCCATACAGAGATTCAAAGGGAGCCAGGCCAGGCTTCGTACCGGCGCCCCAGAACCAACAGCTATTGGCGGGATTCAGCCCCTGCTCCTTTCTCTTCTGGTTTATGGGATGGGAGGAAAGGATCTCATAGCTTCGCTTCTGAAGCTCAAGGAATCTGGAATCCTCCGGCAGGTACGGCCCAATCACCTCTCCTAAATGATCATGAGGCGGCGTAAGGGGCAGTACCTTTCCCTCATGCCAGATCAAACAGTGTCTGTAGCTGGTACCAAGATAAAACTGAAACTCATCTGTCCCCAACTCCTTCTTTACGGCATCCAGGAGCACTGCCGCATCCTCCGTGGAAATCTCACTGGAGCTGTGATCCAGAATTTTCTTTTTCTCATAGGGCTCTTCTTCTGTAAGTGTCACAAAATTGCACCGGAGAGCCACATCCTTCTCCTGCAAAGGCACACCGATACTCAAGGCTTCCAAAGGAGAACGCCCTGTATAATATTTCTCCGGATCATAACCCATGACCGCAAGATTCGCCGTATCACTTCCCGGACTCATCCCCTCTGGAATCGTTTTTAAAAGTCCGATCTCTGAACGAAGCGCCAGAAAATCCATGGCTGGAGTGGCTGCCGCCTCCAGGGGCGTCCTCCCCCCCAGTCTCTCCTGCGGTTCGTCAGCCATTCCATCTCCCAGTATGATTATATATTTCATATCTATCCCCGATCTCTATTCAGACTTGGTTTTATCTCTCAGGCGGAGCATACTGATCATTGCACCAAACTCTCCTGCCTTCTCAAAGAATGCGCCTTCGGACATCCTTTCGGTCACAAAGCCGTACTCTCCTTCCAGCCCAGCCTGCACCACTTCAATGGCACCAAACACCTTCTCTGCCTCTGATGCACCGGAAACTTCTCCTTTGGCCCTTACGAAAAACCTTTTTTCCGTACCAGATACGTCTGTGAGCACAAGTTTTTCCGGATCCCAGGAGGACATTACACTTCTTCCAAGAACCTGGGCTTCCTCAATCACATCGGCGGCCACGGCGCTGGCTGTGGCTTCTTTGCCGGCTCCCTGTCCATAGAACATGGCATCGCCAAGCATGTTTCCGTGAACAAAGATTGCGTTAAACACACCGTTTACGCTGGCCAGAGGATCCTCCTTCTCCAGCAGATAGGGAGCAACCATAGCAGTCACCTGCTCTCCCTCCTTTTTGCTGAAGGCCAGCAGCTTAATCGTTCTGTCCATAGCCTTTGCGTACTGAATATCCGCAGGGGTAATCTTCGTAATTCCTTCTGTGTATACATCGGTAAAGTCCACTCTTTTCCCGTAAGCTAAAGAGGAAAGTATAGCAATCTTTCTGCAGGCATCGTGTCCTTCCACATCTGCTTCTGGGTTCCGCTCCGCATATCCCTTCTGCTGGGCCTCTTTTAAGACATCTGAAAATTCCCGGCCCTCATCGATCATCTTTGTAAGAATATAATTTGTAGTGCCATTTACAATACCGGTGATCTCATCGATGACATCGGCGCAAAGACAGGTGCGCAGAGGCCGGATGATAGGAATTCCGCCGCCGCAGCTTGCCTCAAACATATAGCTGGCATTGTGTTCCCTGGCTACCTGAAGAAGCTCCGTGCCATGGCGCGCCACCAGCTCCTTATTGGAGGTACACACACTCTTACCGGCCTCCAGGGCCTTCTTGGTAAATGTGTAAGCCGGCTCCAGTCCGCCCATGGTCTCCACGACAATTCTGATCTGCGGATCCGAGAGAATCACGTCAAAATCATGTACGATTTTCTCCTGAACCGGATCCCCCGGGAAATCTCTCAGATCCAATACGTACTTTACCACCAGATCTACCCCGGCTTTTTTCTCAATGCTGTCATGGTTTGTCTCAATGACCTTCACCACGCCCGAACCTACTGTTCCATATCCTAATACTGCTGTCTGAATCATGTTTTCACTCCCTAGCTAATATTTTCAGGTACTGCACTCCTGATTTTCCTTCAATGGTATCAATCATATTGGATATATCCCCAGTATCTGCGAGAACCTCCACACTCAGCGTAAGAGTGGCCACGCCATTAATGGGAATACTCTGGTGAATCGTAAGAATGTTTGCGTTATATTCCGCAATCACATTCAGAATCTCAGACAAAAAACCCGGTTCGTCTTCGATCTGAAGAACAAACGTCAGGGTTTTTCCTTTGACATTATCCCTGAAAGGAAAAATGTCATCTTTGTATTTGTAAAAAGAGCTGCGGCTGATTCCAACCTGGTCTGCTGCCTCCTGAACTGTCTCCGCCCGCTTCGTATCTAAAAGCCGCTTTGCTTCTACCACTTTCAGCAGCACTTCCGGGACCGCCTTCTCTCTCACCACAAAATATTTTGTTTTCTCAGGCATCTTTCTACTCCCTCTTTTGTTGCTGTATGTATCAGAAATACATTTGTCTACCCTCCAAGGATATTATCATATCTTTACAAGGGTTGCAACTGTTTTTAAAGAGAGTTTGAGAACACCGTTACAGAAACGTTACTGTTCACACAGCGGCCCGACACTTGCTGTCGGGCTGCGTAAGAACGTGATTCAGGTGTGAGCAGGCTCCTTTTGCGGAGCAAAACTTTAAATGAGCCTGCGAATGTTACTGTTCACGAGATACGAGTGAACAGTAACACAGTAACAGGGCGCCCCTGGACTGTCTTCAGCCCATGGCGCCCCATATTTATTCCCGACTACATAAGCAGGTTCTCTTTTATTTTTATGATGCCAAGTTCAAAAGGCCTAAGCCCACATGAGTGGGGGTGCGCAGCACGGAACAATCCGTAGGCATCATAGTTGAGGACTAATCGTCCGCTTCCTTCTGTCCCAGAGAAAGCCACCGCAGATAAGCGTTGACAAACAGGTCAATGTTGCCGTCCAGCACGCTGTCCACATTGCCCGACTCCGCATTCGTCCGGTGATCTTTCACCATGGTGTAGGGCTGCAGCACGTAGGAGCGGATCTGATTTCCCCAGCCGATCTCCTTTACTTCTCCACGGATATCAGAAGCCTTTTCAGCATTCTCCTGCTGTTTCAGAAGATACAGTCTGGCACGGAGCATCTGCATAGCCTTATCCTTGTTCTGATGCTGAGACCGCTCATTCTGGCACTGCACCACGATTCCTGTAGGAAGGTGGGTAATTCGAATCGCAGATGATGTCTTATTAATATGCTGCCCGCCTGCGCCGCTGGAGCGGTACGTATCAATCCGCAGATCCTCGTCCCGAATCTCCACATCCACATCTTCCTCGATCTCCGGCATAACGTCGCAGCTTACAAATGAAGTCTGGCGTTTTCCCGCAGCATTGAAGGGTGAAATTCTCACCAGACGGTGAACGCCCTTCTCAGACTTCAGATAACCATAGGCATTCTCACCGTTTACCTGGAAGGTGACAGACTTAATGCCTGCTTCCTCACCATCCAGATAGTCCAGTACTTCCACCTGATATCCCTTTTTATCCGCCCAGCGGGTATACATACGGTACAGCATGGAAGCCCAGTCACAGGACTCGGTTCCCCCGGCTCCTGCATGGAGGGTGACAATGGCGTTATTTTTATCGTATTCTCCAGAGAGAAGCGTACGGATCCTGATGGACTCGAAGGTATCCCGGAACTGTCCAAGGGTCTCTTCAATCTCAGGGATGACACTCTCATCGTTCTCCTCATATCCCATGTCAATCAGCAGTTCTATTTCTTCGTACTGCTCTTTCAGATGATTGTACGTATCCAGATCATCCTTTAAGGACTTTAAGGTTTTCATAGATTCCTGGGACCTCTCAGGATTATCCCAGAAATCCGGCGCCTCCATCTCTCTCTCCAGCTCCTGGATTCTCTGCTCTTTATTTACCAGGTCAAAGTGAATCCCTCACTTCCACTAATGGTTTCGTATAACTGTTTAAAATGCTCTTAAACTCGTCCAGCTGAACCACAGCTTCACCTTCTTTCTATATTTTTTAATATTACGGAGAAATTTCCTTAAGCCCCACGGCGTCCGCAGCACTGCTTATACTTCTTGCCGCTTCCGCAGGGACAGGGATCATTGGGATAAATCTTCTCAGAAGCTCTCTTCTTGGGCGCTTTGGGACCGGACTCATCCTTATTGGTACCTGTTACCTTGGCCACTTCCTCACGCTCTACCTTCTGCTCTACCTTCACGTGGAACAGAAGCCGCACGGTATCCTCACGGATCGCGGCAGTCATGGCATCGAACATCTCATAGGCGCTCATCTTATACTCTACCAGCGGATCCCTCTGTCCATACGCCTGCAGTCCGATTCCCTGCCTGAGCTGATCCATATCATCAATGTGATCCATCCACTTGCGGTCAATCACCTTCAGCAGGATCACACGCTCCAGCTCACGGATCTGCTCCTGCTCCGGAAATTCTGCCTCTTTCAGCTCATAAAGCTTCACGGCCTGCTCTTTCAGAAGCTGCTTCAGCTCATTTTTACTCTTAAGTCCCTCAACACTCTCCTGTGTCACCGGCTTCAGAGGAATCATAGGAAGGAGAATGGAGTTCAGCTCTCTGAGATCCCACTCTTCTTTATCCGTGTTCTCGCCAAAGCACAGATCCACTGTATTGTCCACAATATCGGTAATCATCTTGAAGATGGAATCCCTCATGCTCTCGCCGTCCAGAACTCTGCGGCGCTCAGCATAAATGATTTCCCTCTGTTCATTATTCACCTGGTCGTATTCCAAGAGATTCTTACGAATGCCAAAGTTATTGCCCTCGATCTTCATCTGGGCCTTTTCAATGGCGTTGGAGAGCATCTTGTGTTCGATCTGCTCATTCTCCTGTACTCCCAGGGACTTAAATACCTTCATCATCTTCTCCGAACCGAAGAGACGCATCAGGTCGTCCTCCAGGGAAATATAGAACCTGGACTCACCGGGATCCCCCTGACGTCCTGAACGTCCTCGGAGCTGATTATCAATACGCCTGGACTCATGGCGTTCCGTACCGATAATCTTCAGGCCGCCTGCTGCCCTGGACTCTTCATCCAGCTTAATATCCGTACCACGGCCGGCCATATTGGTTGCGATGGTCACGGCCCCGTGAATACCTGCGTCAGCCACGATCTCCGCCTCCAGCTCATGGAATTTGGCGTTAAGTACCTTATGCTGAATCCCTGCCCTGCGCAGCATATTGCTCAGCAGTTCCGAAACTTCGATGGTAATGGTACCAACCAAAACCGGCTGTCCCTTTTCGTGAGCTTCCTTGACAGCTTCCACAACAGCATGGTATTTTTCCTTCTTGGTCATGTAAACCGCATCTTCCCGATCCACACGGGCAATAGGCTTATTGGTGGGAATCTCGATAACGTCCATGCCATAGATATCACGGAACTCCTTTTCCTCCGTGAGGGCAGTACCGGTCATACCTGCTTTCTTTTTATATTTATTGAAGAAATTCTGGAAGGTGATCGTCGCCAGGGTCTTGCTCTCCCTCTTAACCTTCACATGCTCTTTCGCCTCAATGGCCTGATGGAGACCGTCGGAATATCTTCGCCCGGGCATAATACGTCCGGTGAACTCGTCCACGATCAGCACCTGGTCGTCTTTAACCACATAATCCTGATCCCGGAACATCAGATAATGCGCCCTTAAGGCCAGAATAATGTTGTGCTGGATCTCGAGGTTCTCGGCATCCGCAAAGTTGTCAATATGGAAAAACTGCTCCACCTTGTGAACGCCCTGCTCTGTAAGATTGACTACCTTATCCTTTTCATTCACGATAAAGTCGCCTGTCTCCGTGATCTCTTCACCCATGATGGCAGTCATCTTCGTGACCTCGCCGCTGGCCTCGCCCCGCTCCAACTGGCGGGCAAGAATATCACAGACCTCATACAGCTTCGTGGATTTTCCGCTCTGTCCAGAAATAATAAGGGGCGTCCGGGCCTCGTCGATGAGCACAGAGTCCACCTCGTCAATGATGGCATACACTAAATCCCGCTGTACTAACTGTTCCTTATAGATTACCATGTTGTCTCTCAGGTAATCGAATCCAAGCTCGTTGTTGGTAATATACGTGATATCGCAGGCATACTGCTTGCGCCGCTCGTCATTGTCCATGGAATTCAGCACGCATCCCACGGTCAGTCCAAGGAATTCATGAACCTTTCCCATCCATTCCGCATCACGATGAGCCAGATAATCATTGACCGTAACGATATGGACGCCTTCCCCTGTCAGGGCGTTCAGGTAAGCAGGCAGAGTGGATACCAGGGTTTTACCTTCACCTGTCTTCATCTCGGCGATACGGCCCTGGTGAAGAATGATACCTCCGATAATCTGCACCCGGAAATGCTCCATATTCAGCACACGCCTGGCTGCCTCCCGCACTGTCGCATAGGCTTCAGGGAGAAGGGAGTCCAGTGTCTCCCCCTTGGCATATCTGTCCTTATACTCCTGGGTCTTGGCTTTTAACTCTTCATCTGAGAGAGCCATCATCTGCGGCTTGAGAGCTTCCACCTTCTCCACCAGAGGCATAATCATCTTTATCTCACGCTGGCTGTGGGTTCCAAATACCTTTTCTATAATATTCATCTTTTTCTCCATCTCCAAAAAATCATTTCGCGGCAGTTCAGTTTCCTCACAGTAACGCCACTTCTTCATATTGTATCACTTTCATACTGGCAAAACAATTAAATTTTTTATGAACAAAATAAGAACGGGAACCGCATTCATGCGGTCCCCGGCATTTTCTGTCTTTCAGATCCTTTCCCGGCTGTTTAATATTCCGGTTCGATCAGTCCGTAAGTATTTCCCTTTCTCTTATAAACTACATTGACTTCTTCAGTCTCGGCATTGTAAAATACGAAGAAATTATGTCCCAAAAGCTCCATCTGAATACATGCGTCTTCAGGGTACATGGGCTTCATGCCGAAATGCTTGGTGCGGATAATCTTCACTTCATCTAAAGGCTCCGAATCCTTCTCTATAAATTCCTTCTTGAAATTTCCTCCGTCCTTATGCTTCTCAATAATCTTCTCCTTATATTTGCGAAGCTGCCTCTCAATTACCTCTTCCACCAGGTCAATCGATACGTACATATCATTGCTGACCTGCTCCGAACGGATGATGTTGCCTTTCACAGGTATGGTCACTTCAATCTTCTGACGTTCTTTTTCCACACTCAATGTAACGATAATCTCTGTATCAGGAG
>HHCFC01400__coassemble_1511_pt1 | contig 21991 bp, 23 predicted proteins | sample HHCFC01400__metabat2_high_PE_014 | metagenome-assembled genome bin HHCFC01400
TGAAATTCTTTCAAGAGGGCATCTTTTTCATCTGCAGTCAGACGTCTCGGCTCTGTCGCCATACGTTCTGCTCTGGTAGCCTCCACCTTCTTAACGGATTCCATCATATTTTCCGGATATGGTGTATACATATTCTGCCCTCCTTATTTCTCAATGTCTCTGTTATTGTAAAGTTCCTGCATTTCGGTAATCGGTTTCTGCATAATCTGCTCAATCAGATCGTCGTATTTTCCTGCATTTACCTCTTCTACCCGTTTGGTCAGGTGCTCGCTTTCGGGAGCAATATATTTTCCTGTCAGACGTCTCGCCAGAAGGCCTACCATCGGATGAGAGATGCCCGCCGGACATCTTACGGAACAGCAGCCGCAGGCTACGCAGTCGAAGGATTCCTCCGCGCATTTCTCAAAGTCGCCTCTCTGTGCATATGCAATGTACTGCATAACGTTCAGATCCTGGGTACAGGCTTTTGTACAGGCGTTGCAGCCGATACAACTGTAGATTTCCGGGTACAGCTCCATCATGATCTGCTGATTCGGGCGAATCTCATTGATGTCATAGGTTCTCTTATCTGTAGGGAAGAAGGGAATGCTCGCCACATACATTCCTTCCTGAACCTGTGTCTGACATGCCAGACAGGTTTTCAGCTCGTTTTTCCCTTTGATTCTGTAGATCGTAGCACAGGCGCCGCAGAAACCATGACGGCATCCGCAGCCTCTTTTCAGAGTGTAGCCGGCATATTCCATGGCTGTCATGATCGTCAGATCCGCAGGTACGGTGTATTTCTTACCGAAAAAATATACGTTTACCATATTTTCCATGCTTCAATACCATTTCCTTTCATCTTTATACCGTTTCAAAGTGCAGGCTCACGCTGCTTCGCAGCTTTCGCTTGAGGGCGTTCGCCCTATCCTCCGGCACTATTAAATGTCTTTGATGCCCACGGATTGCTACGCATTTCATGCTCCCGCAATCCTAAAAACATTCAAAATCCGCCCTATCGGGCTACTTTTTCATGTTTTGGCGGGTCCCAAAGTCATGCTTTTTCATGCAAGCATGAAAAGCCTGACCTTTTGACCCTGGCATCAAATCAATACTCATTCGGCAGTTCGTTCAGTTCATCACAGCGGAATACCGGTCCGTCTTTGCAGACATACTTCGAACCCACGTTGCAGCGGCCGCATTTGCCGATGCCGCATTTCATACGCAGCTCCAGAGTGGTATAAACCTGCTCCGTGGAGAATCCCAGCTCCTGAAGTCCCGCCAGCGTAAACTTAATCATAATCGGCGGTCCGCAGACCAGCGCTGTTTTGTTCACGTCAAACCCCAGTTCCTTTACATAATTCGGAACGAATCCCACATGGCCGTCCCAGCCTTCCTGCTCACGGTCAATGGTCAGATGGACGTTGACATTTTCCGCATTCATCCAGACTTCCCGGATTTCCTTTAACTGTACCAGATCGTCAGCGGAACGGGATCCGTATACGATATCTACTGTTCCGTAATCCGCCCGGTTGTCCAGAACATAATTGATAACCGAACGAAGCGGCGCAAGTCCGATACCTCCGGCAATGAACAGAAGGTCTTTGCCTTTTAATTTATCCTCTACCGGGAAATGGTTTCCGTACGGTCCGCGGACAGTGATCTCATCTCCTGCCTGCAGGCTGTGCAGGTAATCTGTCAGCATACCGCACTTTTTAATGCTGAATTCCTGATATTCCTTATTGGTCGGGGACGAGGTTATGGAGAACATTCCCTCGCTGATGCCCGGCGCACAAAGCATGGCGCACTGCCCCGGCATATGCTCGAACAGTTTTCCGCCCTCCGGCGCATTGACACGGAAGGTTTTTACATCCGGCGTCTCTTCCCGGATGTCGGTAATCACACCTACCTTCGGAATCAGGGTATCCAGGGTGTAATTGGTATGACAGGTACATTCACTCATGCGTTTTCACCTCCCTGATTCGCAAAGGCTTTGATTACTTTTACGATATTCAGCGACTGCGGACATTTCTCCACACAGCGGCCGCAGCCCACGCAGGAAAACATGCCGCCGTTGTTTGCCGGGAAATACACCAGCTTGTGCATGAATCTCTGGCGGTATCTCTGCATCTGGCTGGTACGGTTGTTGCCGTGAGCCATCATGGTAAAGTCAGAGTACATGCAGGAATCCCAGCAGCGGTAGCGCAAAACGCCGTGTCCCGTATCGTAGTCTTTGATATCGTAACACTGGCAGGTCGGGCACACGAAGGTACAGGTGCCGCAGGCCAGACATGGTTTATACAGTTCCTCCCAGAGTGGAGAGTTGAATTTGGCATCGAGAGCGTCACCGCCCCAGCCTTCCAGTGAAAGTTCCATATAAGGAAGCTGCTCTGTGATGGCGTGGATTGCAGCTTTCTCCACTTCCACTTTTTCATCCATGGCCGCATCGTCCGTCAGCAGTTCTTTGACTGCCTCTGTCAGAGCCTCGCCTTTCTCTGTCAGCGCTTTCCAGCAAAGCTGGCCGTCCACCATCCAGGTCGCAACGTCCGCTTTCGGCTCTGCGCAGTCAATGCCAAACACCTTGCAGAAGCAGGTTTCTTCCGGCTCATGACAGGCCATAGCCACGATGGTTCCGTGCTCTCTTCTGGCACGGTAAAAGGTATCTACCGGTTCTGCCAAAAAGACTTTATCCAGCACTTCCACACCCTGCACATCGCAGGCTTTCATACCGAATACCACAAATCTCTGTTCTTTCAGCGCTTCCGGTTCGACAGAAAGCTTCTTTCCGTTTCTTTTTACGGTATACAGATTTTCGCTCTGCGGAAAAAATGCATCCTTGGGAGATTTGACGGTTTTCAAAACATCCAGATTGACGTCGGCTTCCTCCGTCCAAACCCCGTAATTCACCTGGCCGCAATTCTCGATGGGCAGGTATAATTCCTGACTCTCGGCAATTTTCTGGAATAATGCCGACAGATTTTCTTTCGCTATCTTATACATACATTATCCCCTTTCTGCCACGACACCCGGCTCTACGTCCTCAAACGTATAGCTGGTCAGCGGTCCTTTCTCTACCACTTCTTCTCCTGCCTGATACTCTCCGTAAAATTCATCGATATCTTTGATGAACTTGCGGTTGAACAGATGAAGCGGAATGCCCTGCGGACATACACGGCTGCATTCGCCGCAGTCGGTACATCTTCCTGCCACATGGAAGGCGCGGATGATATGGAACATTTTTTCCTCAAAGGAATCCACATTGGCTTTCTGCGCGCTGTCAAACTTGGTGCTGTCGAAGACGCATTTGCGGCAGTTGCAGGCAGGACAGGCATTTCTGCAGGCATTGCAGCGGATACATTTGCTTAATTCCTTCTGGAAATAAGCAAATTTTTCTTCCGGACTCATGGCCTCGATACGCTCCACCTCCGCAAAACGTTCTGCATCCTGAGTATCTTTGGACTCGCCGATGATTTCGTCATAGATTTTATGCTCTTTTCCCTTGCACACATGGCATCTTTCCAGCATAGCGTCTGCGTATTTGCAGGTTTTTTCGCCGTAGATGGTCTGGATGGTCAGTGTTTCGCAGTCATCCGTCATCTCCGCGCCACTGATGCTCTTGATTCCCTTGATGCCCATTTTTTTCATGCGCTCGATATCCAGCTTGCCCTTGCAGCCCACGCCCACGATATAGGTTTTATCGCGGTCTACGCGGTGCTCGGACAAAAGCTGATTGAAGCTGTAGGTATCGCACGGTTTCAGGCAGACCATGGTTTTTCCTTCCAGCTTGCAGGCTTCAATCATGAGCTTACTCAGATTCGCTCCGCAGAAGCCGTTATATACAAAATCTTTAAAGTCTTCTTCTTTCTCGAAGTAAGCCGGTTCCGGATTGTAGGGCAGGTCTCCGGCTTTCCAGCCGAGAACGCGGGCTACCGTTCCGTCAGCCAGCAATTCCTTCGCGCGATCAATTATTGCCTGCATCTCAAATCCCCCAATCTTACATTCTTACCGAGAGAATAAATTTTTTCTACGAATTCATTCATGGTAGTAGAGAATTTCACGCCTTCCGCTGCCGATACCCATTCCACACGGGTACGTCCGTTTTCCACGCCCAGATAATCCAGCATGGAGAACAACAGCGTCATACGTCTTCTTGCGTAATAGTTACCGGTACTGTAATGGCAGTCTCCCGGGTGGCATCCGCAGAGGATCACTCCGTCCGCGCCCTTTTCAAAAGCACGCAGGATAAACATGGGATTCACACGACAGGAGCAGGGTACGCGGATAATCTTTACATCAGCAGGATAAGCCAGACGGCTGCTGCCTGCCAGATCGGCGCCTGCGTAGCTGCACCAGTTACAGCAGAACGCTACGATTTTCGGTCTGAATTCTTCCTTTGCTTCTATTGACATATTGCATCTACCTCCGCCAGAATCTGTCTGTTTGAGAATCCCTGCAGGTCCATAGCTCCGGACGGACACGTTACGGTACAAGCGCCGCAGCCCTGGCACAGTGCGTTATTGACCACTGCGATACGGCGTGTCTCACGGATACCATGATCGTTGACCAGTCTGTCCTCATAGGAAATGGCTCCGTAGGGGCAGACATTCGCACACTGGGAACATCCGTTGCACAGAAGTTCATCGGAATGTGCGGTACAGGGGTTGGTCATCAGTTTATCTTTTGCCAGAAGGCCGATTGCTTTGACAGCAGCCGCACCCGCCTGAGATACCGTCTCCGGAATATCCTTCGGACCCTGGCATACGCCGGACAGGAAAATACCTGCGGTGGGCGATTCTACCGGACGAAGCTTTGCGTGCGCCTCTGTCAGGAAGTTGTTGGTATCGATACTTGCAGTCAGCATGGTTGCAATCTTTCTTACGTCCGGGTTCGGCTCGATCGCCGCCGCCAGCACAACCATATCCGCTTCCTTCAGAATCTGCTTGTTGTCGATCAGGTCTACGCCGCGAACCAGCAGCTTTCCATTGGGCTGCGGAATAACCTTTCCGACCTGACCCTTGATATAATTCACACCGTAATCTTCCACGGCTCTTCTGTAGAACTCGTCGAAGTTTTTACCCGGCGTACGAACGTCGATATAGAATACGGTTACATTGACGTCCGGATATTTATCGCGGATCAGCATCGCATGTTTTGCCGTATACATACAGCAGATTTTCGAACAATAGCTCTTTCCTCTATTGTCCGCGCAGCGGCTTCCCACACACTGGATAAATACCATTTCCTTCGGCGCCTTGCCGTCGGAGAGTCTCTCCAGATGGCCTTTTGTCGGGCCGGCTGCATTCATGATACGCTCCAGTTCCAGAGAGGTAACGACGTCCTTGCTCTGACTGTACGCATATTCGTCATAGTTGTCCAGCTTGATCATATCGAATCCGGTCGCTACAACGATTGCGCCATATTTCTCAGTAATAATCTCATCCTGTTGGTCGTACTCGATGGCTCCCGCCTGACAAACCTTTGCGCAGACGCCGCATTTTCCTGTTTTGAATTTGATGCAGTTTTCACGGTCGATGACCGGCACGTTCGGGATGGCCTGGGCAAACGGCGTATAGATGGCCGTTCTGTTATTCAGCCCGCGGTTAAACTCGCTGGGCGTTTTCTTTGACGGACATTTTTCCTGGCAGACGCCGCAGCCGGTACATTTGTCCATGTTAACGCTTCTGGCTTTCTTACGGATGTCAACGACAAAATCGCCCACGAATCCGGATACGTTTTCCACTTCGCTATATGTATAGATGGTAATATTTTCATGAGCATTTGCTTCTACCATCTTCGGCGTCAGGATACAGGCGGAACAGTCCAGAGTGGGGAAGGTCTTGTCAAGCTGCGACATTCTTCCGCCGATACTGGGCGTTTTCTCCACGATATCCACTTTATATCCTGCGTCCGCGATATCCAGTGCGGTCTGAATCCCTGCGATACCTCCTCCGATAACCAGCGCACGCTTCGTTACACGGCTCTCGCCCGGTTTCAGCGGTGTATTCAGATTTACTTTGGCAATGGCAGCCCGCATCAGGATCACTGCTTTTTTCGTTGCCTCTTCCATATCTTTATGAATCCAGGAGCAATGCTCACGGATGTTGGCGATCTCCACCATATACGGATTCAGCCCTGCCCTTTGCGCGGCATTTCTGAATGTGGTCTCATGCATACGCGGAGAACAGGAACATACCACGATACCCGTCAGGTTTTTCTCCTGAATTGCTGCCTGGATTTTGGCCTGTCCGGCTTCGGAACACATATACTGGTAATCTTCCGCATGGACAACGCCCGGCTCCATCAGAGCCATCTCGGCTACTTTTTTCACATCTACCGTTGCGGCAATATTGCTTCCGCAGTGGCAGACAAATACTCCTATCCTTTGCATCCGGTCTACCTCCTGTATCTTCTAAATGCGCTGACAAGCAGCTGCTGCGGTACATCCGGATCCAGAAGCTCCGGAATCTCGTTCGGGGACAGATAATCCTGATCCCTCTGGCGAACCACGATCTGTCTTGCAGCGTCGATCAGCTTACCCGGTTTGACATCTCTCGGGCAGCGCTCTACGCAGGCAAAGCAGGAGAGACATTTCCACAGAGACTTAGACTGAACCAGCGACTCAATATCTTCATTGACGACATAAGATACAAACTGATGAGGCTTGATATCCATCTCATTGTAGGATGGACAGGACGCAGAACATTTTCCGCATTTCATGCATTTTAAAGGATTTACGCCGCTGATCTCTTTGATCTGCTCAGCCTGTTTATTCACGGTACTCATGCGTTCTCCACCCCTTTCGCGCATGCTTTGCAGCCGGTATCTCCCCAGGTAGCGTCAACCGCATGCTTCATAAGCTCCTCTGCCTCTTCCTTCACGCCCAGCGCCTCTGCCAGAAGTTCGGTAAAGTAAACCACCGGAAGCTTTTCGTCTGTGCTTTTTTTCAGATTGTACATACACAGAGGACAGGCAGTAATCAGCATTTCCGCTCCAAAGCCTTCCGCACTTTCTACAATATCACTGCACATATTTTTTGCCATCTCTTTTTCCTTCAGAGATATGTATCCGCCGCAGCACTCATTCCGATACGGATAAATGACCGGTTCCGCGCCAATGGCACGGATGAAATCCTCCAGAATCTTCGGATTTTCCGGATTGTCAAATCCCATAATGCTGCCGGGGCGAAGAAGCAGGCAGCCATAGTAAGCGCCAATCTTTTTGCCCTTCAGCGGGTTCACTACTTTTTTCTTCAGTTCATCGAAGCCTACCACGTCGCGCAGGACTTCGAGATAGTGCAGCACACGGGTCTCGCCTGTATACGGCTCGTCAAGCTGCAGATAATTATTCGCTCTGGTTTGAATATCCTCCACATGTTTCATGTCATCATTGACACGTTTGATCACATGATGACAGGCAGAACAGACCGTTACCAGATCCTGGCCTTTTTCCCTGGCGTCGTTCAGAGCGCGCACCGAAGAAAGCTTGGTTGCGATCTCGTCGGTACCCAACGGATATACCCCGCCGCAGCACTGCCAGGACTCAATCTCTTCCAGTTCAAATCCCAGCGCCCTTGCAGAAGCTCTGGCATAAGCATCCAGATCTTTTGCTTTGTTTTTCAGGGTACAACCCGGATAATAGCTGTACTTCATAGAAATCTCCCTTCCTGATTTTTATTGTTATTTTTTTAACATGTCGATATGTAAAAAAACAGCCGTACGGCTGTATTTCAAAAGTCCATGTAAAAAATCGTACTGCACTTAAACCGATCTTAGCCGGTACTGCTGCAGTCCGCATCAAAAAAGAATCCTCCCGGTTATGGCGCCGTCCGAAATTCTCTTTCCTCATCTATACAAGAACCATCTATACACCGTAGATGAAACATCCTGATACATAAGCAGGTCTCCTGGCTTAGGTCATCGCCGCCTTTCCCTTCCCACAGATTACAGACATTTCCCCTAGAAGCTGTCTTTCTCCGCAGTGGCATAAAAGGAAGCTCGCATACACAGTGACGGGATCGCTCCGGATTCTCACCGGATTCCCTATTAATTCTTTACAGAAACTTATGTATGATTGTCAATTTTATCATGTATTGCTGTTAAAAAAATAACATTTAGGACATTTTACCACACCGCCCCTGATTTTACAATCTTATTTTTGCGTTTTCACAAAAATAATTACATCAAATCCCGATTTTTTATAAACATTATCACGAAAGCCGCCAGCAGGACAGGACAGCAAAGCCAGATGGCCTTTTCCTGCAGACGCAAAGTCATCACACCCCCTGCCGCTGCCCCGGCAATAAACACGGCAATGAGACTGAAATACAAAAGACTCGTTTTCAGAACTTCCCGCTGGCCTGTGGCCCGGTAGTTGCAGAAAAGCTCTGTGGCAATCCGCAGGTTTCCAATGCACATAGTGGTGGCATAGGAGTTCCCCATCACTTTCCGAAAGCTCTGCACCTGCATGGCGCAGACAAAGGAAACCATAATGTTAGCAAGGAGATTCCACTCCTGGGGAAGAAATCCCGTCAGAAACAGCACGATGATTTCCAGCAGAATAACAATCTGTCTCCAGTGAATCATCTGCCGCTCTTTATAACGCAGCCGTATTTTCTGGGAAAAATAGATTCCTGCTGCAAAAGCGGCCACGGGAACCAGATACCGCAGGGTCATAGGCCAATTTCCCATGGCAAGATTCTGTCCCAGCAGCGCCATATTTCCTGTCTGTGCATTTGCGAACACGCCTTCCCGGCAGTTGTAGGTGTAAGTATCCTGAAAACCTCCGGAAATACACAGCAAAATAGCCACCAAAAGAGAATCGGACATCTGCGTCTGGCCATGCACACCATCTAGATGAAAAAAGTCAAGTTTCTGTTCCCAGTTGTGACTCTTTCCTGACATTTTAATTCCCCCTCTCATCCGTAATCCTTCGAAATATTGTCATAAATTTAACATACTCTGAATTATCTTGCAAGTGCCTATACTTCTGTCAAATGAATTTTTGTGTTACTTTTTTGCGTTCTTCATAGATTTTACTTGACAGTATTCTTATAAAAGCCTATAATAAATTTGCTAAAAGATTTACTGGTTAATATTTCACTAACTATTATAGATCATGAAATGAATGCCTTTATAATCTATAATAGTTAGTGAAATTTTTTTTGACCAGTATCAGGTAATTTAAGTAGGAGGTACCAGCTATGAACAAGGGTACAGTAAAATGGTTTAATGCAGAGAAAGGCTATGGATTCATCACAGGAGAGGATGGAGCTGACGTATTTGTACATTTTTCAGCCATCCAGGGAGAAGGCTTCAAGACTCTCGAAGAAGGCCAGGCCGTTTCTTATGATCTGACTGAAGGTGCTCGCGGAATGCAGGCTTCTAATGTTGTAAAGCTTTAATCCGTCTTACCAATTTAAGAACGAACATGCCAAGCAGGCTGCGGCAGACAGGATTGTTTTATCCGGCTGCCGCAGCCTCTTTTTGCATTATATTGTAATATAGGCGCCGTTGGCAGATTTCAGCGGAGGAACGGGTATTTTTCTCTTTAAAAAGTCCCGGCCCACTCTGCCAGAGACGCCGGATCCTGACGGCCGTTCAAAAGCCTTCCTTCCAGAATCCTGGCCCCAGGGCAGGAGGTCTGAAGACTTTTTGCCGTATCTCCAAGTCCGCTGCCCCCGGAGGTGGCAAAGGGCACGATGGTTTTCCCTTTAAAGTCATAGCTTTCAAGGAATGTCTGTATAATCCTGGGGGCTGTATACCACCAGATTGGAAATCCCACGAATATTACATCGTATTCTTCCATATTGGCTGCCCTCCCGGCAATGTCCGGCCTGGCTGCCGGATCCTTCATCTCCAGGGTACTCCGGCTTTTTTTATCCATCCAGTCCAGATCCTTCCTGGTATAAGGGATCGCCGGCTGTATCTTAAAAAGGTCAGCCCCCGCTGCACTGGCAAGGTTTTCAGCCACCTCTTCCGTAACGCCGCTGCAGGAAAAATAAGCTACCAGCTTTTTCATCTCACTCATCTTTTCATTCCCCTTCCTTTGTCAGTCTCGAAAAATATTCTCAGTTATTTATAGAATACAACTTGGAGTACAGGCAAAGTCAAGAGTTTTCCCACAGTATTTTCAGATCTGCCGTCAAAAAAAGGATGTTAAAGCCCCAAAAACGAGCCTTAACATCCTTCCTTAACCGTTATGTAAATCAGAAGAGCTTAGATTGCAGCCAGCTTTCTCCCAAGCCCTCTGCATGCCTCTTCTGCCTCATCATCCGGCGCTTCATTGCAGATGACCCCTTCAGAGTCCACAACAGCAGCCCCGGCCTTCTGCATCCGCTCTGCCCAGTTTCTCATCCATTCTCCATCGCCCCATCCATAAGACCCAAACAAGCCGATGGTTTTTCCGCTGACTTTTTTCTCAAGCTCAGCCACAAAAGGCTCCACAATGGTCTCTTCCAGCTCTTCATCTCCCATAGAGGGGCACCCAAGGGCAAAAACAGCCTGCTCTGACAGTTCTTCCACAGTAATATCTTCGATGGAAACTACTTTGGCAGTTTTTCCGGCTTCCTCCACGCCTTTTCCAACCATCTCTGCCATAGCCTCTGTGTTTCCTGTACCGCTCCAAAACGCTACAATAATCTGATCCATTTTCTTTTTTCCTCCTGCTATATTTAAAATTTTTATGCCTGTATGTTCTCTCTGCAGACACGGCAGATGTCCGAAAGTTCCGCTCCCTGCCTGCAAAGCTGCAGAACAGCCTGCTTTGCGTACTGATACAGTTCAAAAATGGCCTGTGCGTAATCCACATCATCGTAAACCTTCCAGTAGCCGGAAAGCCTAAAATCTCTGCCTTCATGCTCAATGAATCCCAAAACGTCCTTCAAGGGATACCCAAGCAGCAGCCCCATTTCATGGGGAAAACCGTCTCTTCCCTCTTTGTACCCTGCAAAACGGCTTCTGAACTGCAGCAGCATTCCTGCGAGACTTAAGCTCCTCTCATATCCCTGGCTTAGAAGAAAGCTTTCATTCTGCGGATCTCCCATGACCGCCTTTACCTTTGCAGGCTCAAACAGCAGCCAGTAATCTTTTCTCTGGGAAGTGTACAAAAGACATCTGGCCAGCCGGGTTCCCTTTAACTCCCAGCCAAGCAGTTCTTCGTGGCCTTTTTCCATAATCAGCAGATTGGACGGTTTCACTCCCGCCAGTACAGGAGCGCATTGCCGCCCCACAGCAAACCTGACTCCCTCGGTTCCCATCGCCCTCACCTCCGTCATCTTTGATCCTTCACCATGACCTTGCACCCACAGTTCAAGACTCGCTTGCCAGTAATTCCTTTCCGAATCTCTGCGCATTATAGTCTCTGCCGTCTGCACCGGAATTATGCGCATACGCTGCAATGTGCCCTTAACAGTTCCTGGAGAGCGGCAGCACTGCTGCTGTGGCAGCGCAGTACAGGAATATTATTCCTTTTAGCTTCCTGAAGCGTACTTCTTACCATTTTGTGGGAGACCGTATTTGTAAATAGGATAAAGAAATCAGGGCATCCCAGTTTCTTCCGGATCGCTCCGTTTTCCTTCGCAAAAACCTTAGCCTTACATCCGTGTTTTTTGCAGATTCCTTCATACTGACAAACCATACATTCATTTCCTCCGATGATAACAACGCTCATAGAATCCCTCCCGCCCTCGCTTTTAGTTAGACTTTTCTAACTTCATATGTAAAAAGAAACGGCCCTTCGCCGAAAAAGTTAGTTTATGCTAACTAATATAGCATTCTATCCGCCCTTTGTCAAGACGCAGATAGAAATACCGGCTGCTCAGGGACCGGACTGTGAACGACGCATCTGCATCCTGGCCTGGCTGAAAGCTTCCAAAATAATTCCTCTGGCTCTTTTCGCCTTGTCCTCATCCAGGCTCTCCACGCCTGACAGCGGATAAGGCAGGTTCATCTTCTCATACTTGGCAGTCCCCATAGTATGGTAGGGAAGAACCTCAAGCCCTTTCAGGTTCTCAAAGCCCGCCAGCATCCTTCCCAGACGGCGCAGGTGTTCTGCCTCATCGGTAATTCCCGGCACTACAACATGGCGGACTACCATGGGAATATCTGCACGCTCCAGCGCCCTGGCAAACTCCAAAATATGCTTCTGGCTCTGGCCGGTAAGCTTTTTATGCTCTTCCTCGCTGCTGTGCTTGATATCTAAGAGCACAAGATCCAGAACCTGAAACAGCTTCTCAAATTCCCCCTGCCGTTCCCGCCGGTACAGAATCCCGGAGGTATCAAGGCAGGTATGGATGCCTTCTTTTTTGGCCGCTCCAAATAGAGCCGTGAGAAAGGGAAGCTGCATCAGAGGTTCTCCCCCTGTGGCAGTGATTCCTCCCGACTTGTAAAAAGCCGCATTCCTTCTGTAGTCGTTTAAAAGCTCCTCCACGGTCCGTTCCGTGCCCGCCCCCATTTTCCAAGTATCAGGATTGTGGCAGTACAGGCACCGCATGGGACAGCCCTGGAAAAAGATAACAAAACGAACCCCGGGACCATCAACGGTCCCGAAGCTCTCTGTAGAATGAATTTGTCCCCTCAGGCTGCAGTCCTCTCCCATTTCCTACATTTCCTTGTGGAAGGTCCTGGAGATTACCTCGTCCTGCTGCTCCTTAGTGAGCTTATTAAAGTTGACAGCATAGCCTGATACACGTACCGTAAGCTGCGGATATTTCTCCGGATGAGCCTGGGCATCCAGCAGGGTCTCCCTTGTAAAAACATTCACATTCAGATGATGGCCTCCTTTTTCCGCATAGCCATCCAAAAGATTTACCAGGTTGTCAATCTGTGCATCGCTGATATTCATATTTTAAAGTCCTCCTGTCTATTTGAAATTCATTCTGGGTGCGTCATTATTCCTCCCCTTCCATGGTCAGGTTCGGCTCGCAGCAGGCGCAGTCCGGTTCCAGGGAGAAGCTCAGATCGTCCAGACTCAGGGAATCCAGCATAACCACATCCTCTTTTCCCAGCGCTCCAGGGATAATGGAAAAGGTGTTGGAAATCCCGTCCTGTGCCTCCTTGAAAGGAAGCTTGGCCACAGAACTTAAAGATGCCACCGCCCCGTGGCTGTCTCTTCCGTGCATAGGGTTGGCGCCGGGAGCAAAAGGCTCTCCCGCTTTTCTTCCATCCGGCGTGGCCCCAGTATTTTTTCCATAAACCACGTTGGAGGTGATCGTCAGGATAGACGTAGTGGGAATACCGCCTCTGTAGGTCTGAGTAGTACCCACATAGTGCATAAAATCTTTTACAATCTTGTAGGCAATCTCATCTGCACGGTCGTCATCATTTCCATATTTGGGATAATCGCCCTCAACTTCAAAATCCACCACAATGCCGTTCTCGTCACGGATCGTCTTTACCTTGGCGTATTTAATGGCAGAAAGTGAGTCCGTGATCACAGACAGGCCTGCAATACCTGTGGCAAACCATCTCGTCACGTTCTTGTCATGGAGGGCCATCTGTATCCGCTCATAGCAGTACTTGTCATGCATATAATGAATAATATTCAGGGCATTTACATAGACATGGGACAGCCAGCGGCTCATGTCATTGTAGCGTTCCATCACCTCGTCATAATCCAGGTATTCCGAAGTAATGGGACGGTATTTGGGGCCTACCTGTTTCTTGGTAATCTCATCCACACCGCCGTTGATGGCATAGAGCAGACACTTGGCCAGGTTCGCCCTGGCTCCGAAAAACTGCATTTCTTTTCCCACTCTCATGGAGGACACGCAGCAGGCAATGGCGTAATCGTCTCCATGGGTCACCCGCATAAGATCATCGTTCTCATACTGAATAGAAGAAGAGGCAATGGAAGTCTTGGCGCAGAACCTCTTAAAATTCCTTGGCAGCCTTACGGACCACAGAACCGTCAGATTCGGCTCCGGCGCAGGCCCCAGGTTCGTAAGGGTATGCAGATAACGGTAGGACATTTTTGTAACCATACTCCTTCCGTCGATCCCCATACCGCCGATGGATTCCGTCACCCAGGTAGGGTCTCCTGAGAAAAGAGCGTTGTATTCCGGGGTTCTGGCAAATTTCACAAGACGCAGCTTCATGACAAAGTGATCCACGAACTCCTGAATCTGCGCCTCGGTAAAGGTTCCATCTCTCAGATCTCTCTCAGCATAAATATCCAGGAAGGTGGATGTACGCCCCAGAGACATTGCCGCCCCGTTCTGCTCCTTGATGGCTGCCAGGTAGCCGAAATACAGCCACTGGATCGCCTCCTGTACGTTCCTGGCAGGCCCGGAAATATCATATCCATAAATCTTTCCCAGTTGTTTCAGCTCTTTCAGAGCTTTAATCTGCTCGGAAAGCTCTTCTCTGGTACGGATGACATCTTCATACATATTGCTTCGTGTCCCGGCCTTCTGCTCTTCCTTGTCCTCAATCAGCCGATCCACTCCGTACAGGGCTACCCGCCTGTAATCTCCGATAATTCTTCCCCGCCCATACGCATCGGGAAGACCTGTAATAATATGGCTGGAACGGCAGTTTCGCATTTCCGGGGAATATGCGTCAAATACACCGTCATTGTGGGTCTTGCGATATTTTGTGTAAAATTCCACGATTTCCGGGTCTACATGATACCCGTTTTCCTCGCATGCCTTTATGGCCATGCGGATTCCCCCGTTTGGCTGAAGCGCCCGCTTAAAAGGCTTGTCTGTCTGAAAGCCCACGATCTTTTCCTTATCTTTATTCAGATATCCGGGGCCATGGGAAGTAATGGTGGAAATAATGTGAGTATCCATATCCAGGACGCCGCCTTTTTTCCTCTCTTCCTCAGACAGCTTCAATACCTGTTCCCACAATTCCCTGGTAGCCTCCGTGGGACCCTCCAGAAAGCTCTCGTCCCCCTCGTAGGGCGTGTAATTCTTCTGAATGAAATCCCGCACGTTAATCTCTTTTTCCCAGACTCCTCCTCTGAATGAAGCCCATTCCTGTCTCATAGACATCCTCCTTACTTTTAGTTAGCTCCGCATAACCTCCTTATGCCTACAATATAAAGTATTGTCCCCTATCCGTCAAGAAAGATCCGGGTAAATATTGTATAATTTTCTGCACAATCCGCGGGCATCATAGTTGAGGGCTTTCGACCCTGGCATCTTCCCATACAAAAACCGCATGGGTTTTCTCTTATTCCCATGCGGCTGCTGTATAAGTCCATTCTAAAAGCACATTTTCCTGATGTACGTTTAGTTTCCACATTCAATACTGATCTCATTAAACATAGAGAGTACATCCTCCACCTGGAGCTTTTTCTTCTCTTCGCCCCTCTTGTCCAAGATTACCTTTCCCTGATGCATCATCAAAATCCGGCTGCCATATTCGATGGCGTAGCGGAGATTATGGGTCACCATAATAGAGGTAAGCTTCTTTTCCCGGACAATCTGATCGGTCAGCTTCATATTAATCTCTGCTGTCTTCGGGTCCAGGGCCGCCGTATGTTCATCCAGAATCAGAAAGTCCACCGGCGTCATAGTCGCCATGAGAAGAGCCAGGGCCTGCCGCTGTCCTCCTGAGAGGGATCCCACTCGGATGTCCAGCTTATCCTCCAGATGAAGATTCAAAGCAGAAAGAAGTTCTCTAAAAGCGCTGCGTTTTTTCCTGTCCACTCCCCTGGTCAGGTTGTAGGGGCGCCCCTTATTCTCAGCCAGAGAAAGGTTTTCCAGAATCGTCATAGAAGGGCATGTCCCCAGTGCCGGATTCTGGAATACCCTTCCGATGCTGCCCATTCTCTTATATTCCTTCTGATTGGTGATATCCTTGCCGTTCATCAGAATCTGTCCAGAGTCCACCAAAATGCTGCCGCAGATAATATTCAGCAGTGAGGTTTTTCCGGAACCATTGCTGCCTACCACAGCCACAAATTCCCCATCGTCAATGTGAAGGTTAAAATCCTGAAAGAGGCACATCTCATTTACCGTTCCCGGATTGTAATATTTATGAATTCCCTTTAAATCAAGCATTGACCTTCACCTTCCTTTTCCTCTCTGTTCCCAGAACCAGGATCAGTAAAAACAGTACAGCCGTAACCACCTTCATATAAGTGGAGGGAAGTCCCAGGCTGATAGCCAAGGCCACGCACCCTTTATAAATGACAGATCCGATCACCACGCTGGAAGTCACCCGCAGCACCGTAACCTTCCGAAACAGGCTGGTACCGATAATGACGCTGGCAAGTCCGATTACCACCGTTCCGGTTCCCATGCTCACGTCAAAGTACCGCTGCTGCTGAGCAAAAATACATCCTCCCAGGGAAACCAGGCCATTGGCTACCGCCAGCCCAACAATCTTCACAAACCCTTTATCTACATGCAGAGAGGTGACAAGCCTGTCGTTGTCTCCCACTGCCCGGAGCATCATCCCAGACTTTGTCCTGAGATACCAGTCCAGAAGATATTTGCTGATCAGCATAATCACCGCAATAATAATCACCTTGTCGAAGTCTTCTAAAAATGCGGGACAGTACTTTTTCACAAAATCATTTTCAAAAATCGTGGTCTTATTATAGATGGGGAGATTCGCCCGGCCTGCCACGGCCAGGTTTATGGAATAAAGCCCCGTCATCATAATAATTCCAGAAAGGAGATCCCTGACCTTCAGCTTTACATGAATCAGACCGGTACAAATCCCTACTAAAACCCCTGCCCCAAAGGATACCGGAAGGGTCAGAAGAGGATTCATATCCCGGCTGATCATAACAGCCGTAATGGCAGCTCCCATAGGGAAGCTGCCATCCACGGTAAGGTCCGGGAAATCCAGGATTTTATATGTGATATATACGCCCAGGGCCATAATCGCATAGATCATTCCCTGCTCCAGAACACTTAATAACAAAACCATAAAACGACTCCTACTCTACCGTAATCTCAGCGAACACTTCTGCCGCATCCGCAATATACTCTTCATCCAACTCAAAGCCAATTCCCTCTGCCGCCGCTGTATTCACATACAGGCTTGCGCCGGAGCATACCTGATACTCCAGGTCTGAAGCCGCCGCTTCTCCTTTGAGCACCTGAGCCGCCATAGCACCTGTCTGCTTCCCAAGCTCTATATAATCAATCCCCATGGAAGCCATGCATCCGTTCTTTACCTGCTCCACCTCAGATCCAAATACAGGAATTCCTGCTTCATTGGCTGCTGCCAGCACCGTCTGCAGAGCTGACACCACCGTATTGTCCGTAAGATTGTTGATACAGTCTACCTTTCCCGCCAGATCCGCAGCCGCCATCTCTACATCGGCAATGGTATTGATCCCGGATTCAACGATCTCAAATCCATACTCCCCAGCCGCCTCTTTATACTGTTCAATGGTGCTGAGAGAATTAGCCTCGCTGGTGGTATAGAGAATCCCGATGGTCTCGGCATCCGGCATAAGGGCACGGATCATCTGAAGCTGCTCCTCCACCGGAAGCTGATCCGCTGTTCCCGTAATATTGCCCACGGAAGTCCCATCTTCATTTGCAAGTCCCGCCCCTACCGGGTCGGACACTGCGGTGTAAATCACCGGGATATCCGCCTCCATGCAGCTATTGTAAGCGCTCATGGCGCTTGGGGTGGCAATGGCACAGATCATATCTACCCCCTGGGAGACAAAACTGTCGGAAATCGTACTGGCCGTGCCCGTGTCAGACTGGGCATTCTCGAAAATCACTTCCAGATTTACCCCTTCTTCAATACCTGCTTCTTTTAATCCCTCCAGGAAACCTTCCCGGCAGTTATCCAAAGAGCCATGCTCCGCAAACTGTGAGATACCAATGGTATAAGAATCTTCCTCCGCCATAGCTGGGACAGAAACCAGGGATCCCATCATACATCCTGTTAAAACGGCTGCTAATAACATGTTTCTCTTTTTCATAATGATTCTCCTTTCCTGAAGGCAGATGAGGGTCAAGAATTCGGGACTTTAAAAAGAATCCCGTAGCGCAATCCATGCGGAGCTTTTACTCTGTAGGAACGAAGTTTCCTAAACAAAGAACAAAAGTGCGCATCGCCGCGCGAAGCGCTTTTTATGATATAGGAAAGTGAGAACTTTCCTATATCATAAAAAACCGCCCCAGGCTCTCTGCCTGAGACGGTAATAAAATCTTATTATCGCGGTACCACTCAACTTGACGAAATGTCCACTCTGCCATGTACAATAAAATAAATTAAATTATACACTCCGGATTCATAACGGCTCCGGTTCCCGTCAGCGCCTACTGAGGATTCCCCGTTCAGGCTGCCCTCGAAAGTCCATTCAGCAAACCATTCAATACTGCCTTCCCACCGCCGGCAGCTCTCTGTGATCTCCTGTGTCAGCTTACTACTCTTTCTCATCGGTTTCGCTTTATTCCACTAAAGCATACCATTGATCCTTTTATTTGTCAATGGAAATTTTAGGATTCCATTATTTTATTTTTATCTTGATCGTGGCTTTCTTGCCGCTGCCGTCTTTAGCCTTGGCCGTGATGGCAACCGTTTTTCCCTTTCCCGCTGCCTTGGCCGTCACCACTCCCTTGGAAGATACCGTGGCGTATTTTTTGTTGCTGCTGCTCCACTGAAGCGCCTTGCTTCCTCCCTTCCCAACTTTTACCGTGGCTTTTATGGTGGTTTTTTTGCCAGCCTTCAGGGTTTTTGAACCCTTCAGCGTGATCTTGCTCACTGCCCCTTTGATCTTTACCTTAAAAGTGGCCTTCTTGCCGCTGCCATCCTTGGCCCTGGCCGTGATGGTAACCGTCTTGCCAGCTCCCGCTGCCTTGGCCGTCACCACGCCCTTGGAGGACACTGTGGCGTATTTTTTGTTGCTGCTGCTCCAGGTTACCGCCTTGTTGGAGGCATTGGAGGGAGACACGGATGCTTTCAGGGTGATTTTCTTTCCCGCAAGCACACTGGTCTTTCCTTTGATTTTCAAAGCTTTTACTTTTACTGCCTTGGTAATCTTAACCTTAAACGTGGCTTTTTTGCCGCTGCCATCCTTGGCCTTGGCCGTGATAGTAACCGTCTTGCCAGCTCCCGCCGCCTTGGCCGTCACCACGCCCTTGGAAGTCACCGTGGCATATTTTGTATTGCTGGAACTCCAGGTCACCGCTTTATTGGCAGCGTTGGAGGGAGACACGGATGCCGTCAGCGTAATCTTTTTCCCTGGGGCTACGCTGGTCTTTCCTTTAATCTTCACGCTGCTTACCTTTACACTGGGCTTGACAAGCTATTCTCTCTCCGAATATCCGCAGACCGTACATTTGCGGGTCCGATAGGACTTGTCGCTGCTGTAGGTCCACGCACCCATCACGTGATCCCCGTATGAATAGGATCTCTGCCCGCACCTGGTACAGGTACCCTCGCTGCGGCAGCTCGCACCCGCATAGTTATGTCCGTATGCTTTCGTCAGAACCACACCGCAGACTTTACAGCGGCTGTCTTTGGTACAAGTGGCAGCCGAAGCGGGCTGATGGCCGGCCGGCGGAATCGATTTGCCGCATTTTGTGCAGGCAGTATACTCTGTACAGGATACACTTCCGCTGTGGCCGCTCTTAGCTTCCAAAACCTGTCTGCACACTGTACATTTTATATCCTTCTCACAGTTCGTCCCTGCTTCTGGATTATGGGCGATTGCAACCTGCGTCGCAAAAGAACGTGTTCCGCAGGTCAAAGTAAGGGTCTGGCTGCTTCCGCACTTTTGCCCATATAAAGTAGCCCCTACGACACTGGAACAAATTCCAATCGTAAAGCTTCCGTCCGACTTCCAGGTCAAGCCCGGGGAGCTGGCATACAGCGTAAGGAATCTCCGGCTTGCGATGGCAGTATTGCGGTTCAAAACGACCACGCCCTTCCCAGCTCCTCCTGCCGTCAGCTTTACCACCGCATCGGCGGAGAAAGAAGTACTGGATTCCTGCACGTAAAGCTCCAGTACAGAGGGCCGCGCTTTTACTGCAATAGCTTTATTGGCATACCCAGAAAGAACACTGCCGCTTCCCCCCGATCCGCTTCTAAAAAGCTGTACCCCATACCATGCGCCATTGGCATAGAAACAGCCAACACCGATCTGCGACACACTGTCATTTAAAATATTCGCCCGGTGGCCTGGCGAGTTCATCCAGCCGTTCATAGCGCTTGCCGCACTCGTAAATCCCACACTAATGTTCTCTGCCCTGGTCCCTGACGTTCCCATAATATCCAGCCCTCTGGTACCGTCCGGCCTGGTATGGGAAAAGTACAGCGCACTCTCCATAGCACGGATCATGGCTAAATTCTGAAGGTCCCCGGTCTGGGTAAGAGTACTCAGTCCCGCAGCCGACCGCTCCTGGTTGACTATATTTACGATCTCATTTGCCATGTCATAATCCAGACCGCCCCCATAGTGCAGCTCAACAGTTTCCTCCGCAAAGGCCACATTGCCCCACCAAAGGCTCAGCACAAGAACCAGCAGCGGCAGCACAAACCGACCCCAGGTACGGCCTTCTCTTTGTTCCATAACTCTTTTCATCACTCATCCCTCCGCCCGTAGTCTAATCTCCTTATTGTTTTATTCTATCATAAATAACCTGATTTTTCTATTGCCAATCCAATCAATCGATCTGTTTGGTCAGCCATAAACAAAGGAATATTTAAGACATCATCATCCAGCTTCAAATTATCCAAAGAAAACCGTACACGGAGTTTTACTTGATTCGGGAACCGCTCTTTAAATTTCTTCAGACTTCTGCTGGTTCTGTTTGCCTCCGACTTAACTTCTACAGGAAAAATGTCATTCTCCCGCTGAATAAGGAAATCAACTTCGTAAGGAGGATTATTCTGGCTCCAATAACGGGGAACTACTTCAAGCTGAGTGAGCAAGGTCTGAAGCACAAAGTTCTCAGTCAGTGCGCCCTTGAATTCAGTAAACAGGCGATTCCCCTCACCAAAGGCAGTGGGCGCCAACTGTGCCAGACGGCGCAGCAGTCCTACATCTACCAGATAAATCTTAAACGCTGACAAGGCATCGTAGGTTGCCACCGGCAAGCCTGGAGCTGTACTGCGGTAGATCTTATGCACCAATCGGGCATCTACCAGCCATTGCAAAGCATCCTCATATTCCCGGGCCCTTGCGCCCTCTTTGACAACCTTATAAAGAAACTTCTTATTCTCCCGGGCCAGTTGGGACGGTATAGACTTCCAGATCATAGAGATCTTGGGAAACTCACTGAGATTGGGATGCTTGGCAAAGTCCCGCTCATAAGCGTTAATGATCCCGGACAAGGCCTCCTGCATGGCTGAGATATCCCGTGCTTCTGTCCACATAAGTACAGATTCCGGCATACCTCCGGTTACATAATACATCTTCAATTTTTCATAAAGCGGATTGAAAAAGACATCTGGAATCGGTTCAATGGCATCTATACTCTCCAAATATCCGGCAAGATTTCCATCGCCGTTAGCCATCAGAAATTCAGTAAATGTCATAGGATCAATCTGCATAAAATTAACCTTACCCACCGGAAAGGAGGACGGCTTTGCCAGGGCAATTCCCAGCAGAGAGCCCGCACAAGCAATATGGTACTGCGGTGCATTCTCACAGAAATATTTCATGGAATTAATTACTTTGGGACAGTCCTGTACCTCATCGAAAATAATGAGGGTTTTTTCCGGCATAATCTTTTGACCGCTGGCCATCATTAAATTCTGCAGAATCCGGTTCACATCCTTAGTAGTCTCAAACAACTGCTTATATTCCTCGTTTTCATCAAAATTAAAATAAGCTGTATTTTCATAATAACGGCTGCCAAATTCTTTGAGGATCCAGGTTTTCCCTACCTGCCGCACACCTTTCAAAATCAGCGGTTTACGATACGGAGAATTTTTCCAATTCACCAGCTTCTGTAAAATTAAGCGTTTCATAAACACACCCCTCCGCATTTTTATTAATATTTTTGTGATTTAAATCACATTTTTATAGCAACCTAGGAATGGCCTCTCCAAGTATGAAAGATACACAGCCAACCTTTTAGAAAATT
>HHCFC01400__coassemble_1518_pt1 | contig 21808 bp, 14 predicted proteins | sample HHCFC01400__metabat2_high_PE_014 | metagenome-assembled genome bin HHCFC01400
AATATGCAAGGGCGCATGGCGCTGTTACGAGAAATGATGTCATCGGATTGCTCGAAGTGAGTGCATCCACTGCAGTCAGAGTCCTGAAGAAACTGGTAAAAAGCAATCTGTTAAAGCAGAACGGAAACGCAAGGAGTACAAAATATACCATTGTAAAATAATAAAAAGATGATATCTTGCTATACAAGTTTTTCGGTGCGCAATAAATAAAACACCCCGGGGATTATTAAGTATCCCTTTTGGCAGATGACCTATTAGAATCCGAAGGCGGTGTACAGCTTGAATCTGGAGGCGGCAGCGCCCTTTTGCTAATAATGAGTTGAAACGATTAACAAAAACACCTAAGCTGTATTTCTGTGATACTGGATTGTGTGCCTATTTGTCGATGTGGCTTACCAGGGATACTTTGATGCAGGGAGCGGCTAGCGGGCATTACTTTGAAAACCATGTTGTGATTGAGCTTTTGAAAAATTTTTCCTGCTCAGCAGATAAAGCAAATCTGACATACTACCGGGATTCCAACGCAAAAGAAATTGATGTGATTGTAGAAGAAAATGGATTGGCCCATCCACTGGAAATCAAAAAATCCGCAAATCCTGACCGCAGAGAAATCAAAAAATACAATGTACTTGACAAGACAACCTTGGAGCGCAGCAGCGGAGGTATCGTTTGTATGTGCGAAGAAGTAATACCAATTGATAAGAAAAACTGCTTCATTCCTTGTAATTTGATATAAAGGTCCGCATCTGGAAGGGACCATGTCCGTCAGGGATATTCCTCTGTTCCGGGCCAGAGAAAGACACACTGGAAAAGGAAGTGAAATGGCGGAATTTATACCATTTATCCATAAGGCAGAAAGAATAAGAAAAAGGGAGAAGGCTGAAAAATAAAATGTGGCTTATATATGCTGTGGCATCTGCCTTTTTTGCGGGTGTAACTTCTATTTTGGCTAAAATTGGCATACAGAAAACGGATTCTACCGTGGCCACCGCCCTGCGGACGGTAGTAGTATTGATTTTTTCTTGGAGCATTGTGTTGGTGACGGGGGCTCAGTCCCAGATTGCTGTTCTTGATAGAGAGACGGTGCTCTTTCTGGTTTTGTCAGGACTGGCCACAGGAGCCTCCTGGCTGTGTTACTTCCGGGCTTTGCAGATAGGAGAGATTAATAAAGTAGTGCCGATTGACAAGTCCAGCACAGTGCTGACCATACTTTTGGCATTTGCTTTCCTGGGAGAGAGCATTAGTTTTCCCAAAGGACTGGCGGTGGCTGCTATTGCGGCTGGGATCTTCCTGATGATAGAACGTAAAGGAGCGTCCTCAGAGTCCTCTGAACTGAAAAAATCTGGATCGGCCTGGATTTTCTATGGGGCAGGATCTGCTGTCTTCGCCAGTTTGACTGCAATCCTGGGGAAAATTGGCATTACCGGTGTGGAGTCCAATCTGGGAACGGCTATACGTACCAGCGTAGTCCTTATTATGGCGTGGATGATGGTGCTTGTCACAGGAAAGAGCAGGGATATTTCTGAGATCTCCCGAAAAGAATTGCTCTTTATCTGTCTTTCGGGAATTGGCACAGGAGCCTCCTGGCTGTGTTATTATCGGGCTTTGCAGGAGGGCCCGGCCAGTGTGGTAGCTCCCATAGATAAGCTGAGTATTCTGGTGACGGTTTCGTTTTCCTATTTTGTATTCGGCGAAAAGCTCAGCAAAAAGGCAGCGGCAGGACTTGTGCTGCTTACAGCGGGAACGGCAGCTATGGCTGTACTGTGAACGGCTCTTTACTAAAGTAGAAAAATGGGGTAAGATAAGTTAAAAACCGTAAGAATACGGAGAAAAGGAGAAGGAAAATGGGTATTATTGAGAAGATGAGGCTGGATGGGAAAAAAGGCTTTGTAACAGGAGCGGCCAGGGGGATTGGAAAATGTACGGCAACGGCCTTTGCGGAGGCAGGAGCAGATGTGGCTATCGTGGACATCGACCTGGAAGAGGCAGAGAAAACTGCCAGAGAGATTGCTGAAAAGACTGGCAGAAAGGTGATTGCCCTGCGCACGGACTGTACGGATCAGGCACAGGTAGAGGCCATGGTAGATCAGGTGGTGAAGGAGCTTGGGGGGCTGAACTTCTGCCACAATAATGCTGGGATCTGCCTGAATGTACCGGCAGAGGAGATGACCTTTGAACAGTGGTATAAAGTCATCAACATTAACCTGAACGGCATTTTCCTTACAGACATAGCTGCGGGAAAATATATGCTGAAAAACGGCGGCGGCTCCATTATCAATACCGCTTCCATGTCCGCCCATATCGTAAACGTTCCCCAGCCCCAGTGCGCTTACAATGCGTCCAAGGCAGGGGTGATCCAGCTTACAAAGTCCCTGGCTATCGAGTGGGCCAAGAGAGGCGTGCGGGTCAACAGCATCAGCCCGGGATACATAGGGACAGAGCTGACTTTGAATTCTCCCACGCTGATTCCCCTCATTGAGCAGTGGAATGCTATGGCGCCTCTTGGCAGGATGGGAAAACCGGAGGAACTGGAATCCATCTGCGTTTACCTGGCCGGAGACACAAGTACCTTCACCACCGGGGCAGATTTTGTCATTGATGGGGCGTTTACTTGCTTTTAAAAATTATAGTTTATGAATATTGGAATCCCGCAGGGTCCAAGCTCGGTAAAAGCTTGGGCCCTGCGGCTTTTTGATTTATCGGACAGTACGGAAATCCGATAATCCAGGACGGAAAAAGAAAAAAGAACGGAAGCGGAAAAAGAAAAAAGAACAAAAGTGCATTGAAATCTTACAGAGAAACGGCGTTAAGTCCGATAGAATAGAATAAAATAAAATCAGTTGAGTTTGGGAGGATTCATATGAAACAGGTGCCATATATTGCGAAAAATGAAAATGGTATACCCACCTTATATGTAGAAAATGCTCCGTTTCTAATCATTGGCGGTGAATTGCACAACTCGTCATCGTCAAGTTTGGAATTTATGGAGCAGGAAGTATGGCCGTATCTTCGTCCCTTGTGTATGAATACAGTGGTCTTACCTATTGCCTGGGAAACTATGGAGGATGAGAAAGGGAACTATGATTTTTCCCTTCTGGAGGGACTGTTGACTCAGGCCAGGAGGGAAGGAAAAAAACTAGTGCTGCTGTGGTTTGGGCTTTGGAAAAACGGGGAGAGCTTTTATGTTCCGGCATGGATGAAAGAAGATTACCGCCAGTATTTCCGCGCCTGCTATGCAAAGGGGGTTCCTTCGGATACGATTTCTCCTTTCTGTCAGGCGGCGGTGGAAGCAGATCAAAGAGCGTTTTGCCGGCTTATGGAGTATCTGAAGGAATATGATGGGGAAGAACAGACCGTTATCATGGTCCAGGTGGAAAATGAAATTGGTTTTTTAGGGGCGGAACGGGATTTTTCTGAAGCGGCGGAGAAAAAGTACAGGGAAGCGATTCCTGAAAAATTAGAGTTTCTGAGCCCAAATAACGCAAAAGGGAATTCCTGGTACGAAACATTTGGAGAGAATGCGCCGGAGATGTTTATGGCATGGCAATATGCCTGTGCGGTAGAGCAGATTGTCTCAGAAGGGAAAAAGAGGTATCCCCTTCCCATGTATGTGAACGCATGGCTGAAACAGCACCCGGATCGTCCCGGGGTCTATCCGTCGGGCGGCCCGGTGGTCAGTATGTTATCTGTTTGGAAAGCGGCGGCCCCTTCCCTGGATTTTTATGCGCCGGATATTTATGTGCCAGACTTTAAGGGAACCTGCGAGGACTATGGAAGGGAGGGAAATCCTCTTTTTATTCCGGAAGCACGCCGTGATCCGGTGACAGCTTCCAATGCTTTTTACGCCTTTGGCGGGGGGCAGGCCCTTGGATTCTCGCCCTTTGGCATAGAGGATTTTATGAGAGAAAATTTTGTCCTTCCGGACGCAGGCCAGTTGGAAGAATTGAATATCGAAATGAGAGCTTTTAACTGCCAGGGAACAGGACCCTATATTCAGAAAAGCTACGAGATTCTTCAGGGAATTGAGGGGGAAATCCTGAAATACCGAGGGACAGACAGGATGAAAGCCTTTCTCAGGAACAATCCCGATGAACGGGGGGAAATAATTTCTATGGGAGAGTATGATCTTCAGTTGGACTACAGCGAAGGGATCTCTGGAAGCGGCGGGATCATTTTTCAGGAGGAGAAAGGGTTCTATATTGCGGGAAGCAATGTCAGGTTTCGTCCCCTGCCGAAAAAAGGAAGCGGCCTGCGTTTGACCATTGTAAGAATGGAAGAAGGAAGCTTTGTAAATGGAGTATGGAAAAGAAGGCGGATTTTAAATGGAGACGAACTTCACGAGCAGCGTTTGGGGGACCTGGCTGAGATGAAATATGTCAAAATCTGCCTGTACAACGCTTGACATGGAGGGAATGAGAAAAAATGGACAGAAATAGGGGATCGTTTGGTCAGCCAGGAGACTATGGATTTGCAAAAGACGGCAGCGCTTTCGTAATCAGAAAGGCGGAGACTCCAAGGTACTGGTACAATTATCTGTGGAATGAAGATCGCTACTGTGCGCAGATTTCCCAGATTGGTCATGGCCGCAGCTATTATCTTAGCGAAAAGGCTGATATGTGCATGATAAACAAAGATGGTGCCCGTTATGTGTATCTTCGGGACGATGAAACCGGGGAATGCTGGAACATTGGAAAAGGGCCTTTGAACACAGAGGTGGAGGAGTACCAATGCATCCATGAAATCAGCAGCTCCAGACTGCGGTCCAGATATCACGGTATCGAAGGTTCCTGGCGGATTTTTGTGCCGGAGAGAGGGTATCATGAGGTCTGGACATTGAATATCAAAAATGACAGCGCCAAGGAAAGGTGGATCAGCGTATTTTCAGCGGTCAATTTTTATATGGAAGGATTTCGTTACCCAAGATACTATGAAATGTACCGGTGCATGAGTACACAGTTTGATCAGCAGTTAAATGGGGTCTACTGTCAGGCATTCCACCCTTTTGCGCCTCATGGCAGATATAACGGGTTTCTGGCTTCATCGGAACCAGTCTTTGCCTTTGACGGGGATCTGACACGTTTTTGCGGGACGACAAGCACAGTTACAGAAGAGGACGCTTCGACCACAGCGCTGTTTCAGCGGCCGGAGGTGGTGATGGAGGGAAAGGACTGCACCAATTCCGAAGCAGCTTTGTTTATTTTAGGAGGGGTCCTGCAGCATAAAGTCATTCTTAAACCGGGGGAAAGGAAAGAATTCCACCTTGTCTATGGGATCAGCGAGTCTTTGGAGGAAGCAAGAAACACTGTGGAGAATTATACAGAACCGGGAGCCGCAGAGAAAGCCCTGGAAAAAGCTACGGAAGCTGTCAGCAGGAAATATAGAGGTCTGTCCATTGAAACGCCGGATGAAAAAATTAATCACGTCATGAATTCCTGGCTGAAAAAGCAGGTGGATTTCTGTATCGTTGGGAAAAAAGGTGTGAGAGACAACCTGCAGATTGCGGTGGCACTTTTGAATTACAGGCAGGAGAAGGCAAAGGAAGAGATTTTGGAATGTCTTCGCCATCAGTTTCAGGACGGACATACGGTGCTGACCTGGTATCCTTACGATGATACGCGCTACTCAGACCAGCCTTTTTGGATCATCTGGGCAGTATGCCAGTTGATCAAAGAGACCGGCGATTTTACGATATTAGAGAAACAGATTCCCTGGCAGGACGGCGGGGAGGCGGCGGTGCTGGAACATGTGAAGGCAGCGGTGAACCGTCTCATTGCCGATAAAGGGAAACACGGTTTAGCGCGCATTTTCTTTGCGGACTGGAACGATGCGCTGAATGTTACAACGGATCCGGAAGCGGAATCCGTCATGCTGTCCCATCAGGTTTGCCTAGCGCTGAAAGAGTTCAAGGAATTGATGGTGAAAAAAGGCGAGCTGGAGTATGCCCGGTGGCTTTCGGAAGAATACAGCAAGCTGAAGCAGAGCATCAATCAGTATGCCTGGGACGGGGAGTGGTACCTGAGAGCGTTAAGCAGAGATGAGAACATTGGATCGAAGGAAAGTGAAGGAAGCAAAATCTACCTGAACGCGCAGACCTGGGCGGTGCTTGGGGGTGTGGCTGATGGGGAGCGGCTTCCTAAGGTGATAAAGGCTGTGGATGGCATGGAACATGATTTTGGATTCCCCTTGAATCTTCCGCCTTATGAAACGTATTCTCCGCACGTGGGGAGGATGTCCGGGATGCTGCCGGGTCTCTTTGAAAACGGCGGGGTATACTGCCACGCCACCGGATTTAAGATCTTGATGGACTGTAAAGTGGGCCGGGGAAGCAAAGCGCTTGCCACCTTAAAGAAAATCATGCCTGACAGCATACAAAATCCATCCTGGCAGTCTGGAGCGGAGCCATACGTGTTCACCAACTGCTACTCTACAAATCCAGGATATTTTGGAAAGTCCTATCAATCCTGGACCACTGGGACCTCTGCCTGGGCGATGATGGGTCTCTATGAAGGGGTCATGGGAGTAAAACGGGATTACGACGGGCTTAGAATCTCCCCATCGTTTCCTAAGGAGTGGGAGTACGCAGAGCTGACCAGGCATTTCCGGGAGGCAGATTATCAGATTAAGATCTATAATCCGGAACATCTGGAAACCGGAAAGCTGAACATTTTCGTGGATGGTAAGCCGCTGGAAGGAAATCTTGTTCCGGATTTCCGGGATGGAAAGAAACATAAAGTTCAGGTTAATTTAAGATCAGGGCAGTAAAGTAGAAAAAAGAGAAAGAAGATATGCAAAGAAATTATCATTATATCTGTCCGGGACACAAGAAGATTCGTATCATCATTGACACGGATGCAAAGAATGAGGCAGATGACCAGTTCGCGGTGGTTCATGCGCTGCTTACTCCTAAATTTCATGTGAGAGGGCTGATCGGCACTCATTTCGGCAATTTTCATTCGGAGCATTCGATGCTGGACAGCTATGAGGAATGCCGTAGAATTACAGGATTGCTTGGATCAAGTGTAAATGTGTATAAAGGCGCGTCAAAAAAGATCGAATCGGAGATCTCTTACGAGTATTCGGAGGGGGCTGATTTTATTGTGAGAGAGGCTTTATCAGAAGATCCTTCCCCTCTATATGTATTATTTATGGGGCCGATTACGGATATGGCTTGCGCGCTGCTGAAACATCCGGAAATTGAAGACAAGGTAACGGTGATCTGGAATGGGGGAGAGCAGTACCCCCAGGGAGGTTTTGAGTTCAATCTCAGCAACGACATCCTTGCAGCTAATATTGTTATGAGATCAAATTTGAAGGTATGGCAGATCCCAGCAGATGTCGTTACGGAAATCGTGGTTGGAATTGCGGAGCTGGAGAAAAAAGTCCGGCCATGCGGTCAGATTGGGGCTTATTTGTTCCAGCAGCTTACAGAGTTTCATTTGCAGCCATATGTACAGTGGACGACAGGGGAAACATGGGGGCTGGGGGATTCCTGCACCGTAGGTGTTCTTCTTCATGATAATAAATATTATTATCGGATGCAGGAGGCGCCGGCATTTCGGGATGATATGACATATATTCCTAATACAGGATATCGGAAAATCAGAGTTTACCATCATATAGACGCAAGAATGGTGCTGGAAGATTTTTATAGCAAACTTTCGCTGGCTGCTCAGTAAAACAAGGGAGATAGGACTATGACGAAACAAACAGAGAAAAGTATTTTTCAAAGGCTGGTGGAGGAATCCGTGGTGCTTTTAAAAAATGAGGAGCAGACCCTTCCGCTGAAGGAAGGAGCGAAAGCGGCTTTTTTTGGAAGAACCCAGATGGAAACCTTCTTTTCCGGCAATGGTTCAGGCGCTTCGGAAGCGATGTCGGATAAGAATCTTTTGTCAGAATGTGAAAAGAGAGGGATTTTGGCGGAGCCTGGATTAAAAGCCTTTTATCAGGGCAAACAGAGGGTGAAGCCGGAAAAATTAGCCATAGACGGAATTGACGTTACGAAAACCGCGAATATGACCTGTGGGTTCATGTATGAAATATTTGGGAAGTATCAGCCTCAAGGAGAGGAATATGAGGTGCCGGAGGAACTGCTTGAAAAAGCAAGGCGTTATACAGATACGGCGGTCTTTGTCCTGGGGCGAAACTGCGGAGGGGAAGAATGTGACCGCCATCTTGACGCGGATTATTATCTGATGGAATCGGAAAAAACGTTAATCCAGAGGATCGGCACCGTCTATGAAAAAATCATATTGATTTTGAATATCAACGGCTTGGTTGATCTTAGCTGGGTAACGGAGGTTCCCGCGATCAAAAGCATTCTTTTTATTGGAATTCCAGGGGAGGATGGCTGCGGCGCGGCTGCTGATCTTTTGACAGGAAAAGCCAATCCTTCCGGAAAGCTTCCGGTTACCATAGCAAAAAAGTATGAGGATTATCCGGCGGCCCAATTTTTTTCTTGGAAGAAAGAGGATCCGGAGGAGATACGAACCTATAAAAGCTATGGACTAAACGCCGAAGAAAACGGAAGCAAGGGATTCGCAAAGAGCCCGGTTACTTTTTATCAGGAAGATATCTATAACGGATACCGCTATTTCCAGAGTTTTGGCAGAGAGGTATTGTATCCCTTCGGGTATGGGCTTTCTTATACTAGGTTTGAACTGCTTCCGGTGGGGATCCGAGAGACGGAGCGCGGAATCTGCGTTTCTGTGAAGGTAACGAATGTGGGAAGTTGCCCCGGGAAAGAGGTGGCGCAAGTTTATCTTTCCACCAAAGACACAGAGACGGAACGCCCTCTTTATGAGCTGAAAGGCTTTGAGAAAACCAGGATGTTGTCTCCTTCGGAGACGGAAACGCTGGATATTTGGGTTCCGGAAAAAGAATTGGCCTGCTATGTGGAAGCGAGGGCAGCCTATGTGATAGAGCCGGGAAATTATCAGTGGTACGTGGGGAATTCTTCGGAAAACCTGTCTTTGGCAGGAGAAAGCCAAAGGAGGGAGGAAGTGATCGTTTCCCAGGTAAAAAATTGTCTTTCGGTGAAGGAATGTAATCGGGATAAACTGTCTTTCCTGTCGCAAAGAGGGGGAAGCAGAAGAGTGGGTATGGGCATCCCGAAAACAGAAAGTGGATTGTCAAAGAGGCAGGAAGAACCAGAAAAGGGCAGGGACTTAAGCCAATGGAAGGTGGAAGAGCTGGCCGCCCTCTGCGTGGGATATGGCCCAGGAATTCCCTTCGCGGCGTTTGGTGACGGAAGCGATCCCAAAACCATATGCAATACGGATGGAAGTCCCTTGACTACCAATAGCCATCCGGTAGGCGTTGACGGTTATGTATCACCTGCTATGGAAGATAGAGGTATCTTTTCTGTTTTTTACAAAGACGGCCCAGCAGGCATCGGCACAGGCGCCTGGCCCACGGAGATGCTGATAGCGGGAGCTTTCAACAAGGAATTATGGAGAGAATTTGGGGATGCGGTGGGCGCGGCCTGTGAGGAAAAGCAGGTGGATGTCTGGCTTGCGCCGGCGGTCAATATTCACCGTCATCCTCTCTGCGGAAGAAATTTTGAATACTTTTCGGAGGATCCGATCCTCACCGGAACCTGTGCGGTGGAAATTACCCGTGGAGTCCAGGAGCATCACCCTGTTATGGTATGTCCCAAGCATTTTGCGGTCAATGAGCAGGAAACTTTTCGCCGTGGAAGCGGGAAAAAGAATTATGACGCCGTAGATTCGATCCTCACGGAGCGGGCGGCAAGGGAGCTGTATCTGAAACCTTTTGAGATGCTGGTCAAGGAGGCGGGGATTTCCTTTTTGATGACTTCCTTTAACAAAATCAACGGAGTCTTCGCAGGCGGAAATAAGGAACTTTGTACCAATATCCTCAGGGAGGAGTGGAATTTTACCGGTGTGGTGGTTACCGACTGGGGAGATATGGATGTGGTAGTAGACGGAGGAGACGCGATTGCGGCAGGAAATGATATCATCATGCCGGGAGGACCGCCAGTCATCCGGCAGATTCTCAAAGCCCTTCGGGAAGGCAGAGTGAAAAGAGAGGATCTGGAACGGACAGTGAGAAGATTGTGGAAAATTTTGGACGCCCGGGCAGGCAGAGCCTGACCGGGAAGTCCGGGGGGCGATCCGCTCCGTTACGTATTTCGTTCGGAGGAAGGGGTAGTCCCCATTACTTTTTTATAGACCTTGCTGAAGTGGGAAAAATTGTCATACCCTACCTTGGACGCAATCAAGCTGATGGGCAGGGAGGTGGTGATCAGCATATTTCTGGCCGCTTTCATTTTGGACAAGGTGATATACTCCTTCAAAGGCATCCCTTTTTCCTTATGAAACAGGCGGGAAATATAGTCGGGGCTTAGGTAAACCGCTTTGGCGATTTCAGAACACAGAAGCGGTTTATCCAGGTTGTCGCGGATGTAGCGTTCCACCAGAGAGAGACTGGCGTTGGAGGCTTCTGTTTCAGAGAGGGCGGACTCAAAGAACTGTGTCAGCACCTTCAAATAGGCGGCAACCTGTTCCAAGGTAATGGGAAGCGGTCTTTCGCCCTCTGTCTGGGTTTCAAAGGAAGGAATGGAATGTGTGAATAGCTCCAATTTTCTGGCGGCGTTGTATGCGCAGTAACGGTAATCCTGACAAAAGCAGAGCAGAGTATCGTGATTTAACCGGCCCTCGGCGTTCAGGGTTTGGAGATACAAAAGCGCTTCACGCTCCGCTTTGGCCGCCTGGTGGCCGATCAGATACATTTCAAATTTGGATAACAGTTCTCCGTCACAGTGTGTGACAATCTGAGGCTTATTCGGAAGCCCACAGACAAAAATCCCCGAGTTTTGGCAAATATTATTTTTCCTGGATTCTCGGATCCGGGGCAGCCGGGCAGGAAGTTCCTGCATATTGGCGGCATCCAGGACATAGAAAGCGCAGGAACAGGAAAGCTGCCGGGAAAGGCGGGTATAAATCATATTCAGCCGCGACTGGAAAAATTCAAAATCCATCAGCGGCCCCCCATCACTGTAAACCAGAATCGTCATCGTGATTTTGTCAGGACAATAGGCCATGAGAGAATGGCTGTAGTGAGAGAGAAAATCCTGGAAAACCTCCTCGGCGGTCTGACTCCATTCCTCCAGGGAAAGGGGCAGGGAATGCCAGTTTTGGATTTGAAGTTCCAGAAGATAGACGTCTGATTGATGCTTTAGCGGAACCTTCATCTCGTTAAAGGAAGAGAGGACAGCATCGAGATTGGCCTGCTGTCCGTTCAGCCAGTCGCTGAGAAGACCTTTAAAAAAAGCGCTTTTTTGGGAAAAGGCTGTTTTCCCAAACTTCAGCCAGGTTTGCTGCTGCTGTTTTTCCTGGATTCTGGCGATGGTCTTTCGGATGACGCGTTTGATATCTTCATAGCGGGCAGGCTGGAGAAGATAATCAAAGCTTCCAAGCTGGATGGCCTCCTGGGCATAGAAAAAGTCAGCGTGGGAGGTGAGAAAAATACATTCAAACTCATAGCCGTTTTTCCGGCACCATCTAAGAAGAGAAAGCCCATTTTCCATGGGCATTTCAATGTCGCTTAAAAGGATGTCAATAGGATGAGAGGCGATAATTTCCTTGGCTTCCATTGCGTTCAGAGCTGTATAGACGGTTTGAATGGAAAGAGAATCCCAGTCCACGCCGGTTTTCAGAGAAGAGAGGACACTCGCCTGATCATCCACTAATAAAATCACCATAGTCAGCACCTGCCTTTCAAAATCGGGAGATATAGTTCGGCACAGCCCTGGTCCTCCAGATTGTAAAAGGCCAGGGTTGCCTGATTGCCATACATTAATTTCATGCGGTAATAGACATTATAGATTCCCACATGATAATCTTTATATAGAAAATCGTGTTCCTCCAGATGATTTAAAATCTCCAGTGCCTGTGGAGAAAAGCCGCCGCAGTTGTCGGACACGGTAATGTTCAGATACGTATCCTGCCCGTCTGCGACTGTGAGGGCTTTGATGTGTATCCATATTTCTGAAGGATTGACGCAGTGTTTTACGCTGTTTTCCACAAAGGTCAGAATGGAGAGGGGCGGTACCGGAAGATCTGCCGTCTCTGCCGAAAGATCCATAGTAAGCTTCGGGCAGCGGGAAAAGTACAGCTTTTGGAGATTGAGGTAGCTGGAGACGGAATGGATTTCCTCAGACAGGCTGACCAGCTCCTGGTTGTTTCGGAACATATATCGGAAATACTCAGAAAGGGACAGGACGCTTTCCTGGATTTCATGGTACTGTCGTTTTTCCGCCATACTGTATAAGCCCTTTAAGCAGTTGAGATAAAAATGAGGCCGAATCTGAAGCTGCAGATATTGAAGCTGGGCTTGCTTGAGATCCAGCTTTTTCTCGTAGGACTCCAATTTAAGCTGATGGATGCTGTCCAGCATCTGATTAAAAGTCCGGCTTAAATTTTCCAGTTCTTCCACAGGGTACTCTTCACTGACACGGAGGGATAAAGCACCGGCCCCCACCTGGTTCATGGTATCCGTCAGTGTACGGATGGGATGAATCAGTTTCTTATATAGAAATAACCAGATCAGGGACATGGATACAATCAGGAGAATGATCGTAACCAGCAAAAGTTTCTGAAATAGATTCAAATGGGCCAGGATTCCCCGATAAGGAGCTTTGTGGCAAAGCTGAAGGGGATAACCGTCTATAGGAGCGTGGACAGTCTGATACCGGGTGCCCTCCAAAGCGCAGGTTTCAAACCAACGGTTTTCATAGGGAAAGCACAGGTTCTCCAAATCAGAGAGGGACGTGAAGGGCTGTCCATCCGTAGAGGCATAAAAGGCTAGCGTGTCCAGATCCGGATCGCGCAGAGCGGATACGCGTTCATCCAGGGAAAGATCTATCATGACCGCGCAGATAGAGGTATCGTATCCCACCATACGGATCAGAACCGTGCGATCTGACAGAGGAAAGGGAATCCATCGGTTGCGCTCTTGGATTGGATGGGTATCTTGGGTGAGAAACTCCTTGATGACGATTTGGTCATCATAAGGATAATTGCTCTGATAAACTGGATAATAGTATGCTCCATCGCCGCTGCTGTAAAGAAAAAAGCCGCCAAGAACCGGATTCTGGGTTAGAAGAGGGCGAAAAATCTGGGTGACTTCATAAGCGTTCTGATATTTTTCCAAGGAGGTATCACTGTAGTGGAACATCTGAAAATAAGTTCCCAGGGCGGTAAGATTCGTAAGCTGGTCTTCAGAGCGGTGAAGGGTATCCTCCATGGAACTTCCGATCTGCTGAAGCGTCATCTTGAGGTCTGCCTGGTCTGCTTTCATCTGCCGCTGGATCGTATAGCCGGTTAAAATCAGCAAAAGAAGAAGGGCAGGAACTGAAAGCAGAAAAAAGGAAACAGAAAGAATGTGCTTGATTTTTGCAGGCCGAAGCTTCATCATGGGTACCTCCGAAGAAAAGATTTACTTTCGTATATTATAAAAGAAAAGATGCCTGAAAACAAGTAAGGGTACGGAAACGGAACAATAATGGTCGGAAAATTACTGTACTCAGGCAGCGGCAAACACCTGCTGTTTGCTGTGTAAAAATATGGTTGGTGTGAGTGGGCTCTTTTTGCAAAACAAAACTTTAGATGAGCCTGCGGATGTTACTATTTACGGGGTAAACGTCGGAAAGGTGTCAGGAGACAAAAGCCGAAAACAGAACAATCGAAGGACGGATATGGAACGATGAAAGAAAAGACAGAACGTAAACAGACAAACACAGGTCGAGAATCAGGTAGAAAGCGGAAAGTGGAAAAGGATATAATAAATACAACATAAAAACAAAGGCGGCAGAGCATGGACGGCCGCTGACAGCTTACAGGAATATTCTATGCAGAAAAGAGGAAGAAAAATGAAAAGAAAATTTATGGCGATGGCGCTTGCCGCAGCAATAGCAGGCGGGACTTTAACGTCTGCTGTACCTTTGCAGGCGGCAAAAGAAGATGTGGTAACTCTCCGGGTCTGGGTATTTGGAGAAGCCACTACGGAAGAATGTGAGGCGGTTTCCGAGGCAGTCAGTGAAATTACTAGGGAAAAAATCGGTGTGAATGTAGAGCTTTATGAAACGGTTGATACAGAGAAGCTGAATCTCGCCATGACCAGCGGAGAGAAATTGGATTTGGTATGTGCCCATAACCTGGATCAGGGCGGACTGGTATCTTCCGGCATGGTGCTTCCGCTGGATGATCTGTATCAAACTTATGCGCCGGAGGCAGCATCGATGGTCAGTGAAGATGACATGAAAGCGCTTTATTATAATGATCAGATGTACTTTTTGCCCAGCAATGCAGACAAGGCAAGAGCTTCCGGTGTGCTGATGAGAAAAGATGTGGTGGATGAGCTGGGAATTAATGTAGAGGAAATCACCGACATGGCGTCCTTCCACGATGTGCTTGTCAAGGTGAAGGAAGCTTACCCGGATCTCTATCCCCTGGTTCCGTCCTGGATAGGCGGCGGCATGCAGAAAACCTTTCATATTGACGATATTTACAATAGTCTGGTAGTGCTGGAAAATGGATTTGACCAGGAAGACACTACCATTACCAGCCTGTATGAGACACAGGAATGGAAGGATTTCTGTACATATATGTACCAGTGGAATCAGGAAGGCCTGCTGATGCCGGATGCGTCTACGTCTACGGATAATAACCCGATGCGGACAGTAGGTTTTGCGGATTTTGAAAATCTCCATCCGAATAAAATAGCGGAAGCTGAAGCGCAGTGGGAGCATGAATACGTATCCGCACAATTTGTAGAGCCCTTGAAGGATACAGAGCGGAATAAGGGAAGGTGGTGTATTCCGGCAGGCTGCGAATATCCGGAAAAAGCCATGGAGCTTTGGAACCTGCTTTATACAGATCCGGAGATTGCGATGCTGTGTGCTTACGGAATTGAAGGAGAACAGTATGAATGGGTGGAAGAAGGAAAGGTGTTTAAGCTTCCAGAAGGATCTGACAGCAAGTACAACACTTACGATTGGGCTTGGCCAAATATGCTGATTCTTCCGGTAATTGAAGGGAATGATCCGTCTACCCGCAAGGAAATGGAAGAGTTTAATGAGAGCGCAGTAGCCTCCACTTCTCTGGGCTTCATTTTGGATACCTCGACAATCATGAACGAGATTACCGCCTGCAATAATGTGAAGCAGAAGTATGAGACGCCGCTGCAGTGGGGCGCATTGGATCCAGAAGAGGCGATTCCGGAATTCATTGAAGAATTGGAAGCTGCTGGCTTAAAGACGATCCATGAGGAAGCCCAGAGACAGTTCGACGAATATTTGGCAAAACAGGAATAAAGAAAAGATATAATAAGGACAGGCGCATTCGTCCTGTCCTTTTTTACACCCAAAGAAAGGGAGGAGATGTGATAATGAAAAAAGCACGAAGGATTATCAGACGTTACTGGCCGCTGTACCTTATGATGCTGCCGGCATGTATCTATATCTTCATTAATAACTATGTGCCGCTTCCTGGAGTATCCGTGGCATTTCGGCAGTATAATTTTCAGCAGGGGATTTACGGAAGCCCGTTTATCGGACTTAAAAATTTTGAATTTTTGTTTGCCAGCGATGACGCATGGATTATTATGCGCAATACCATTGGGTACAATCTGCTGTTTATTGTGTTAGGTACAATTTGTGCCATTGCTGTGGCGATCTTATTGTGTGAGATCAGATCTAAAGTTTCAAAGAAGATTTATCAGACCTGTATTTTGATCCCATATTTGGTTTCTATGGTCATTGTAAGTTACCTGGCTTTTGCATTTTTAAGTGAAGGCAATGGTTTCATTAATACTCAGATCCTGCAGAATCTGGGGTTAGACAAAATATCCTGGTACAACGAGCCGAAATACTGGCCGGTTATCCTGACGATCGTGAATCTTTGGAAAAATATTGGATATAACAGTATTTTATATTATGCGATGATTATTGCCATTGACAAGACATATTACGAAGCGGCTAAGGTGGACGGGGCTACCCGTTGGCAGCAGATCCTTCACGTCACCCTTCCGGCCATCAAGCCAACTATTGTGATTTTGACCTTGATGAGTGTGGGAAGAATTATGTATTCAGACTTCGGGCTGTTCTATCAGGTTCCTATGAACTCCGGCACGCTGATTGACGTAACAAACACGATTGATACCTACGTTTACCGTGGATTAATGCAGACCAATAACATTGGAATGTCAGCCGCAGCCGGCGTGTATCAGTCCATTGTAGGATTTATTCTGGTGATCGTGGCGAATCTAATCGTGAAGAAGATTGATTCGGAAAGCGCACTATTTTAGAAGGAGGCCATTATGTACAGAAATGAAAAGATCTTTCAATTTTTTGCAAATCTTATACTAACCCTGCTGACGGTCTGCTGCGTAGCTCCATTTCTGCTTATGCTTTCGGCCTCTTTCAGCTCAGAAGAGGCGTTGTCTGTGTACGGTTATACCTTCCTTCCCAAAGAATTTGATCTGTCTGCATACCAATATCTGTTTTCCAGCACGGGAGCACTTTTAAAAGCGTACGGCATTTCAATTCTTGTCACGGTAGTCGGAACAATTCTGAATCTGGCAATGACTGTGCTGATCGCCTATCCCTTGTCTCGAAAGGATCTTCCGGGAAGAAATATTTTTGCTTTTTATCTTTTTTTTACCATGTTGTTTAATGGGGGGCTGATACCGTCCTACATTATGTGGACGAGAACCTTCCATATTCAAAATACGATCTGGGCACTTTTGATTCCAAATCTATTATTAAATGCCTACAATGTCATTATGATGCGGACTTATTTTACTTCCAGCATCCCTGTTGAGATTATAGAGGCGGCCAAAATTGATGGAGCCCATGAAGGTGTTATTCTGATGAAGGTAGTTCTGCCCATGGCCAAGCCTATTATCGCCACCATCACGCTGCTGGTAGGATTAGCCTATTGGAATGATTGGATGAACGGACTCTATTACCTGACGGATGACAGTATGTACAGCATTCAAGTGCTGCTGACGAAAATTATGAGAAATATTGATATGCTAAAGCAGACGGCTTCATCGGGACAAAGTGTTATGATGCAGATTCCATCCACCTCCATACGTATGGCGATTGCCTTTTTGGGTGTGCTGCCGATTCTGGCTGCTTATCCGTTCTTCCAGAAATTTCTGGTAAAGGGCATCACGGTAGGAGCAGTAAAAGGTTAAGAAAAAGAACCGAAAGGCGGAAGAATTCCCATGAAATCATATATGGATACGGCGTTGGATGCCGAAGAACGCGCAAAGCTTCTCCTCACTGAGATGACTCTGGAGGAGAAGATGGCGCAGATCAACTGTATTTTTCCTTTTGACGAGACCAGAAATAATTTTGAGCTTATTTCTGACCAGACGAAGTATGGAATTGGAGAGGTCAGTACACTGGAGATGAGGCGGGTTGAAACGCTGGAAGAGGCTGCTGACTGGCAGAGAAAAATTCAGGAAATCGTGATTGGAAACAGCAGGCATGGGATCCCAGCAATTTTTCATATGGAAGGACTTTGCGGCCCCTTCATCCAGGATTCCACCAGCTTTCCCTCTGGTATTGCCAGAGGCGCAGGGTTTGACCCGGAACTGGAAGAAAAGATTGGAGGAATTGTAAGCAGGCAGGAGGGAGCACTGGGAATCACACATGTGCTGGCACCTGTTTTGGATCTAGCTAGAGATGCAAGAATGGGTCGTTACGGTGAAACCTATGGAGAAGATCCTGCTCTGGCTGCAGCGCTTGGAGCAGCGTATACCAAAGGAATCCAAGATAAAAGCACAGGCGGGAGGAAAGTGGAAAGCGTGGCAAAGCATTTCCTGGCCTTTCATAATTCGCAGGGAGGAATTCATGGCACACACAGCGACACGCCTGGAAGGCTTTTGGAGGAGGTTTACGGGAAACCCTTCCAGGCAGCAATCAGCCAGTCAAAAATTAAAGGTATCATGCCATGTTACTGTTCCATTAACGGTGAATCAGCCTCTGCGTCCCACAATCTTCTCACGAAACTTTTGCGGGAGGAGATGGGATTTGAGGGGATATGTGTTAGTGATTATGGAGCAGTGGGCAATGCCCACAGCGTTCACCATTTGGGGGAAACCTTCGAGGATGCGGGCTTGCAGTGCCTGTCAGCGGGTATGGATGTAGAGATGCCTAAGGCAAACGGATATGGAGTAGGGTTAAAGGAGATGTTTGCGTCAGGAAAGGCGGATCTTGCCATCCTGGACCGTGCTGTGCTGCGGATTCTGACCGGAAAATTCCGCATGGGCCTTTTTGAGAATCCTTTTGCCATGCAGGGCGACGAGTTGAGAAGGCTTGTGATCAGAAAGGAAGATCGGGAGGTTTCTCTGAAATCAGCCAGAGAGTCCCTGGTACTGCTGAAAAATGACCAGACGCTTCCGCTTTCACCCGGCCTAAACAAAATTGCCTTAATAGGCCCCCATGCAGCCTATGCCAGAAAAATGTTTGGCGGATATACACATATGTGCATGATGGAATCCACGTATGCGATTGCCAATTCTATTGCGGGAGTCAGCGGTATTGTACAACAAGAAGAAAAGGAAATCGTAACTGTTCCTGGTACGAATATTCAGTCAGACGAGACTGAGGAATTTGACCAGATCCTTTACCGCCAAAAACCGGGGTGTAGAAACCTTTATGAAGAACTGCGGCAGAGACTGCCAGATACAGAAATTTTGTATGCTTATGGGTATCCTATTGCAGGTGAAGATGAATCTCATTTTCCAGAAGCGCTCCGTGCGGTAGAGGAAGCGGATCTGGTGCTTTTGACACTGGGGGGAAAACATGGCACCTGTTCTATGGCTTCTATGGGGGAAGGTGTGGACAGTGCCAATATTAATCTGCCGGGATGTCAGGATGCGTTCATTCGTAAGGCTGCAGCTTTTGGAAAACCTATGGTCGGGGTTCATTTTGACGGCAGGCCCATTTCCAGTGATACGGCAGATCAGTTCCTGAACGCTATCCTGGAGGCATGGAGCCCTGCAGAGACGGGGGCCCAGGCGGTGGCGGACGCTTTGTTAGGTAAATATAATCCGGGTGGAAAGCTTCCTGTCACTGTGGCCTATCACGCAGGGCAGATTCCCATTTATTACAATCATCCATATGGTTCGGCCTGGAATCAGAGCGGGAGCATCGGATTTGAGAATTATGTGGATCTGCCCCATCGGCCGAGATACTTCTTCGGTCACGGAATGTCTTATACCCGTTTTCAATATTCGGACCTGCAGATTGCCCAAAGGGAAATTCTGCCGGATCAGGATATTCAAATCTCGGCGGATATAGAAAACATAGGAGGATATGCAGGAGACGAAGTGGTACAGCTTTATTTCAGCGACAGATATGCAAGTATGACCCGGCCGGTGAAAGAACTTGCAGGATTTAGGCGGATATTTTTAAAGCCAGGAGAAAAAAAGAGAGTTGTCTTTAAGATGTCGCCAAGCCAGACGGCCTTTCTGGATGCAGATATGCGTTGGAAAATTGAGAGAGGGATCTTTGACGTAGAACTTGGAAGTTCTTCAGAAGATATCCGGCTGCATGGCGAATTTAAAGTGGAAAAGGATGCCTGGATTTCTGGAAGGGAACGGGCATTTTGGGCAGAATCTTTTATAGAATAGAAAAATATAAAAATCCCTGTATCGGCACCACAAAACGCCGATTTGGGGATTTTTTTGTTGAAATGAATGGCAGTACGATAATTCTTCCCTTCCGAACCCATACATGATAAAATAAAAAAAGACTGAGAAATGTTTTCTTGCGCAAGGAGTGGACAGACGGTGAAAAAAAGTAAATACGAAATCGACATGTGCCATGGATCCATTATGGATAAATTAATATCCTTCTCCCTGCCTCTGATGTGTTCCGGTGTTCTGCAGCTGATGTTTAACGCCGTGGACATTATTGTGGTGGGAAGATATAACGGAAGCCAGGCTCTGGCGGCAGTGGGGGCCACCACTGCTTTGATCAATATTTTTACGAATCTTTTTATCGGCCTCTCTCTGGGAGCCAACGTGCTGGCAGCCCGGTACTATGCGGCAGGCCGGGACAGGGAGATGTCGGAGGCGGTACATACGGCCATTGCCCTGGCGCTGGTCAGCGGGATCCTTATGCTCTTTGTGGGGTTGGGGGCCTCGGGATTTGCCCTGGAGGTTATGGGAACACCGGAAGATGTTATAGACCAGGCGTCCCTTTATCTGCGGATCTATTTTATGGGAATGCCTTTTTTCATGCTGTATAACTATGGAGCGGCCATTCTGCGGGCCGTGGGGGACACGAAACGTCCGCTGCTGTTTCTGGGGGCGGCAGGCATGACCAATGTGGTCTTAGATTTGCTGCTGGTGATTGTGATCCCCTTGGGGGTGGCAGGGGTAGCCGTCGGAACCGTGGCCTCCCAGATGGTTTCCTGCGTTTTAGTGCTTGTGTGCCTGTATCGGTCAGAGGGAAGCTATCAGCTTCGGTTTTCAAAACTGACCTTGAAAGGCCATTATCTGAAGCGGATTTTTCAGGTGGGCATCCCAGCGGGGATTCAGAGCACGGTGATCAACTTTTCCAATGCCCTTCTGCAGTCCTCTGTCAATTCCTTTGGTTCTACGGCCATGGCAGGCTATACGGCGGCCAATAATATCATGGGATTTCTGTACGCCTCCGTGAATTCTGTGACTCAGGCGTGCATGAGCTTTACCAGCCAGAATTACAGTGTGGGAGAGCAGAAGCGTATGGACAGGGTTCTGCTGGACTGCGCCATTCTCTCTGCCGGTGCGGCGGCTGTGCTGGGAGTAGGAGCCTATGTCTTTGGGGCCCAGGTTTTGAGGATCTATACATCGGACCGTGAAGTGATAAAATGCGGGCTGGAAATTCTCTCTATTACCACGGTTCCCTATTTTCTATGCGGGATTATGGATCTGATTCCGGGGGCCCTGCGGGGAATGGGCCATTCGGGGGTGCCTATGATACTTTCCATCATCGGGACGGTAGGGGTAAGAGTCCTGTGGATTTATGTGTTCTTCCCACAGAACCGGTCTTTGAACTTCCTGTTTATTTCTTATCCGGCTTCCTGGATCGCCACCATTCTTATGCAGATTGTATGTTATTATTTTGTGAGGAAAGAGTGCGCCAGACATATGATGAATGAACGGCTGTTAAAGAAGGGATTTTAATAAGGAGTATGCGTGAGATTTAGAGAACTTTCAATCAGAAAAAAATTTTTACTGCTTCTTGTAGTATTTATGGTGATTCCCACCTGCATGATCTTTGCATGGCTCTATAAGAGCGTAAGCGACACTTGGATCGAACAGGAGTATAATAATCAGTCCAATGAGCTGGGAACGATTTTAAAAACCACGGAACTGCAGTTGGAGGATTTTGCCCAGATTATTTATGATATCTATGAGGATCAGAATATCGTGGGAATTATGAAAGAGCCCTCTGAGGACAGGATTCCCCTGGATTACGTAAAGATGACTAATTACCTCAGGGGCATTCAGAGCGAGAATGGATATGTGGATTCTGTCTATCTTTTTTCCAATGAAGGGGAAGTATTTTTTCAGGACTCTACAATCACAGGCAGTTATGAGGCGATGTACTGGGAAAACCCGCAGTGGGAAGAAGCCATTCAAGAGAATAATGGGGCTGTAACGTGGCTTTCCACCTACGATATTCAAAACAACACGAAACAGAAACAGTATTTTTCCTGCGGAATTGTCGTGAAGGACCTCTCTTCCACCTGGGAGCCCCAGGGGATTCTGGTTTTAAATATCGACC
>HHCFC01400__coassemble_1540_pt1 | contig 21196 bp, 4 predicted proteins | sample HHCFC01400__metabat2_high_PE_014 | metagenome-assembled genome bin HHCFC01400
TCCAAATCCAAGATATTTTAGTTTACTTGGTCTTGTGATATGCGTCTTTTCCGCATTTACCTTTAGCCCAAGCTTCCTTTCTATCCAGTCTGTTATGGAATACATCACCCGCTTTGCGCTCGTCTCACTTTTGACTGCTATCACACAGTCATCCGCATACCTTACGAAGCGCAATCCTCGTTTCTCCAGCTCCTTATCTAGCTCATTCAGCATGACGTTTGACAGCAGCGGCGACAGATTTCCTCCTTGCGGTGTCCCCTGTTCCGTTTTCTCATATCTGCCCTGTACCATGACTCCTGCTTTCAGATATTTCCGTATCAGTGATTCCGTGTCTCCATCGTTTATGATGTTGTGGACCAGGCTCATCAGTTTGTCCTGCGGTACATTGTCGAAAAATTTCTCTAAGTCAATGTCCACAATCCACTCATACCCCTCATTTAGGAACATGAGCATTTCCCTGATTGCCATTTCGCAGCTCCTGTTTGGACGGAATCCATAGCTGTATTCTGAAAACAATGGTTCACACATCGGGCTTATGACCTGCGTGATACCCTGCTGAATTACCCTGTCCATGACAGTTGGTATTCCGAGGTTTCTTTTGCTTCCATTTGGTTTTGGAATCTCCACTCGTCTTACTGGCTGGGGCTTATAACTCCTTTTTCTGATTTGCTCTTTGATACTGTCCCAGTTCTCACGGATATATCCGTCAAGTTCTCTGAGTTCCATGCCGTCCACACCGCCTGCCCCTTTATTGGCGCAGACTTTCTTGTATGCTTCGTTCATGTTCCTTTTGTCCAGTATCTTTTCCAACAGTTCTGACATACTTTGTGTGCTTCGCTCCTTTCCGCTCCCTGTGATTGCGTCTTATGTTTTGCGTTTACGGCTCATATACGTTTCGCCTACATCCGCTTGTCAGATATTCACAGGTACATACATTCGTCTGCACAGTTACATTGTTCAGCCCTTTAGCAACGCCCATTTCAGGACTTTGCCTACTATGGCTTCTGCTGACTTCTCACAGTTCGTTGTTACTACGGCTGATGAAACCGCCTGTGAGACCTCACGGGATAAGTCCGTACTCTTTCCTCGTCTACCCTCCCGATTTACGCACATGGGTTACGGCTACCTTTGGGGCTTCATTGCTTTCTGACAACTTACCCTCCATATACGCCTTAATATCGGGTTTCTGTCCGTAGGGCTACGATTTCGCTATCCCTTCTTCTCGTCTACACCTCACGGTGCAAACCTTGGGAGTTGCTATAAAGTTCGTCGGTAGCTACGCCTGTGTGGACTTTCACCACAGAATACGGGCATGCCCGTCATACAGAAAAAGAACCTGCCGTTTCCGGTCAGGTTCCTTTTCCTTATCTCAGCGTTTTTGACTGATCCGCCTTATTTTATTTGCCGTCTCTGCGTCTCCTTCTGTAGAGGCCAAATCCCAGTGCGATCACTGCCAATCCTGCTATGATCAGACTGATCAGGGCAGGCATGATGTTGGTGGTGTCGCCTGTCTTGACAGACTTGCCGCCGGTATTACCGGAAGAAGATTTAGAGCCTGTCGTGGAGGAATCTTCGGTTTCTTCCGTTGTTTCCTCAGTCTCTGTCTCTACAGTGGTAGTCTCATCCACGGTTTCATTCGTGATGGTCACTCTTCCAGTGGTATTCTGTTCCGTAAGAGTTACGCTTCCTTCACCGCTTACAGAGTACAGGAAGTCTGGATCTTCACTGATCATGTTGCCGTTTCCGTCTGTCTCGAATACGTAGTAGGTCATGCTTCCGCCTACCGGGCCGGAAAGTCCGGTCACGGTCACAGTGTCGTTCTGCTTCAGCTCGATCTCTGTCACCCGTTCGTATTCTCCTGCAGCGTTAAGCTGGTAAATTCCTGCATAGAAGGTATCGTCTGCCGTCACGGCTTCCCCGTCTCTCAGGACTCTCTTGGTGATTTCAAGAGATCCTTCCCAGTAATATCCTTCCGGAGGAAGTATCGCATACACATTCTGCAGTGCGATGGTTCCCGGTTCACTGGATACCGTCAGGTCAATCACTCCTGCATTGGAGCCGCCGTTTTCTACGGTACAGTAGAAACTGGATCCGTCTGCTGCCTCCTGCTGCTGTTCCATAGCAATGGGCGTTCCGTCCTCCGTGGTCTCCAGTACGTAATAGGTACCGGAGGGAAGTCCCGTGAAGGTCACTGGATCAGATACGGTGATGCCGTCCATATGAATCTCACGGATGTAATCCGTTCCATAGGGCTGGGTGCCTGCAGCGTCTGTGAACAAGCCTACATAGAAGGTCATATCCTGGGCTGTCAGATCTACGATATCGAAATTGTCGTCAATCTGGCTGACTCTCTTCGTCACCTGGATACTTCCGTTTTCCCCTCCCTGATTCGTCACGGTAAGAGCTGCATTTACCTGGGCGTTTTCTACAATGCCTGCCGCTCCGTCCATGACTCCGATTCTGAATTCGTAGTGAAGAGGCTCGCCCTGAGCGTCTGTCTGGATGACATATCCTGCAGGCGCCTGGGTCTCTACGAAGTAGTAGTCATTTGCCGGAAGATTCGTCACCTGAAGCTGTCCATTGGCTCCTGTGGTGTAGATACCCTGAGCATTTCCTTCCGCTGCATATACCGCGTAAGTATCATCTGCTCCTTTTGCGTACAGCGTAAACTGTGCGCCTGCCAGAAGGCGTCCGTCCGCACCCTGCTTTGTCAAAGTTGCGGAGCCGCTGAAGACATTTGCAAAGGCAATCTCAGGAAGAGCGTCTCCCTCTCCTTCCAGTGCCTGGCCGTCAGACAGGATCTTGGCGTCAATGGCCAAGGTGCCATTGCTTGCTTCCCCGTCCGCCACAGTGACATTTACCGTGTAAACGGTCTGATCATAGGTGATTCCTGAAACATTTCCGCTGGTCTCTGCTACGGTGTAGGTATAGTTCTTGCCAATATCCGTCTCATCATAGGTCAGAGGCGCAAAGGCAATGCTTCCGTCCGCTTCGTTCGTTGCAGTCTGAAGGACGTTTCCATCCGCATCCGCCAGCACGAAGGTAAACTGTCCTGCTGCCAGGGGGCTTCCGGCGAGAGTCTTGGTAAAGTTGTCAAGGGTCAGAGCGCCGGATGCGTGGTAGCTGTTAGTAAAGGATGCAGCCTGTGCTTCCTCCTGGGTCACGCCATCCTTTGCGTAGACTGCCTCTGTCACTTCCAGGATGCTCTCATGGTCCTCTGCTGTGACGGTCAGCGTCCACTGACTTTCATCATATTCGTACCCATCTTCTTGTCCTGCAGTCTCCGTGATCAGGAAGCTGTAGGTACCTGCCTTTGTAAAGCCAATGGCTCCAAACTGTGCGCTTCCGCTGCCTTCTACCGTGATCTCTGTCTCATCGGGAAGGACTGCCCCCTCAGGATTCTCTGAATCAGCGGCTATGCCGAAGGTGAAGGTCCGGGGGTTCGCCGGCGCACCGACAACGGTCTTTTCCACTGAGGGGATGTACTCCGTAGGAGTCACCTGGTAATCATTGGTAAATACCGCCTGGTCTTCGTTGGCTGCTTCGTCGTCGCCGTCTTTGGTATACGTATGGCTTGCAATCGTCAGGATGCTGTCCACATCCTCCACTTCTACCGTTAAAGTCCACGGAGCGGGATCGTAGGTATATCCACCGTCCTCTCCTGGTACTTCAGCAATGCTGAACACATACGTTCCTCTCTTGTAGAAGGTAATCTCACCAAAGTTTGCCCTTCCTGCACCTTGTACGGAGGTTGTGTCTCCGCCTTCGGAAATAACAGCATCCGTACCGTAATCTTCCTGTGCTTCCAGCGTAAAGCTGAAGGTCTTGTCAGCCGGTGTGGTTTCCCCTGTAAGGACTTTGCTTATCCAGGGAGTATAGCCAGTTTCCGTTGTATCGTAACGGTTGACAAAGGTCGCTTTTTCATGAGACTCTGTCGTCTCTCCTGCCTCTATCTTGATGTAGGTTACATTCTCATCCGTAATCGTCAGGAAACTGTCTACATCTGTGACTGTCACTGTCAGGGTCCATACATTTCCATCGTAAGTATAGCCAGGAACTCCGCCATTTGTCTCCCAGATCTCGAAGGTATAAGTACCTGCCTTCGTAAAGGTAATACTGTCAAACTGCCCTGTACCGCTGCCGGTTACGGAAATCTCTGTCTTCTGCGGAAGCGCCGTCCCTTCTGGATTCTCTGCATCTTCTGCAAGAGTGAAGGTAAAAGTCTCGTCTTCCGGCGTATCTCCTGTTACCATCTTCTCAATCTGCGGAGCATAAGTTGTCTCTGTTACCTGGTAGTCATTTTCAAAAGCTGCCGCCATCTCATTGTCAGTCTCATCTCCCTTAGAATAAGTATGGCTCCTGACTGTAAGCTGGCTGTCTACATCCTCTACTACCACCGTCAATTTCCACTGGCTGCCGTCATATTCATACCCGTTTGCTTGGGTGTCTTCCTCTGTAAGGAAGAAGGTATAGGTGCCTGCCTTCGTAAAGGTGATATCTGCAAACTTCCCGCTGCCCGCTCCTGTTACGCTTGCCTGGGTGCTTCCAAGCTGTGCGCCCTCTTGGTTTTCGGGGTCTGCCTCCAGCAGGAAGGTAAAGATCTTCTCCGAAGGTCTTGCTTCTCCCGTCAGGGCTTTGCTCACCTGGGGCGCATAGTTGGCAGGTTTTGTCCTATACGTATTCGTAAATACTGCGTGTTCCAGCTCCTGTACCGCCGCGCCATTTACGCTCTTCGTATAGGTGTGGCTCTTTACTGTAAGCTGGCTCTCCACATCCTCCACTTCTATTGTCAGCGTCCACTGGCTTTCGTCATACTTATACCCGTTTGCTCCCGTATTTTTCTCCGTAATGAAGAAAGTATACGTACCCGCCTCCGTAAAGGTGATGGGTGCAAACTGCGTGCTGCCCGCTCCGATTACGCTTGCCTGGTTTTCTCCAAGCTGTGCGCCCTCTTGGTTTTCGGGGTTTGCCTCCAGCAGGAAGGTAAAGGTCTTATCCGAAGGTCTGACATCTCCCGTCAGGGCTTTGCTCACCTGGGGCGCATAGGCGGCAGGTTTCGTCCTATACATATTGGTAAATACCGCATACCCTGTCTCCGTTACTGCAGGATCTGCGTCTGCCTTTGTATAGGTATGCTCTGTAACCACAAGCTGGCTGTTCTGATCCTCCACCTTTACATACAGATTCCATGCATCAGCGTCATATGTGTAGCCAGGTTCACTTCCGCCCTTCTCATAGAGTTTGAAGTTATATTCCCCTGCTGCTGTAAACTGGATGGCTTGGAAGCTTCCTGTCTTCTCGCCTATTACGGTTGTCTCAAGACTGCTGGGAAGTTCATAGCCTGTGGGATTGTCTGCCGCATTCTCAAGCACAAAGGTAAATATCTTATCCACAGGTGTGTCAGCACCAGTAATCTCCTTCTTTACCTTAGGCGTGTAGCTGGTATCTTTTACTTCATATTTGTTGGTAAAAGTAGCCTGGTCATTGCTGCTGGTGGTTGCATCCCGTCTATATACGTGGCTGACCACTGTAAGCTGACTGTCATTATCCTCTACTACCACCGTCAGCGTCCACTGGCTGGTATCGTACGTATAGCCTGCCGGCTGGGTATTGGTCTTCTCACGGATTACAAAGGTATAAGTTCCTGCCTTTGTGAAGGTGATCTTACCAAAGGATGCCGTACCGGTTCCCTGTATAAATGCCGTTGTGCCGATTAGGGCTGCTCCGCCGCCTGGATTCAACTCCGCCGCAATCTCAAACTCATACGTCTGGTGGGACGGCGTAGGATCTCCGGTCAGCCTCTTGGCCACCTTAGGCGTGTAATCAGTCTCTTTCACCTTGTAATGGTTGGTAAACGTAGCCTCTGTTCCACTGGAGGGATCTCCAGTCCTGGTGTATTCCACCGTTCCAAGGCACAGAATGCCGCCTGCATCGTTCACAGTCACCCTTAAGGTCCAGGGAGTCCTGCTGTCGTAGGTATATCCGGGTTCTGAACCAGCCGTCTCCTGAATATAGAAGGTATACGTTCCCGCTCTCTTAAAGGTGATGGGACTAAAGCTCTGGCTTTCTTCCCCTGTCACTTCCACAGAGGTATTCTGGGGAAGCTGCGCTCCCTCCTGGTTCGCATGATCCGCAGTGAGTGTGAAGGTAAACTTCTTATTCACAGGTGTGACATCTCCCTGGATATCCTTGGTCACCTTGGGCTGATACGTGATCTGTGTAGGATTATACTTGTTCTCAAAGGAAGCTTGATCTTTGCTGCTTTCCTTATCCTTTGCCGTATAGTTCGTTTCCGTAACAGCAAGCTTGCCTTCCTGATCCGCAACTGTCACAGTCAGGCTCCAAACAGCTCCATCGTAACTGTAGCCCTGGGCGCTGCCCTGTTTCTCCTGGATATAGAACTTATAGGTTCCTGCCTTCGTAAAGGTGATCTCTCCAAAGGACTTCTCACCGCTGCCGGTTATAGAAACCTCATTTGTTCCAAGCGCCGCACCGTCTGGCCTGTTGCCTGAATCCGCCGTAAGTGTGAACGTAAAGGTCTGGTCGCTGCCCTGGGGCACATCGCCTTTCACCGTCTTCTTTACCTTCGGCGCGTATTTCGTCTCATCCACCTGGTAGTCATTTTCAAAGGCTGCCGCAGTGACACCGCTCTGTACCGTCCCATTCTTGGCATACTGGACACTGGTTACAGTAAGGATTGCATCCTTATCCTCTACGGTTACCGTTGCAGTCCATACATCCTCATCGTAGGTATAGCCATGATCCGAACCCTTAACCTCTGTGATCTTAAAGATATACGTGCCCGCCTTGATGAATCTGATGGAATTAAAGGTTTTCGACCCTGTATCTGTCACCTGAATCTCTGTGATACTTGGAAGCACCGCCCCATTGTTCGGGTTGCCGTTCTCCGCTGTCTCCAGCTTGAATGTAAAGGTCTTCTTATTATTTACAGGTCTTTCCGCGCTGTCCGCTTCGAAGGATTTCAAAACGGAAAGTGCCTGGTACGCAGGCTGAACCTCATACTTGTTTACAAATGCCGCCGGGCCATCTACATACTGAACGTCTGTATTCAAGGTACCGTCCTTTTTGTCGCTGACCTGAACCGTCACGGTAAACACCGTATTATCCAGGACGATTCCAGGACCGGCAGTTCCCGTCTCCACGATCACATACGTATGGGGTCCTACATCCTGCAGGCTGTAAGAAACCGGCGTAAAAGTAATGTCTTTTGCTTCGTTGTCCTTTCCTCCCGTTACGCTTCCAGTAGATACTTCCCGATACGTAGCAGGATTCTGGGGATCATACGCCTGTGCGCTCTTAACCTCTCTCACGGAGAAGGTAAAGGTCTCACCCTGCTTCATGTCACGCCCTGTCAGCGTCTTGGTTCCTTCAGGGGTCCATTGGCCTGCTGCTTCGTAGCGGTTCGTAAACACCGCTCCCTCCTGTGAAGGCTGCGTGCTGTCATCCTTATAATACTGGATGCCTTTTACCTGCAGACCCTCATCATCATTCCAATCCGTCGTCACCACCGCCTTGTAAACCGCCGTATCATAGGTGATGCCGCCGCTGGGATTCTGTGCGGGCCTCTCCTCTCTAATATAGAAGATATGTTCTCCAACGCCTTCCACTGTCTGGGCACTGAATTCCACCACGGAACTGCTGCCCTCTGCCTTACTAGTGGTCTTTTTATCCAGAACGGTTTTGCCGTCCGCAGCCAGCAGTTCAAAGGTAAAGCTGTGGTCCTTCAAAGAGGCGTCCGTCAAGTTTTTGGTCGCTGACAGGCTTACCTGAGTCTTGCGGATGTTGGTCACCGTTACCTGATCCGTAGTTACCATGCTCTCTTCGTTAGGCACGCCCAGAAGCCAGGTCTGGTCTGCCAGGGAAGAAATATTTGCCCCGGAAGCTACTGCTCCTTCCAGCTCATAATGGTCTGCCGTCCCAGTCTCTACGATTACGTATTCCTTGAACCAGAGAAGATCCTGTACTAAGATCACGCCATGCTCTTTTGTCGTATACGTACCCTTCAAATTCTCTTCCTTAAGCAGGCTGCTTACGTTATTTTCGTTTACTGTTCCTTGATCAAAGGGACCGTAAATCTTAAATTCCGCCCCTGCAAGCATCGTCTTTGGATCGTCCGCCGCCGTCTTTGTAAGCTCCAGATCCCGGTACAGTACGAACCCGATATCCTTCGTATTGTCCCAGGCTTTCTCTACATCCGTGGGCCACAGATAGAACCTCTCCGAACGGATCGCCCCTGCCTGATTTTGGTCAAAGTTGCTGTCTTTCTGTTCCCGTTTAGGTATGGCTTCAGGATTCTGGGAAATGCCGCTTCCCAGCATCTGCGTCAGCACAAAATCCCCTACCGTATTATTCAGCGTGGCGCTGAGAATATAAGTAGCCGGGTTGGTTCCTTTCAGATACCTGGTAATCAGATTTCCAGTACCATCGTATGCCATAGACGCATCTACCGTAAGAAGCCCTGCATCCAAAGGCTCAAAGACGTACGCTCCATCCCAGCCGTCTCCATGGCCGTAGGTCGTCTGCTGGGTGGGTGATGAGGAATCCCTTCCCGTAGTGGTGTCTGTATACGTATTCAGGGTGATGGAAATCTTCTTAAAGAGATCCTGTACGATGCTATAGTCGCTGTAATCCCCGTCATTCTGTATGCCGTCCGCATTGGCATCGATCCACACATGGCCCCCAACCTTTACCTGTACCGGAACGATGGTAGCTGACACACTGTTTGATTCCAGGATGTCAGGAGCCGCTACAGCATCCTCGGCTGTCTCCTTAAGGCTGGGACGGTAGCTGCTGTAATGGAAGGCAAAGTTATTTACCGTATTCTGATAGGATATCTCTGCAAGGTCTACATCATCATAGTCCTCTACATCCGTCACATACGTGATGGTCAGATTCTCTCCTGCCTGAAGCTCTCCCTCCTTCACCGCAATCATGATGGCTGTGATCGCTTTCTTATCCGCTGGAGCAGCTGCAGACCATCCGCTTGGAAGCGGCGATCCATCCTGCGCCTCTTTTACCGCTTGATAGGTGCTTGCAGTTACTGTACCTGTGTAGTAGTAAAGGCCATATTCTACCGCTTTCCCGCCTGCCGTCACAGACTCTATGTGGCTAAACACAACCGGCCATGCGCTGTATCTGGAAATTCCGCTGAGAGTAATGTCATCTTCCTGGGGAAGCACATCAACCACTGCCATCTTTGTATAGGTTTCACCACTTTCCTGCGGATTCCTTACTGTCAGACGGTAATGTACCGATCCGCCTGCATCCACTCTGGCCAGACGTGTAGAACTGTAGGACATTCCATCCTGGGCATCCAGGTTTCCATAATTCTCTTTCAGCAGGGTCACACTGGATCCGCTGTTCCAGTTTATGGATTGATGCGCAGAGATATATCCGTTCTCTCCCAGATCTCCAAGGCTCTCTTTAAGAAGCGCGGCCTGTTCTTCCGCCACTCCCTCTGCTCCCGCAACCTTGCTGAGGTCTTCCGCCCAATTTCCATTCTCATTCTTAAAGGAGGCCGCCGCAGGATTTTCCTGGCTTTCTACTCCTTTAACTGCGCTGGTGGCAAATACCAGATTGTTGATGCTGTTGCCGTCCTGGCTTACTACACCGCTTCCCACCTTAGCTGTCAGCTTCACAGAGACACTCCTGCCTGCCGCAAGCTCTCCTGAAAGTTTAATGACTACTACTGTATTCTCGCCCAGACTCATGGTACTGGTTCCCGCCAAGGTCAGCCCGTCTCCCTCTGTAAGTTCTGTAAAGGATTTGGACGTATCTACCGTCACCCCTGCAGGAAGATAATCTACCAGTACAGGATCCTGGAACGGCAGCTCTCCTGCGGAAATATTGCTCATGGTGAGGGTATACTCTGCATTCTCACCAATCTGCACAACTTCTTTGGCCGCTGTTTTCTCAATTTCAGCCACAGGCGCCTTCTGGCCCGCAAAGGTATTTTCCGCCTCGTCCTCATCTTTCAGCGTAATTATACTCTCCTGGGTGGCCTGCATCCCTGCCTGGTTCCATTTTCTGTAAGTCAGCTCTGCTTCAGAGCCATTGACAATCCGGTCGATGGAGAGCTTCCCTTCTCCTCCCGTCTGCTGGTCCAGGGTAACCGCCACGCTTACTGTGCCTGGTTTAAAGTTCTGTCCCAAAGCATAGCCGGTTGCCTCCTGCAAAGCCGGGGAGCTGTATTCCACCGTCACCTGAGTAATCTTATCTTTTACAGATACAGGCATCGCTATAGTCTTATTTCCGTCAGAAACCGTTACTGTCTGGGCATACGCTTCTGTTCCCTCAAAATTCAGGAAGGTTACTTCAGCCTGGATCGCTCCCAAACTCCCCTGCATTGCGTCATACATAGAGACATCGTGGGACGCCTGGCCCAGCGTTACACTGGTAATAGAGTATTGGTTCTTCAGATACGTATCGAAATCTAAAGCGTCCTCCTGGCCATTATGGTAAGCCGTAAGCCCTGTATCCTTCAGCACGTAGCTGTCCAGCGCGTACGTGTTCCCCACTTCCGCCGTCAGGGTGTAGATAAGGTCTGCGCCTCTTTCAAAAAGGCTGTGCTGCGGATTCGCACCGGCCGTCTTCGTAAGCTGCAAAGAGGCGGTTCCCTGGATGTTTTCCAGCGTAACGATCTGCTTCTGTACAGCCGTCTCAGGAACAGACAGAACCTTATACCATACCACCCGGTTGTCATCCAGAATAATGGAATCAACGCCTGCCGTTACCTGGTCTTCTACCACCAGATACGTTTTCCCAGGCTGAATCTCAATTCCATCCATATAGGAATACCCGGATCCGCTCTTGGTGGTCTTCACTGTCTGAATCAGTGTATCAGACGTTCTAAGCGCTTCCGCTTCCTCCTTCGTCAGCTCTGACTTCGTACCATTCGGCACTTCGTATACGGAAATCTCGGCTTTCGGTACAGCTCCCCCCGTCAGGGCATTGGCTTTGCGCACCTCCAGCTCAAGTTTAGGAATGTTGTACGCATGGAAGGCATACGTTTTGCCTGTCTCAAAGGCTTCACTGTCTCCCAGAACATACAAAGTATAGTTCTCTGCTTCGGCAGTGGCAGTAAGTTCTGTCTCCACTCCATTGTTTACCTGCCAGATCCCCTGCAATCCTACGTACCCGTCAGGTACCGCTTCCTCTGCCAGGGCATACTGAAAACCATTGGGTACTGTAAAGATCGCCACACCGTTTTTATCTGTCTTTTCTGAATCCTGATGGACGTATTTTTGTTTTTCCTCATCCCATCTGTAAAGCCGGAAGGTTACATCGCTTTGAGGCGCTCCGTCTGTTCCTTGTACCGCACCGTATTTGGTCAGGGTAAAGGTCACGCCGTTGTAGTTCGGCATGATGAGGGCCTCCCGCATAGCCGCATCGTCCATATCTGCCTTCCATTCTCCATGCTTCAGCGACTGTCCCGGCGCAAGGCTAAACTCGATGGGTTTTTCTGAGGCAATATATCCTTCGGGCGCCTTCGTCTCTACGATCTGATACGCAACGGCCCCTGTCTCTTTATCCTGCTTTTGAGGATCCAAGCGCACCACTGCCGTATATGCTCCAGATCCATTAGAAGTCCAGGTTACCATATCAGCAGGAACCGCTGTCCCGTCTGCATACTGGAGCTGGAAAGCCGCATTAGCCAATCCTTCTCCCGTCTCGCCGTTTGCCTTGAGAATGGTAACCTGCCCGTAGAGATACGTATTCTCCGCAGTTACCGTTACATCCCCTCTTGTAGGAATCGTAATGGCATACCGGCCCTTCGCAGGCGTTATTTCGGTATCGCCTACTTTCACCGTCCCCAAGGCATATCCTTTCACCCCGGTCTCCGCCAGGTAATACGTCTTTCCTCTGGAAAGGGTCTTCGTAAAGGTCTGTCTGGAGTTTTCCTTGGTCAGCGTCACCGTGCCAATGGCGGAACCGCCTTCCGTCTGCTCATAAAGGCTGAAGGTAAAGGACCAGTTTTTCTCCTCCATGGAACCGAAGGCAACGGATTTTGATACTGTCAGCCTTGCCTGGCTGGTATTTTTAAATGATACCTCTGCCTGGGCTGCGTCTGCCACAATCTGGTCAGCGTCCATGGGATTGCTCACCGTGACAGCCATGCCGCCGGTAAGGACATAGATGGAAAGGGTATCCTCCGCTTTATCATATCCCGCAGGCGCCGCATCCTCTACCACGTAATAGACGCCGGGATTCTGCTCCGTAAGGGAGATCTGTCCGTTTTCGTCAGTCAGTCCTGTGTAAACTTTCTTAGCACCTTCATAGCTTGTATTTACAATCTGCTCTCCGCTAAAAGCTGTGAAAGGACGATAGTAGATGGAGAAGGAAGCGCCTGGAAGGGCTGTTCCAAACTCATCCGTCTTTTGTACCGTCAGGCTTACCAGCGGCGGATTCTGAACTGTTATTCCCCCTGTCTCATAGCTTGACAAATCCCTGATGCCAGAGATCACCACGTCGCCGTCTTTGACTGCTTTTGTATATCCAAAGTTTATCCCCTTACTGCTGTCCACAAAATCAGCAAGAGCCGGATACGTCTCTTTCACATACGCTTCAAAATATTCCGCAGAGTAAAGGCTGTTTCCCTGCTCGCCCAGCCAGTACGTCCCCGTGCTGATATGGGCGAAGAGGGCCGTTCCCTGGGTATCTGTATTTGCCGTATATGCAGCAGTTTGGGCTCCCTTTTTCGTAAGGGTAAAGGTCATTCCATTAACCGGTATGTCATCCAGGTCTGTCTTTTTTACCTGGATGGAAATCTTCTCCGGATTGTACATATTGACGGTTACGCCCTGGTTGGTCACGTCAAAGTACCGCGCCGCCGTTGTGCCGTTTATGCTGGAACCGTTATACAAAGCTTCATACGCTTCCGGAACGCTCAGCTCAATGATCCGGTAAGCGCCAATCTCCAACCCTGTGGGGAAGGTGAATCTTCCGCTGCCGTTGGTGGTAAAGCTGGCCGCATCCGCATTGTCCGCCCAGTTCTGGGTGGTATAATTGTAATCCTTCCAGGTTCCATCGGAATCCTGCCTCTGCAGCTTCATCTTTACGCCGGAGAGTACCGATGCCTGCAGGGTTCCCGCCGCTGTCTTCGCATCCAGCTCTTTGGCAGTAAGATTCAGCGTATCTTCTGCAGGAAGGTAGCCGTACTTATTTACCGTAACACTGAAATTATCCTCCGGCCAGTTTACAAGACGGTACGAATCGTCCGTCTCGGCCCAGACAATCTCTCCAGCGGGCTGATTCTCTGCTAATGGAATTTCTTTTGTTCCATCCGCCACAAAGTACATATCGTTGTGGACCTGCTCTATGTTTTCGCTTGCAGGTACGAAACGGACGATCATGTAGTAGGTCCGGCTGTCCATCTGGTAGCCGCCCGGGGCATAGCTCTCCCGGATAGCCATGCGCATGTAACGGTACTCTCCTTCTTCCCATACCACATCGCTGTCTTTGTATTTCTCTTCAAATCCATCCTTCTCAAAGTAGAGGGTATCGGAGATCACATAGGAGGTCTTTTGGCCCGCATTGATATCGCTTTCCAAGCCCACGGTAAGATCCTGCACCTTCTCCAGTAGCTTCCCGTTTTTATCCGCTACCCAGAGCTCATACTTGGCGCCGCCCAGAGGATCGTATTCATCATACGTCTTCTCGCCGTTTTCATCTAAGCGACCGGCCCACTTAGAAATCCGTATGTTAGCAATGTGATCGTCCCCCGGCCCGTATACGGCCTCATTCTCCAGTTCTTCGCTTACGATCTGGTTGCTCTTATAATTCCATACGGTTTCGCAGGATGTTTCGCCATTCATTGTAGCGTTTGTGTACCCGGTATCATCCCGTTTGATCAGCACATACTGATTGGCCGGGATAATGGCGCCTCCTGGGCCCGCATCGGTCTCCACCAGCCAGTACACAATGTGCTTCGCTGAATCCAGGATATCCGTGGCAAACCAGCCGCTCATAGAATCCCCGTTCTCAGTCGACAGCGTACCGCTTGTGTAGGTCCCTACCAGGGTACAGTTCGCCTCGTCAAAGGACAATGCTGCATTGTCCGCTGTGCTATCGGAAAGCACCTGCTGGTACAGCTCAAAGGTAGCATGGTTCTGAGGAACTTTTTCAATCTCATCTTTCGGATCTGTGGATGTTCCATCTGGATCCACCTTCTTATACTTATATACCCGGATCTGCGCCCAGTTGATCACATTCTCCAGGGTGGCCGCCTCCAGAGCGTCAGCTCCGTTTTTGTTGCTCACACAGTTGTAGGACTGTAATTGCTCTTCGGTAAGCTCCGCAGGCGGCTTGCCATTTTTGGCATCCTCTGACAAGTACTTTTTCCCTGCCGGCGGCTCTACCAGGGCAAGTTCTTCCGTGTTTGGAATGCTGTACTCCACTGCCACATACGTATCTTCCTGGGTCAGCCCTTCAAAGGTCGCCTGCCCCAGCACGTCTGTAGTCAGCATCTCCACAAAGGTATACTTGCCGTCTGTTCCCTTCTTATAAAGGGCGATCTGCGCCCCCTGGAGAGACAGCTTTGTACCTGTGAAGCTGTGTTCCCAGACATCGTAGTACACCTTCTTCACCGTGAACGCAGTCTCTTTTTTGTTCACAAGGGTTAAAGGATCCCCGTCCTGCGCACCGTCTTTCGTGGACACAATCTGTCCCGGTACCAGCGTAGTCGCAAGCTCAGTTCCATCCCAGTAATAACCCTTGGGGGCTGTTTTCTCACGGATGTAATAGGTAATCTGATTTCCAGACCCATCATAAATAGGAAGATCTTTAAAGGTCACAAGGCCATCCGCACCTGTAGTTGCCGTTCCCTTTACGCTCTCATTAGTTCCCTCTTTCGTATAGATCTCCAGAACCGCGCCTTTCAGGGGGACGCCATCCTCGTCTGTCTTCTTCACCTGGACGGCTCCCAAGCTGGAAACGTTGGTGATGATACCTAAATCCTGCACCGCAGCCTGATCCACAACCGCATACGGCCCGAAGTAGAAGGCGTCGTCTGTTCCTATTTCATGATCATAGTCCGCATACTGCTCTGGAAACTTATCCGGATCCAGAACCTGCATGTCATCTGTCACTACTTCATGGAGATAGTACGTGCCCGCATCCAGGTAGAGACGCGTACCCGCAGTCAGGGTTACAGGACTCCCATTGTCCATCACCGGCACAAAATTATCTTCCTCTTTGGTATAGACTTTAAACTGTGTTCCCGCTAAAGTGGTGGTGGTGCCGTCCGCATCCTTACGGTTCTTCGTAATCAGAACGGAGGGATTTTCTATGTTTACTAAAGTCTCTTCTCGCAAGTCGCTGCCAGTGCTTCCCACTGTGGTGCTGGTAAGGTCAATGGTAAGATCCGCAGCACCCTCATAGTGGGCAGGCACTGTGGTCTCCCTGATAATATACTTAAATCCCACGTCCAGAATGGCCACCAGGCCGCCATCAGGAATCGGTACATTGTTATATCCCGGTACAATATTGCCCGCATCTACACTTTCCTTGTAGATGGTCACACATGCCCCTGCCACGTACTGGTTATTTCCATTCTGTTTTTGAATCTTAACCGGAACCTTCTGCTCTACGTTGGTCACTGAGGCGGACTGGGTCAGATTGGCCCCTGCTTCTGCAGTGTTGGTCAGGAAGGTAAAGGGGCCTACAGCGGTAAGAGACGTTCCGTCTACTGTAATAGTATCCGTCTTATCGCTCTCCTGCAGGTAGCCTTCCGCACTTGTCTCTACCCAGTAGTATTCGATGGCCGCATTGCCATCCATAACCGGCAGATCCGTCACCGTAATCTTGCCGGAAGCGTCTGTCGTATAAGAATTCTCATTGACTTTTGTAAAAGTCTCTCCTACCTTCTTATATAGATCAAAGGTCGCTGTTTCATCCTTAGCCTCTACCTTTGTACCCTGGCTGTTCAAAACGATAAATTTCTTCGTCAGGGTCAGGGTACCGTTCTGGGTGTTTCGCATGGTCACTTTCACAGGATCTGAGCTGGCATGCCCCAGCTTCTCTTCCAGAGTCACTGGGTTTGAGTAAACCGTCCCATCCGCTTCCCCGTCCGCATGCCATCCCTCCGGCAATGTTTCCTTGAAGCAGTAGTAGTACGGATCCCCGTTCTCATCGTAAACCGGCAGCCCGCTGCCTGTCCCGTTGGCCAGGTATGTGCCGTCTGCACTCAGGCTGAGATTCGCAGCCACAGTCTCCCACTCAGATTTGCCCGCCCCCGGATCCGTGCTTCGAAGGAGGGTAAAGGCTTTGTTAAACTGTTGATAATTTCCGCTGGTTACATTTTGCCACGCAGCATCGGAAGTTTCGCTTCCAAACCAGTAATACTGCTTCTGCAGTTTCAGATAAGCAGTGTTGCTGATGTTGGTGCTGCAGATCTTATCGGTAACTGCAGCGCTGCTGCCTGTATTTCCGCTGACCGATACGGCAACCTCTTGATTTTCTTCGGATATGGTCACTGTCCATACTGCCTCATCTATTAAATATCCATCAGGCGCCCCTGTCTCCTTTACATAATACGTCCCTGGAGTGAGCCGGTTAAATTCCAGAATTCCGCTGACATTGCCTGCGGATGCTGTAGTTCCTGTTTGTACAGGGGTTCCTGTGCAGCCCTCATCCGCATACACAGCGAAGGCGGCGCCGTTTAAGCCGCTTGTCTGGCCATCCTTCGTCCCCAGCTTCTCGATCCGGATGGTTCCCAGAAGCTCTCTGTTCTGGAAGGCTGCTGTCTTAGCTTCTCCGGCATTCAGGGTAATTTTCTGTTCTTCCGTAATACTGATTGTACTCGTTGGTACCTTTGTCTCCGACACAGTATACGTCCCCGGATCCAGATAAACCGTCACCTTGCCGTCTTCCCCTGCTGCGGAAGGATCGATCGTTACCTTGCCATCCGCACTTTCCAATTCCGTATAGGTGCCGTCTGCGTTCTTCGTATACAACGCAGCGGCAGACCCGTCTTCCTTTTGAATGGTAAATTCTGCCGCACCTGCAACGGGAGTCCATTCCGATCCGGCAGCATAGAGCTGTCCCTGTCCCGTCTCACCATATCCCAGGATATATTTCTCGATAGTAAGGGCTGCCGGCTGTGTCACATCGCCGATCTGGGTCTGGGCGCTGTCATCATCAGAGCCTGGGCTTCCGCCCTTCAGCGTATAGTCGATCTTAGCGGTGTTTTCCACCGTCAGCGGATTTTTGTCATCATCATGGTACTCTGCTACAAACTTCTCATACGGATATACCACATCCACATAGTATTCTGAATAATAAGGCGCTGCCGCATCCACATCTGTAAGGCCATGGGCGCCGCAGGTGTCCACAGACACAGCCTTCTGGACGCCGCTGGTAATCTCATAAGGGGTCTTGCTGCCGAAATTTTCAGTAACCGTTATACTGGTAGGCTGTATTTCTTCTCCGTCCCGATCCAGCAGCTTTGCAAGCGTTTCTGTCAGCATGAATTCTCCATTAAAGGGAACGCGCCCCTCCCTGGAATACACTTTGCTGTCAGAGACCACTTTCCCGTCCTGTACAAGTCCCACTTTCAGAAGGAATTTGACCGTGACCGTCTCTTTATCCTCAGAAATCGTATTTGATATATGGCTCTTCTCAATCCCCCATTTGTCATCGGTAGTGGAGGTGAGAGAGGCCAGAGTAGATGCGGAAGCATTCGTCTGGGTATACGTACCCACCGTCTTCACATCTTCCTCATCCGTCTTATCTTTTACCGTAAAGCTGGTGGTGATGCTTAGAAAGTCTCCCGCATCCATATCAAACACATGGTTAGTTTCCAGGGCGCCGTTTCCATCTACCGTCACCGGAATGCTGAAGGTTCCGCTGCTGGAGCTGGCCGCATCGATGGACGGATCCAGTCTGAATTCGTATTTACCTGTATCCGTATTGTAAGAAGCATTCACACCTGCTATAGATACATCACTCAGATGAATGCTGAGTCCCTGGGGCAGCTTCAAAAGAATGACAGTATTATCATATGTATCGAACAACGGCAGGGCCTGATCGGCATAACCATAGTTCGCCGCAGAATTCAGTGTATAGGTAATACGGTAGTTCACCGTCTGCCCAGCTTTCACGGATGTGCCAGCAAAATCCGGACGCATATTTACAGCCGCTACTGTCTGTTTCTTATCTGCATTCGCTCCATAGTACGACTCTGCCAGATCCTTTACCGAATTTTCTTCTTCCGGCTCGGATCCCGTCTCGTCAATGGGCATGATCTGATTCTCAGAACTCACCGCCACAAAATCAGAAAGTACATAAGCCTCCGCACCTTCCGTTCCGTAAGAAACTCGGTACCAGACTTGTTCTTCCCCTTCTGTACTGGTGACTGTCACACGGGTAACCACCGTAACGGCGTCCCCGCTCTGAAGCTGGGTTACAGCTTCATAATCCGTACCCGGTCCCTGACGGAGATTGACACTCTCTCCATTGATCGTACCCGGCAGGTTCACCGTTTCTTCCGCCGCTTGATTAATTGGGGGGGGCACGACAGTGGAATCAGACCCCGTCTGCCCGGTGTCTGACTGACCGCCTTTGTCATCCACGACTCCAAACATGAACCCGTCTGCCAGAGCCGTCACTGCCTGACTTGTGAGTACCATAGCCACAGCCAATATCATGGCCAGCAGCCTGGTCCATCGACTTCTCTTTCTCATACTTCTTTCTCCCTTCTTTATAACTTTTTTTCCTCTATTTTATATATATTTTCACTGTCTCTATTATAGCAAGGGGTTTCTTTCTCCAGCTCTTTCTTGCCTATGTTTTTGCTATGTTTTTGCTATTTTTCAGCCTGTCTTCCATCGAAGTACTAGGAAAGTTCCTTGGAAGAGTTGGATGGCTTGATGCGGACCTGGTTTATGTGCAAAAAAAAGAAACAATCTAAGGGCATTTTTTAATCTGCTACCTTAGCTTGTTTCTTTTAAGGGTATTAGAAATCAAAGTGTTTAAAAACAAAATCAATTCCTACGACCTGATTCAATTTATGTGCGACTTCCGGGTTGCTTTTCAGCTATTTTCAGTAGACATTGTCCATGAGCTTCAAAAGCTCCAGGGCGCTTCGAAAGGGCTTCACACACCCCTGCTCCACCCAGGCCGCTTCTCCCTGCCAGGTGGCATGCTGGCGGTACTGGACATGGACGAGAAAAGTGGCCAGTTCTCCCCTCTTCTGAAAAATCTCTTCCCCCTCCAGCATCCTGGGAAGAGGCTCATCCTGGAATCTCTCTTTCTTTTTGTAGCTGCGCATCTCCACAGAAGCCTGGGGATAACCGATCCGGTCCATCAGCCCTTCCATCAGCTTCAGAAGATGGTATTCACTCTGAAAGGGGATTTTTTCCTTTGTATAGCGGCAGTACAGCCGTCCCCTGCAGTCTTCGCCTTCCCGGCTGTCCACGCATATATTCACCAGGTTGGGGGCGCTGAGATTCATTTTTACAGGCAAACTCATCTCCCTATTTCTCCCCCTTGTCCGTCTCCTCCAAAGCGCTGTCCATGAGCTTCAAAAGCTCCAGGGCGCTTCGGAATTTTTGTGTGCGGTTTTTTTCCGCCCAGACTACCTCTCCCTGCCAGGTAGCGTTCTCATAATGGTGTATATGAACCACAAAGGTTCCCTTTTTTCTCTTTCCTTCTGATTTCAAATCTGCACCAGCCTTTCCCCTCTTTTGCAGAAACATTCTTATGTCATTTAACCTTACTATAACAAACGGCCTCTTTCCTGATCTCTTTCTTTTCAGCTTTTCCAGATATTTTCTATATCCCGGAAGCCTCCGTTCTCTTCCGGAGTCATAGGCTCCACTTCAGCTACGGAGGCCACGTAATAGTCCACCTTATAGTCGTTCTTCTTCATCAGATCCCGGAAACAGCCGTTAATCCTCCCCGACACCTTGCTGCAGTTCTCCTGATTGATCCCGGATAGCATGATCAGGTACTGCTTATCATTATATTTGGTATAAAAATCGCCTCTGCGCAGGGTTTTCCGAATGGCCTCCTTTAATAGAAGAGACACCTCTCTCTCCCGTTCCTCCAGGTTGGACGGAGTCTTCTCCATCCTGAGGGTGCAGAGCATTATGTAGACAGAGACGCCGTTCCTCTCCATCATGCGGCTGATGACGTGATAGATATCTACGAAGCTTGGGAAGGTACAGTAATAGGCCCCTCCCTCCTTCTTCCGCTCTATGAGTCTCTGCTTGATGTCTTCGATCGCCCCTGCCGACTGGGAAATCCTTTCGCTCATGAAGCGGAACCGCTTCAGCATTTCCGGTGAGGGCGGAAGACTCAGCTCGTCAAAAAACATTCTGGTAGTTTTCTCATACACTGCCATAGCCTCCTTATATCTGGCCATGGCGATCAGGCTGTCAATCCGGGAGATCTGCCAGTCCTCAAAAGGATAGATCTCTGAGGCCGTGGTGGTGAGCCGATAGATTTCCTCATACTGTTCCTTCTCCTTCAGCCATCCGCACAGCTCTCTGAGACTTGCGAAATAGAGATCCCTGTAATAAATATTCCGTACCGTGGCCCAATCCTCCCCGATCATGTTGGGGAGGAATTCTCCCGTATAGAGGCTGCAGCTCTCCAGGAAATCTTTCATCCGCTTTTCTTTCTTCTCTTCCCTGCGCCCCTGCAGCACAAGCCGTTCAAATTCTATACAGTCTGCCTCCACAGGAATCTTCTTATCCCAGCGGCAGATCCCTCCCTGTATCAGTATGTAGCTGCTGTCCGGCAGGCCTGCGGCCTTCAACTGTTTTCTCAGCCGAAAAATGGTGTTATTAAGGCTGCCGTTTTTATTTTCCACCTCTTCCCGCCCATACAGTGCGTCCATAAGTGTAGTTTTGGCGATCCCGTCCTCCTGATAAAGCAAAATCATCTGCAGAAGCTGAGTGGTTTTGGACACTGTATTCCGGTCCAGGACGATTTCCTTCTGTCCATATTGAAGGGAGAACCCGCCAAGCATCTTAACCCGCAGAATTTTTTGTGACATATTCCTTCTCCTTGATTTTTTAAAGCTTTTATATCCTTATGGTGCTTTAATCTCCATTTACCTATAGTAACCTATTATAAAAGCTATTTTAACATGTCCCTTTTGACATTACAAGAATGGACGCTCTATGTAATTCGCATTTTTTCACATAAAACTACTTTTTATATAATTCATTTT
>HHCFC01400__coassemble_1561_pt1 | contig 20781 bp, 17 predicted proteins | sample HHCFC01400__metabat2_high_PE_014 | metagenome-assembled genome bin HHCFC01400
TTCCCGTACAGAACACTTGTTCATCTTCGCTTATCAAGATATGTGCGACTATATCCTCAATCCGAAATATATGCCAGATTGAATATGCAATGGTTTTGCTATGATAACCGTCCGTATTTAAAAAAGGAATTGCATCAAATTCTTCTCTATTTAGTTCGTTATAGAATGTAGTTAAAGTTTTCATTAGCCGGTTCCGCAGTTCAAATAATGTATCGATACCTGCTTCATAGGTATCACTCTTCCTCATTTGTGTTTGCATTACTTTGTTAAGTTCCGACCACTCTTTATTCACAAGCAATCCCCCAATCTCATTTAGCTGCTTCTTGCCGTTCGCAGTTAAATCGGCTGTATCATTCACGATGCCGCCTAACACTCAAGATATACTAAAAATCCGAAGCCGCCCCCTATAGGCACCGGATTCGGATTATCATTATCTAATGCGGAAAAAGGGACTCGAACCCTCACGCCTTTCGACACAGGAACCTAAATCCTGCACGTCTGCCAATTCCGTCATTTCCGCAAAATAACATATCTGTCTTTACTGCTCATTTATCATACAACCTGCCAGAGTACATGTCAATTCTTTTTTCGCTGTCTCTTGATCTTCATGTAACAGTTCATCCATCAGGTATGATACGGGATGATTTATGCTCGCATAAAAATCAGACCGTGTCATACCTGATGAGCTGAGCGCCCGAAGATGAGCAAAACAGCGGCGGCAGCCGCAATTAGCACGAAGTGCGGTTTTGCGAATGGCGCGGTCTGAACTGTTACATCCTCATTAACAACAGTTCATTTTCTCTTGACAGATCCATACCATCCATCTAAACTGTATTATAATATGTAAGAATAATCCAAAAAAGGAGAAAGCGAAAATGGTTAAGATACTGGTGGATTCCAGCTCTGACTATTCTATGTCAGAAGCATATGAAAAGGGCATATTTCTGGTGCCTATTGAGATTACGATTGGTGAAAATACTTATATAGAAGGAAAAAATCTCGGACGGGATGAATTCTATGAACTTCTGGCCGAAAAAAAGGAATTCCCTAAAACAGCCCAGCCTTCTCCACAGACTTTTCTGGATTTCTTTCTGAAAGCAAAAGAAGCAGGAGATGAACTGGTCTGTATTCTTCTCTCTTCAACCCTCAGCGGTACTTTCCAGAGTGCTGTCCTTGCAAAAGGAATGGCTAAATACGATAAAATCTATCTGGTAGACTCCCTCAGCGCCACTTACCCCATTAAGGTATTGGCAGATTACGCTCTAAAACTTGCTTCGGAAGGTTTTTCCGGCAGCCAGATCGCAGAGATGGTTAAAAATATTCAGCCCCGAGTTCGGCTGGCTGCTGCCATTGACACTTTAGAGTATCTGCAGAGAGGGGGCCGTATCGGAAAAGCCGCTGCTTTAGTAGGAGGGCTCGCCAAATTAAAACCCATTATAACTTTATCCGAAAACGGAACTCTGGAGGTTCTGGGAAAATGCCTTGGCCGAAATAAAGCCGTCTCTTTCCTGATCCATCATCTGAAAGAGCAGAAACTGGATCCCTCCTTCCCGCTTTATTCCATCTATACATACGGCAATACCAACAGCGATGTCTTTGAAAAAAGACTGGCTGCAGAAGGATTTTCCATCCAGGGACGTCTCCAGGTAGGCGCCACCATCGGATCCCATATCGGACCGGAAGCCTTCGGAGTCGTATATGTGACGGAGTAAAGGGACACATCAGCCATATGAAGGCTCTACTCGCATAAACGCACGGAGAAGAACCCCTTGTCAGAGTTCTTCTCCGTTTTCATATCCTCTTTTCTCCTGTCTGCTCCTGTTTTTTAACAACGATTGCAGCACATGCACATTTCCATGGAATTCTTGGCCGCTTCTTTTAAAGCCTCCTTGCCCTTACGCATCACATCCATGAATTCAATGGTATCAGGATCCTCTTTCAAAAATTCGCCTACGCTGGAGAGAAAAGCTTTTCTCAGCACACTGCTGAAATTGATCTTGCTGATTCCCATGGTGATAGCCTTCTGAATCTGATCGCAGGGAATTCCTGTGCCGCCGTGAAGGACTAAAGGCACTTCTACTACAGAGGCAATCTCCGCCAAACGCTCAAAATCCAGTTTTGGCTCCTGTTTATAAAAGCCATGAGCATTTCCTATGGCTACTGCCAGACAGTCTATTCCCGTTTCCCTGCTTAACCTGGCAGCCTCACCGGGATCCGTCAGGTAAACCCGCTCCAATACCTCTCCCATCTCAGAGGTTTGTCCAATCGTACCAATCTCCCCTTCAACGGTGACGCCCACGGCTTTTGCCATCTCGCACACCTTCTGAAGGTTCTTGATATTCTCGTCCAGGGGAAGCTGTGAACCGTCATACATCACGCTGGTAAAACCGCCCTGCACGCAGCGCATCGTATCTTCATAGGTGGCGCCGTGATCCAGGTGAATGGCATACTGCACATTTTTCCCTTCTGCTACTGAGCGGATCATTGCCACCACAGTCTTTGGTGAAGAATAGTACGCTTCCAGCCAGTGCGCCTGCAAAATCACCGGCGCATGAAGCTCCTCGGCACACTCCAAAATTCCTTGAATGGTTTCTAGATTGCAGACGTTGAATGCCGGAACGGCATATTTTTCTTTATGAGCCTTATCAATGAGCTCTTTCATTGTACATAATCCCATGGTTTTCCCTCCTGCGTCACTCTTATTTTCTTTCATTCAAAGCGTATCTGAATACAATCGATTTTAGCTGCGTCACTTCATCCATTACTTTTGAGAGAGATTCCCGGCTGTTTCCGCTCATCTTCTTCCCGCCGCCGAAGGGAAGTTCCGCCGCCCGGAAATTTCCGGAACCATTGATTGCTATATGACCAGTTTTCAGCTTCTTCGCCGCCTGAATGCAGGTATAAATATTTTGGGAGAATACACCTCCCCCAAGGCCGTACTGAGAATGATTGGCAATATCAATGGCCTCCTGGAAGGTATCAAAACCGATCACCGGCCAAACAGGGCCAAACACTTCCATGTCTCCGGCGATATCCATCTCCGGGGTTACATCCACCAAAATCGTAGGATCATAAAACGCCCCATTTCGTTTTCCGCCCCGTGCGATCTTTGCGCCCTGAGATACCGTGAGGTTCACCTGCTGCTCCACTGTTTTAGCGGCCCTCTCACCGATCATGGGACCCATGTTTACCTTGGGATCCATGGGATCTCCGATCACCAGCTTATCCAGTTCCGCAGACAGTCTCTTTACAAACTCATCCTTCAGGGAATTATGTACGATAAAACGCTTGGAACCTGTACAGCACTGACGGTTATTTCTGGCCTGGTCCTCCGCCTCTTTAATCACAAGGTCCATATCCGCATCTTCAAATACAATAAAAGGATCGTTGCCCCCCAGCTCAAATTTATACTCAGTCAGATGCTTAGCCGCCGTGGCCGCAATGCTCAGTCCGGCTTCTGTACTTCCAGTAAAGTTGACGCAGGCGATTCTGGGATCATCCACCATCAGATCTCCCACTACGGAACCTCGCCCCGTAAGACACTGAGCCACTCCCGCAGGAAGCCCCGCTTCATGGAGCATCTCATGAAGCACCAGAAGGGTCATAGGGTCATAGGAAGGCGCCTTCACTACGATTGTATTGCCGGCTGCCAGAGCTGCCGCAGTCTTAAAGGCCCAGATTGCCGGAGGGAAGTTATAGGGAATGATGCAGGCCAGGGTTCCCAACGGTTCATGGATGGTAATCTGCAGGTCGTCATCATACCCTGGTTCCGTTCCCAGAGGCATGGTAGCCCCGTAATAGTGCATCGCCACATCGCAGGCCCCTCTGTAGACGTATGCCACAGAATCCAGTTCCCACACAGCCTCTTTCATATAGGGCTTGCCGGCCTCTTTGGCGAGAATTTCACCCAGCTCCAGCCTTCTCTCCATAACCAGGTCTGCAAATCTGCGCAAAATGATACACCGTTCCCTCACAGGAAGGGACGCCCAGCTCTCCTGGGCTGCCACAGCTCCGTCAATGGCTTTTTTTACATCCTCCGCTTCCGCACAGGGGACTGTATCAATGACCTGCAGGTTGGCCGGATTAATTACTTCCTGGGTTTTTCCGCTGGCTGAATTTACTTTTTCCCCGTTTATAATCATTTTCATAATTCTGTTTCCTTCCTTTCTTTATCTTCTATGACCGTTCAGGTAGTCAATGACCTGCTGCTTGCTCTTTATCCCTCCGTTAGCGCCATACTGGCTGATGGCAATGGCCGAGGCCGCCGATCCAAAGTACATGGCTTCCTCAAGGTCAAGCCCGTCCACAATCCCCGTGATGAGTCCGGCCACAAAATTATCACCGGCTCCCAGCGTATCCACCACCTGGTCAGCAATGGTACCGACACGAATCGTCCTTCCCTGAGAACTGGCAAATACTCCCTGGGCTCCCATTTTCAAAACCACGTGCTTCACTCCCCTTTTGTGGAATTCCTCCGCAATTTCTTCCGGGGAATCTTTTCCCGTAAAGTAGGATGCTTCATGGTAGCTGGGCACGAGATAGTCCAGATACTTCATGGCCTCTTCTATATCTTTCAAAGACATCTGGGACTGATCCAAAACCATATCTGCCATGGTTAAGGCTCCTGCCTCTTTTGCCCTGGAAAACAGCCGCACAAGATCCTCCTGCCTTTGTCCTTTGCTCCAGAAAAGACTGGCTACCGATACAAGGCTGGCCCCGGTAAAATCAATCTGAAACAAATCCGGATCATACCGCATGTTGCCTGCCGCCCCATCCCGGAGGGTCATGCAGCCATGTTCCCCGTTTTCTCCCACCGTAACCACGGTGGCAGTGGTACTGTGGTCTTTGTCTTTTATGACTCCATCTGTCCCGATTCCATAGGTTTTTAACAGGCTCATAAAAGCGTTTCCCATGGGATCGTCCCCGATTGCAGTATATAATTTTACGTCGCAGCCCATAGCGGATAAAGCCACCGCTTCATTTACCGCATCTCCTCCCACATACATATTGATGCTTTCAGAAAACTGAGTCATCCCATCCGGGGTCTTCTCCGGGCCGTTTTTGACAATGATATCCACAACCGCATTTCCGACACATATCACTTTCTTCATGAAATCTTATCTCCCATCTCACTCTCAGTCTTCTGCAATTTTAATTACAGCTTTTACCATAGACTGTTTATTATTGATGCAGTCCTCGAAGGCTTCCATGGCATTATCCAAAGGATAAGTCTTGGAAATAATGTCTTTTACGTGGATTCGGCCTGATGAGATCGCTTCAATACAGGAGGGATAGATATTGCGGTACCGGAAGTTTGTCATAAGCGTCAGCTCTTTGTCACACATTCTCTGAAGATTCAGGGACGTATCGCCTACCACATTTCCCACCTGCATAATCGTACCGCCTTTTTTGCAGATATAAACGGCTGCTTCCGCCGTATGTCTGTTCCCTGCCGTTTCAAACACATAATCCGGCCCGATTCCATCGTAGTATTTCAAAACCTCTGCCACCGCATCTTTGTCCGCAGTATTGACAGCCCGTGTCGCTCCCACTTCCAGCGCCTTCTTCAGGCGGATATCAAAAAGATCTACCGCCGTAATATCCGTAATCCCGGCTGCCCGCAGGGACATAATGGTCACCAGGCCGATACAGCCCGTTCCCAGAACCACTGCGGATTCTCCCACGTGGATTCCCGAACGAACCACAGAATTCATTCCCACTGCCAAGGGCTCCACCAGAGCTCCTTCCAGAGTGGATACATTATCCGGAAGTTTAAAGCAAAGCTCAGCCGGATGAGTTATGTACTCTCTCATGGCCCCGTGGGTTCTGGGCGCTGAAAGAAATTCCATATTTTTGCAGAGATTATATTTTCCTTTTTTACACCATTCGCACTTTCCGCAGAAGGTTCCGGGCTCCACGCACACCCTGTCTCCTACTTTGAGATCCGTCACGCCCTCAGCCACCTCTACTACCGTACCTGCGAATTCGTGTCCCAGAATAAAAGGATATACATCAGGGAACTCCGGTTCACCCCAGGAATAAAAATGAACATCTGATCCGCATACGCCGCAGTACTCTACTTTCACCTTGGCATATCCAGGCTTCAAATCCGGCACCGGAGAATCCATTATTTTTATCTTTCTGTTTTCCATTACGAATGCCCCTTTGTTATTCATGTTTTTATCTTTCCTCCTTTTATTTTTAAATCTAAAAAAATAAATCGCATACTGCTTTATAGCAATCATTATACCAAAGAATAAATTTTTGTCAATATCCCTTATTTTATATATTGAAAAATATCATTTTTCTCTTGAATTACAGGTTTTTTGCTGTTATAATTGTGTCAACTCAAAACATTTTCTCTTTTTCCGGCATATTATTATAGATACTATAATAAATAGCCAAGAGATCTTTTGAATTCTTTTATTTGCTAAAATAATTCATGTGTTTTTCCTGGTTTATGTCCTACTTATTTTAATTTCATTTATATTAAACAGGTTTTGATTTGATCCAGCAAACACATAGAAAGGAGAACGTATGGCAAAAGCAGTCCTTGTGCTGGAAATCAGCGCATCTGACATCCGGTCAAATGCCGTAGATTTAGACAGCGGAAAAATCCTCTGCACCGTCACTAAGAAAACCGCCTGCAAAAATACAGGTATCGGAAAATTCGAAACGGACGCAGATCTTTTGTGGAAGGATCTCCAGGAAACCCTGGGCGGTGTTTTAGAATTCTGCGGGAAGGAACACGAATTTAAGGCAGTCACTTTCTCTTCCGCAGGCGACACTCTCATTCCGGTAGATGCAGATCTGAAACCATTAAGAAACCTAATCCTGCCCTTTGACACAAGGGCCCAGGAGGAAGCCCAGGAACTTACCTACCTGATGGGGGAAAAGAATTTCCGCTCTATCACCGGAGGCTCATGTCTCCCCAGCCACACATGCGCAAAAATCATGTGGCTTAAGCATCGGGAACCCCGGATTTTCAAATCCTCCAGGTATTTTCTGTCTGTCAGCGAATATCTCTTCTGCAAAATGGGTTTCGGGGTATATACCGATTTCACGCAGGCATGTGCAAAGAAATTGTTTCACCGCATCCAGCGCAGATGGTCCCCGGAAATTGCCTCCTGCCTGGACATAGATCCCTCCCAGGCCGGAGAGACCGTCCAGGATTCGTCTTTTATTCTCGGGAAGGTAAAAAATATAGGAAAAATAGAACTTCCTTATGAGATACCGGTAGTCCTGGGTCTGCATGATAAAGAAGCAGCCCTCCTGGGAACAGGCGTCAGCCCCAACCACAGCAAAATCATAGGGGATTTCGCCGGCAGCAGCGAGACCGTGGGATGCTTCTCCCCAGATCAGGTACTTTCCCTGGCCTTTTCTCCCTCTGAGCTGGGAGGATCCGTTCGCGGCGACAGCAGTTCCGTCAGCAGCACGTGCAATTCCCAACTGTATATTTCCTGGTTCCGGAACAAAATATACAAAGGAAATGGGGATGTATTTGCCGATCTGGAAGAGAAAACGCATTTTGACGCTTCCTCCCACGTCTCTTTTATCACCAGAGGAGATGCGGCAGACTGTGCCGTTACCGGATTCGACACTTCCATGGACAGCCATATGATTTATCAGGCAATCCTGGAAGGCATCACTTTTCAGCTTAAGGAAGCCTTAGACAGCATCGAAAAAACCTTAGGGACGCCCTGCCGCGCCGTGTACTGCGCCGGAGGCATTGTTTCCCCCAAATGGCTTCAGCTAAAAGCCGATCTTTTCAAAAGGGAAGTCCGGCAGATTACAAACCACCGTGTTTCAGCCGTAGGAGCAGCCATTCTGGCCGCCGTAAGCATTGGATACTATAAAACCTACGAAGAAGCATTCACCAACATGATTCAGTTTACGGATGTATTCGTTCCAAACCCTGCCATAAGCGCAGCTTATCAGGAACGTTTTATCAATTACTGCAGAGAATGCAGAAAATACTATCAATACATATAAAAGGAGAGAACGCTATGAAAATGTTAATCAGCGGAAACTGGGTAGATTCCAGCAGCAGCGAAACCATCGATGTCACAAACCCCTACAACGGAGAATTCCTGGATTCTGTTCCAAACGCAGCAAAAGAAGACGTTGACAGAGCCATCGCCGAGGCCGTGGCAGCCCAAAAATCCTGGAATCGTATTATCATCCGCGAAAGAGCTAAAATTCTCAGACGATACCTGGAACTTTTGGAAGAAAATCGGGAGGATCTGGCCAAAACCATCACCCTGGAGACAGGAAAACCAATTTTTGACTCCTATGGAGAAATCGATTCTGTATACATGACTTTTGAAAGTGCAATCGAAATCGTGAAACACCACTATGGAAAAACCATGCCCATGGGAATCGAGGGCGGCTACGACGACGATCTGCAGGTGACAATCCATGAGCCTCTGGGCGTCATCGCCTGCATCGTACCCTTTAACTTCCCGGCGGCTCTCTGGGCTTTCAAGGCCGGCCCCGCTTTAATGGCCGGCAACGCAATCGTGGTGAAGCCCGCCACCTCCAACCCCCTTACCGTTCTTAAGTTAATGGGATTATTGGTGGAGGCCGGCGTTACCCCCGGCGCTGTACAGTGTATAACCGGACGTGGTTCCACCGTAGGAAACTGGATTTCTGACAATCCAGCCATCGCCCAGGTGAATCTTACAGGAGGCGTAGAGGCCGGCAAAGAAATCGCACGGCATACGGCCGAGAACCTCACTCCCTATAAATTCGAGCTGGGCGGAAACGATCCTCTGATCATCTGCGCAGACTGCGATATGGATCTGGCCGTAAACGAAACCGGCGACAAGACAAGAAACGCAGGCCAGTGCTGCTCAGGAGCAAAGAGATTCATTGTTCACGAATCCATTAAGGACGAATTTGTAAAGCGTTTGATCGAAGAACGCCTGAAAACCGTAAAAGAAGGAGATCTCCTGGATATGAACACAGACTTCGGGGTGCTGATCAGCGAAAAGGCAGCCATCGAAGTAGAACACCAGGTACAGCACACCATTGAGCAGGGAGCGAAGCTGGTGTACGGCGGCGTAAGGCGGGGCGCCTATTACATGCCTACCGTGTTGGATAACTGCACAAAAGAAATGGATATCTGCAAAAATATGGAAGTCTTCGGCCCCGTTTTCCCGATTTTCACTTTCAAAACTCTGGAGGAAGCCATTGAGATCGCCGAAACCTCTGACTACGGACTTAGCTCCGGTGTCATTACCAGCAATCTCCAGGACGCCATGAAAGTAGCCGCAAGCCTCCGCACCGGTATGGTAGCCGTCAACGGTTCCGGCGGATTCCGGGCGCAGGAGCTTCCCTTCGGCGGCGGCAAAAAGATGAGTGGAAACAGCCGTGAATGTATGTCCTCTGTTTTGGAAGAAGTAACCCAGGAAAAATCCATTATCTTCCGGTATGCCATGAAAAAATACAACGAAGGGAGCCATTAAAAATGAAAGCACTTTATTATTCAAAACCCTTAAGAGAAAACGCCTCCATCTGTGATATGCCTTATCCCGTGTGCCAGGAGCACGATGTCATCATCAAAGTGATGAGCTGCAGCATCTGCCACGGAGTTGAAGTGGATCACGATATGCCCGGGGGAAGCGGCTGCTCCGGGTATCCGCTGATCCCCGGACACGAATTTGCGGGCTATGTACATGAGATTGGTTCAGCGGTCACCACCTTAAAAATCGGTGACCGTGTCACCGCTGACAACACAGTGCCCTGCGGCGTATGCGATTACTGCAAAAAAGGCGATTTTATCCACTGCCCCGACAAAAAGAATCTTGGCAACAAAGCCCCCGGAGGTTTTGCTGAATACGTAAAAGTGCAGGAAAGCAAGGTCATCAAACTGCCGGATCACGTTTCCTTCAACGAAGGCTGCCTGGCAGAGCCTGTAGCCTGCTGCATGCACTCCATGGATCAGATGGGAATCCGCTACGGGGACGATGTCTTGGTCATGGGCGCTGGTCCTATGGGAATGATCCTGGCCATGCTGGCCGCCCACAGCAACGCAAACCACGTTGTAGTGTGCGCTTCCTCTGAAACGAAGCTCAAAAAAGTCCGGGAACTGGGCATCGACACCGTCCTCATGGACCGGAAGGATTACTCCAAACACGAAAAGGAGCTTCTGTCCCGTTTCCCACTGGGATTTGACTGTCTGTTCGATGCCACCGGTGCTGAAGAACTGGTCTACTCCACTCCAAAACTGATGAAAATGGGCGGCAGAATTCTCGGCTACGGCTATTACCGCGGCGAAAAACCCACGCTCCGTTTCCCCTTCAATGAATTTTGGGACAAAGAGCTTACCTACTACTCTTCTCTCAGCCAGGTAGGAGATTTTGGCCGCGCCGTGGACGCCATTGCCTGCGGGAAAGTCAATACCGCTGCCTTGATCAGCGGCGAGTATGACCTGGACCATTACTTTGAAGGCCTGGACCGTGTCATGCACGAAAAGGATGTCATAAAAATCATCATCCATCCAAATGCAGAATAAAAAAGCCCGCACAAAGGAGCTGTCCCAGGACAGCTCCTTCTCAACGCATAAATATTAATCTTCTTTATTCAAAAGCTTTTCTCAATGTAGCAGCATCTCTGGCCAACAGTTCCTCCGGCGTTCCCAGGCCGCAGACGGAAGCCTTGTCATAGACGCTCTCAATGATCAGACTCCCGGAGTAATTGCTGTTTCGTATGGCAGCGGCAGTTTTAAAAAACCCCGAATCTCCCTCTCCCAGAAGGCTTCCCGAAAGCATACATCCAATCCCGTCTTTTAGATGAACCCCTCCAATCACATCAGACAAGGCCGAAAAATATCTGGCCATGGAGGTTCCATTCAGGGCATAAAGATTTTGGGAGTCAAAGTAAATCTTCACCCAGGGATCATCCACTGCGTCCAAGAGATCTCTCACCTCTTCTGCGCTCAGATTCACCTCCAGGTACGTCCTTATGCCATTTCTCCAAGCCTTTTCACTGAATCTGCGGATGTACCCCACCGCCTTATGAAAGGAAGGCCCGTCGCAAATCCCGTTTCTCTCCAGCACCGGAAGAAGAAAGGATTTGCAGCCAAAAATCCCACACAACTCTATGGTTTTTTCTACCAGAATAACTGCCGTCTCTTCTTCCTGGAGGCTTCTGGGTTTTGTAAAACTATATTGATCCACAAACTGGGGCGAAAGAGACTCTATCTGCACCCCGAATTCTTCCGATGCTCTCAGATACTCTTCAATCAAGCCGGGATTTCCAAGCCCTCGGCCTGAAAATACCTCTTCTCCCACTCCCAACTGGAGACAGTCCAGTCCCTGACCTGCCGCCATCCGGCAAAGCTCTCTTCCCCGGGCCTTCAATGCCCACTCACAGACACCATATTTATATCGTTTCATATCCATCTATCTTTCTTTTCCCGCAAATAATCTCCGGGGCGCTCAGCGCCCCAGCATCTCGTCAGTCAGTCCGTCATAGAGACGTTCCAGAGCCTTCTCCAGAGTTTTATAATCTTCGGTTTTTAAAGGCTGGAAGGGTTTTATGCAGTTTCCGCAGTCAATTCCCTGAATCTTCAGCACACCTTTGATGGCTGGGAAAATTCCGATATCCAGCAGCACCTTGATCATCTCATTGCATCTGCCCTGGAGGAATCTGGCCCGCTCCATGTTGCCCTCGTCAAAAGCCTTCTTAATTCCCACGCACACATCCCCCATAATCGAGAAGGTACTGCCGATGGACGCCCTGACGCCTACCGACAGGGCCGGAAGCCAGATTTCATCGTGCCCGTTAAAAATAACCCGGTCTCCGCATTTTCTAACCAGCGTCTCCGTCTGCATCAGATCCATGGTAGTCTGCTTTACACCCAGAATACCGTCATTCTGCAGAAAACCCAGCAGTTCATCGGTTCCAAAGGAAACACCGCTCATTTTGGGGATATTATAAATCAGCACCGGCATTCCCGTCGCTCCGGCCAGATCGCGGTAATACTGAAGAATCTCTTCCTTAGAGTAGCTGAAATAAAACGGCGGAACTGCAGAGATAGCTGATATGCCGCAGTCTGCCACTGCCTCGGCCATTTCAATGGTACTCTTGGTGGAAAACGTGCCGATATTGGCAATCACAGGGCAGCGCCTCTTTACAATACCGGCTACTGCCTTGACAAGCTGTATCCTCTGTTCATCCCGCAGCAGAAAAGATTCCCCGGTGCTTCCGCTTACATAAAAGCCGGATACTCCCTGCTTCAGCGTTTTTTCAATCACCTGTTCCAGCGCTTTCTCATTAATCTCTTCATTCTCATCCATCGGCGTAATGATTGCCGGAAAAATTCCTTCGTATTTTTTCATGATCTTATCTCCTTTTCCTTTATTTTCCCTTTATTCATCCATTTCCGGTACCAAAACTACTTTTGCAGCCTCACGGTTGCTGAACATTTCAAATCCGTCCTTCCATCTCGACAGGGGGAGCTTATGTGTTACTATAGGATCCATATTGATCCGTCCTTCTCTGTACAGAGACAGGATGTTTCTCCAGGACGTATGGTCGTATCCCATATGGCCGATAAATGTAATTCCTTTATGTCCCATGAGATCCGCCGGATCTTCTTCGTAGGAAACCCCAGTCCTTGTATATCCCACCATCACGAAGGTACCGCCGGGCCGCAGCATCTGTACGGCCTGAGGAAGAATATTGGCCGATCTGGAAGCGCAGTTAATCACAGCCGCAATGCCGTCCTCACCCCCAAGGGCCTTCACTTTATCCACAAGCTGAGGATCATCCGCCATCAGAAGATCTGTGGCTCCCAGTTCCTCACAGATGGGATTTCTCTTGGGAGCGCTTCTCTTGGTGCTGATTACGATGATCTTGGCTACATTCATCATCCTGGCAACCAGGACGCTGAACAATCCCAGTGGACCATTTCCATAAATCACAATATGGTCGCCGGGCAGCACCTTCGCTTCCTGAACAATAGCCTTATAGGCATTGCAGATGGGATCCATCACAGCCGCATGCTCAAAAGGCATATTGTCCGGAATCCTGCGGACGCTGGCCGGATCTCTCTGCAGCACAATTCCGGGTATCTTTACAAACTCCGCCATTCCTCCGTCCATGTCTCCCCCGATTCCTTTTCTCTCCGGGCAAAGGAGAAAATTTCCCGTTTCGCAGGCCGGACAATGGCCGCACACAAATCCGGTATTATCCGAGACCACCCTGTCCCCGACTTTCCAATCCAGGACGTTCTTCCCTGTCTCATACACCTCTCCCGCAAATTCATGGCCGATAATCATAGGGTACGTATAATTTTTATATTTCTCTTCATCCGGTCCGTACAGAAGAGGCATGTCAGACCCGCAGATCCCGGCCGCCTTTACCTTCAGTACAATGTCGTTGTCTCCGCATTCCGGTTTCGGCAGATCCATATAAGCCAAATGGAATGCTCCATATCCTGTTTTCGCCAGTGCTTTCATCTTTATTTCCTCCTTAATAATAATGTTTGAATCTCTTTCAGTCTGCATATTGAATACAATTTGTGTGTTTTTCCAAAAAATCCGCAACATCTTGTTGCACTTTTTAAATTATACATTGAAAATCAATATTATTTTTTCACACTTGCAATACTTATTATTTTCATTTATAATAATTCCTAGTGAGAGGAAGGGTGAAGTATATGAACAAAATAAGTACAGTAAACCAAATTAAAGAAAGCAATATTCAGTTGGTCAGGAATATTATCCAGAATTCCACAGAATTCACGAAGCATACCATCTCCGAGACCACAGGGCTGAGTTTTGCCACCACCAGCAATATCGTGAACCAGCTTCAGAAAAACGGGGAGGTTCTTTTTCTTGGAAATATCACCTCCAAGCTGGGAAGGCCTGCTGCAAGCTATGTTTACAATAAGGATTTTATCCATATCTGCTGTATCTTTCCGTCTTCCGCCGGCAGCCAGCGCTATCTTTTCTACGCTATTTACGATCTGCTGGGGAACTGTCTGGATCAGAATATGGTGTGGCTTGACGATGTAACCTACGAAAGTTTTGAGACTCTGGTGGATACTCTTTTGGAAAAAGATCCCAACATCAAGAGAGTCAGCATCGGCATCCCTGGTTACTGCGATGACAGCCATATTCATTCCTGTACTCTGACTAATCTGAACGGCTGCGATCTTATCGGTATGCTCAAGGAACATTTTACCTGTGAATTTACATTGGAAAACAACATGAACGCCATCGCATACGGGTTATACCACGCCCGGAAGGAACATCAGAATCCTCCGGCCTCTCTGGTTGTAGTATCATTCTTCGAGGGAAGCGGTCCCGGTTCTGGAATCATTATCGATGGAAAACTGTACTTAGGCAAAAGCGGTTTCGCCGGCGAGGTTCCCTTCCTGCCCTATACGGACGGAGATATTTATGACATCATAAAACGGGGGCCGGAAGCGATCGCCAAGAGTACCGCCCAGATCATTATCTCCTACAGCGCAATCCTCAATCCCGAGGTCTGTGTCCTTACCGGTGAGAATCTGAGTTCCTCCATGTGCAGCCATATCCTGGATTACTGCAGACGGACCATACCGGAACAACACCTGCCGGAGATTTCTTATATCGCCAACTATAATCGCCATTACCAGAACGGGCTTTTCTGGATTTCCCTAAACCGCCCGTACTTCGGATCTTCCTTATAAACAGGAACGCTGTCGGTGAAATAATTCTATTTCATCCGGCAGCGTTTCTCTTTTACTGCCTCAGAGCAGTTTATAATTTTTCATCATATTCATTGATAAAGTCCATATTCAAGGTAAGTCCCAGTCCCGGTTTCTCAGGAATGGTCATATAGCCATGGTCAGGCTTGGGCGCATCCAGATATGTATTGGCCGTGATTCCCTCAAAGAGTTTCAGTCTTTCAAGGAAGGGAGCATTTCCAAAGGCGCTGATCAGGTGAATATGGATATTTTCCATGGCATGAGGCGCAAATTTCACATTGAACGCCTGGGTCATCGCACCGATCTTCAGCATCTCCGTAAATCCGCCGGCTCTTGTGCCGTCTGTCTGCACGATGTCTGCACATTCATGGATCAACAGATCCCTGGCGCCGAATTTCGTATACTCATGTTCTCCCGTGGCCAGAGGCAGATCCGTAGAGCGCTTGTACTTCATCAGTCCTGGGATGTCATCCGCAAAAACAGGCTCTTCCAGGAACATAATGTCATAATCCTTCACACGGTTCGCAAACCTCGCTCCCGTAGCCGCATCCCAGCAGTTATTGGCATCCAGCATAATTCCGATATCCGGTCCAACCGCTTCCCGCACTTTGCGTACGCGTTCCACATCTCTGTTTGTGTTATTTCCGCCTTCAACCCCCACTTTAAATTTAATCATCTTATAGCCATCTTTTTGAACCAGACCTACCATCTCTTCCACTAACTCGTCATCTGAATAGGAAGTCCAGCCGCCGCTGCCATATACGGGAATCTTTGTCTCCACGCCGCCGAACAGCCTGAACAAAGGCATATTAAGTATCTTGCCCTTCAGATCCCAGAGAGCGATATCCACTGCAGAAAGCGCACAGAACATCAATCCCTTCCTTCCTACTCCCCGGAGATATCCAAACATTTCATTCCAGATAACCTCTGTCTCAAAAGGATCTCTTCCAATAAGCTTGGGGGCTATATTTTTTTCTATGAGCATTTTTGTGGCCTCGCCGCCTACCTCATGGTATGTCACACCAAAGCCTTCCAGCCCCTCTTCCGTGGTAACACGGACAATGGTGAAGCCAATACATTCCACTTTTCTTGTGGCATCCGCAAAGCCTCCTGTGATGGGCTGGGATACCAGATGTACCTGGATCTTCTTAATCGCATTCTTTCCCATATTTGCACCCTCCATAACGTACAAGCTTATGCAGCCTGAACGGTTTTTGCCTTTCTGTTATTTGCATATGCGTCAAGGCTGATAGCGAACAGCAGCACACCGCCTCGCACCACATACTGCAGAGCAGGATTCAGATTCATGATACTCATTCCATTGTCAAGAGCCGCCATAACCATGGTTCCTACTACCGCCCCGATTACAGTACCTCGCCCACCGGTGATAGCCGTTCCGCCTACCACGCAGCCAGTAATAGCCGTGAATTCATATCCGTTGCCGCCGGATGTGGTGGCGGAATTCAGACGTCCCAGATAAACCATAGCCGCCGTAGCCACTACCACGCCGTGGAGCACATAAAGCTTCAAAGTTTCTTTAGGAACATTTACGCCCGACAGGGCCGCCGCCTGCGCATTGCCGCCGATGGCATACACATAACGCCCGAACTTGGTATTATTGCTGATATAAGAAACTATCATGGTCATGACCACCAGGATAATCATGGCATAGGAAAATCCTCTGGCCATACTCAGAAGGATTGTCACAGCCGCAATCAGCACAGAGATAGCTGCCATTTTGACAATTACTTTATTCCATCTGGCCTCGGAAAGCCCCTGAGAAATAGCCTTTCTCTCCTTGGAGACCGTAAGAGCTGCATAAACCACAATGCAGAGAAAGCCTACCACAAGAGACGCAATGTTTATGGAATACCCAAAGTCCGGCAGGTACCCGTTTCCCATCTGGGAAATCACGCCTGTTACAGGACCGTAAATTCTTCCGTTGCTGATGAACTGGTTAATTCCCAGGAACACAAGCTGTGTGGCCAAAGTTACGATGAACGCCGGAAGCTTCAGATACCCGACCCACGCTCCATGCCACAGCCCGGCGACAATAGCGATTACATACACAAGAACCAGAACAACCCAGGAAGGAATCTCCGGCTTAGTCACCTGAAGGATAGCCGCCACCATACAGAGCATTCCCAGAAAGCGTCCTGCGGAAAGATCCGCATTTCCCGTGATAATAATCATACACATCGTAATTGCGATAATGGAGCAGGTCGCTCCCTGCATCAGCAGGTTGGACAGGTTTCCCACCTGCAGAAAAGCTCCCTGCGTCAACAGTCCAAACACCAGAAAAATAATGATCGTCTCAACTAAAAGACTGTTTTTATAAAACAGGCTAAATAAATCTACACTTCGTTTTTCTTTCATGTCGTAGCACCTCCCGTAGCCGCCATGGCAACATTTTCCTGCGTAATCGTTCTCTCTCTGTTATCAAATTCTCCGCTGATTCTTCCCTCTTTCATTACGTAAATCCTGTCGCTCATGCCAAGAACCTCAGGTAATTCGGAAGAAATCATAATAACAGCCACTCCCTGGGCCGCAATTTGATTAATCAACTGATAGATCTCTGACTTGGCTCCAATGTCTATTCCTCTGGTAGCTTCATCCAATATCAGAACCTTAGGCTCACACATCAGAGCCTTGGCAAGGCACACCTTCTGCTGGTTCCCTCCTGAAAGGTTCCCCACCTTCTGCAGGATAGAGGGGGTTTTCACTCTAAGCTTCCCTACCATTTCCTTAACCTTGGCATACTCCTTATCCCGACTGATAAAAATCCCTTTATTTATATACTTATCCAGACTGGAAAGAGAGGCATTGTAAGCGATGTCTGAGGTCAAAATCAATCCAAGCTGTTTTCTGTCCTCTGAAGAATAGAACACACCGGCCCGGATCGCTTCACTCGCATTCTTAAACCGCGGCCGCTCTTTGCCCATGTATTCTAATTTTCCCGTCACTTCTCCTTCCAGGGCACCGAAAATACTCATCGCCAGTTCCGTACGCCCTGCGCCAATCATTCCGGCCAGTCCCACAACCTCTCCCTGGTGTACTTCAAAATTAACGTCCTGGACAATCCATTTGTCATTAATTCCATCGTATGCAGACCAGTTTGAAACACGGAGCGCCACATCACCGATGGGGCAGTTCCTCTTTTCAAAACGAGTGTTCAGTTCTCTTCCCACCATTCCGCTTACCAGGGTATCCTGGGTAAATTCCTTTGCTGGCCGTGATTCCACAGTCTGGCCATCTCTCAAAATCGTAATTGTATCAGCAATGCTCAGCACCTCGCCCAGCTTGTGCGAAATAAACACAATGCTCATACCCTTATTCCTCAGCTCCCTCACCAGATTCAGCAGATTCTCAGAATCATCCTCCGGAAGAGGCGCTGTAGGCTCATCTAAAATCAAAATCTTGCAGTTCTTGCTGAGTGCCTTTGCAATCTCAATAAGCTGCTGCTGTCCAATCCCCAGGTTTCCCACTCTGGTCTTAGGACTTACCTTTAAATTCAATTCATCCAGAAGTTCTTTTGTCTTCTGATATTCCTGATCCCAGTCAATGTGTCCATTCTGGCAAATCTCATCACCAAGAAAAATATTTTCACAGACGTTCAATGTCTGAATCAGCCCCAGCTCCTGGTGAATGATGGCGATCCCCGCCGCCTCACTCTCTTTAATCCCTTTGAAAGTCACTTTTTCTCCATTCAGCACAAGTTCTCCCGTATAATCCGTGTGCTCACCGCTGAGAACCTTCATGAGAGTCGATTTCCCGGCTCCGTTTTCTCCGCAAAGGGCGTGAACCTCCCCTCTTCTGACACCAAAGGTAACATCGTCAAGAGCTTTTACTCCCGGGAACTCTTTTGTAATATGATTCATCTGCAGAATGTAATCTTCCATTTCCGGTCGCCCCCTTTCTTAATAATGGCGGAACCTTATCTTCCAGGTTCCGCCAATCCTTTTGCCCCAATCACAAACAAGCCCACTTAAAAGTGCAGATCCCACCATTTCTGCAGTTTTTTACAAATCTGCTCCGGTGCAGTCAGAGCAGGATCTATGCTCCACTTTACTTCATTTCCAAAGTATCCCCGGTAATTGTTGTCGTCAAACATCTGAAGCATACTGTCCAGATCCAGATCGCCCTCACCAGGAATCCGATGCTCCCACGCTCCCGAGGGCAGAAGCCCGCCGTCTGTGTAATGTACGTTCACCACTTTCTCCGGGCCGCATATATCGTACACATCCTGTACCGTCTCCCCGGTCTGGGAAAGACACATCAGATCAATAGTAACAGCCATATTCTTGCAGCCGCAGTCTCCAATCAGGCGCATGACCTCTCTGTGGTCTGTAATTACAGTGATATTTCTGGTCGTGGCTTCAAAAGTGATCGTAACACCCTCCGTCTCAGCGATTTCAGCCAGCCTTCCCATAGAATCAACCGAGAGCTTCCACGCCTCTTCCTGGCTCCCGTCCAGGTTGGCATACCCCGGGAAAACCAGCACATAAGGACTTCCGATGACTCCTGCTGTACGAATGGCATTCTCGTAGTATCGGAACGTACGCAGCCGGGTGACAGGGTTTCCGGAGGCCAGGTTTGTAGGATAAGCGCAGTTTTCCGGGTTAATCTCCACCACGCCCAGCCCATGGGCATCCAGCTTATTTTTCAGCACCTTCATATCCCTATAAGTAACATCTTCCATACAGAAATGAGGTTCCGCCCCATAGAACTCCAATTTTTCCGCCCCTATACGCTGAAGGGAATCCAGCGTATAGTCCAGGGAATAATTGTAATAGGGAAAGTTTGAATGGATATACTGTTCTTTCCTCAGATTTTTAAATGTCATAACGCTTACTCAGCCGCCTCTTCTGTCACTTCTTCTGCCGCTTCGCTCTCGCCCTCTGCCGGTGCTTCCTCTCCGTATACTTCCTCATATGAATAAGCCCCTGCCTCGATCACCTCATCTACGTTATCTTTCGTTATGACAGTTCCGGGATATGCGTAGAAGGGAACTTCTGTATCTTCAGAGTTTGGTGTGGTCTGCTCAAAATCTTCAGCCGTAATCTCGCCCAGTCTGTACTGGATACATGTTTCTGTGAACAGTCTCGGATATTCCTTGCCGCTCTTAAGGATCGTGGAAACCTGTGTCCCCTCCAGCACTCTCTGTACAGCCACCAGATCACAGTCCTGTCCGGTGACAACTACCTTTCCTGCAAGTCCTGCGTTTTCCAGAGCCTGGATAACACCGCCGGCCATTCCGTCATTCATAGCAAAGATAGCGGTCAGCTCATCTCCGTACTGAGAAATCCAGTTTTCCGCATAGCTCATAGCCTGTGAGGGATCCCAGTTTGTCACCCACTGTTCTCCTACCACTTCGATGTCACAGTCTGCCAGAGTGTCATGCATGCCATCGTGGAAATTATAAACACCGGTTCCGCCTGCCGGATCGCCGTACAGGAAAGCAACCTTGCCGCTGATCCCCATCTCCGCCGGTACCTGCGTAATCAGTTTTCCGATTTCATACTCGTCATTGCCGCCGCAGAGATCACAGTAAACTTCTCCGTTGGCTTTCTCATAGTAGCAAACCAGCACGCCTGCATCGTGCGCTGCTTTCAGCGCATTGCTGACCGCTTCTTTCTCATTGGACTGAACAATCAGAATGTCCACGCCCTGCTCTACCATATTCTCGATCTGTCCCACCTGCTTCTGAGCATCGTTCTCGCTGATCTGATAGATACACTCGATTCCGTTCTCCTCGCAGACATCTTCGATCACCCCGAGCTCCGTAACCCAACGCTCTTCCTGCAGCGTCTTAAATGACACGCCGACCTTCAAATCCTCACGAGCCTTATCCGGCGTCACCACACTGACTTCCTCTTCCGCCTGAACGGCCACTGCGCCCATGGAGAGAATCATCGTTGCTACCATACCTGCTGTTAAAACCTTTTTTAACATTTTCCTTCCTCCTTCGTGTTGGCGCTCACTGTTTTGCGCCTATTTTTTAATTGATATTAATAATATAATATCGCGGGTGTTTGACAGTTGAATAGGAGAAAAAATCTTGTAGGTCGCATAAAACCTAT
>HHCFC01400__coassemble_1565_pt1 | contig 20623 bp, 19 predicted proteins | sample HHCFC01400__metabat2_high_PE_014 | metagenome-assembled genome bin HHCFC01400
ACCCTGAAGAGATTTATGTGGCAAGGAAAGACAGCCCAATGATTTTAGGCGTGGAGGGCGGTGAATCCTACATCGCATCAGATGTTCCAGCAATTTTGAAATATACCAGAAATGTATATTACATTGGGAATATGGAAATGGCCCGTGTAGGAAAGGGAGAAATTACCTTTTACAATCTTGATGGTGATGAGATCCAAAAAGATCTGAAAACCATTGATTGGGATGCGGAAGCAGCCGAAAAGTCCGGATTTGAGCATTTTATGATGAAGGAAATCCATGAACAGCCGAAAGTCGTGGAGGATACGATTCGTTCGATTGTTCAGGAAGATGAAATTAACCTGCCAGGGCTTGGGTTAGATGAGGCTGCAATCCGGGAGATCAGCCAGCTTTATATTGTAGCCTGTGGGTCGGCATACCATGTAGGGATTGTTTTACAGTATGTGATAGAGGAACTGGTTAAAATCCCGGTACGAGTAGAACTGGCTTCAGAATTTCGTTACAGAAAAACTTTATTGGACAAAAACGGCTTAGTAATTGTAATCAGCCAGTCCGGGGAAACAGCGGACAGTCTGGCGGCCCTTCGGGCAGCGAAAGATAAAAGGATACGCACCTTGGGAATTGTGAATGTAGTAGGGTCATCTATCTCCAGGGAGGCAGACGCAGTCTTTTATACCCTTGCCGGTCCGGAAATTTCTGTGGCAACGACAAAGGCGTACAGTACGCAGCTCATAGCAGGATATGCACTGGCAATTCAGTTCGCAAAAGTCCGGGAAACGATTCAAGATGAGAGATACAAAAACCTGATCTGCGAAATGCGAACGCTGCCTGAAAAAATTTCTAAAATTATCGAAGACAAAGAGCGGATCCAGTGGTTTGCTTCAAAACAAGTGAATGCGAAGGATGTTTTCTTTATTGGCCGCGGCATAGATTATGCCATTTGCATGGAAGGCAGCCTGAAAATGAAAGAAATCAGTTATATCCATTCAGAAGCCTATGCGGCAGGCGAGCTGAAGCACGGGACAATCTCTCTGATTGAAGATAATATTTTGGTAATAGGTGTACTGACACAGCCGGAATTATATGAGAAAACCATCTCCAATATGGTGGAGTGCAAGAGCCGGGGCGCATATTTGATGGGATTGACATTTTGCGGCCAATATAATATAGAAGATACAGCTAATTTTACCGTGTATGTTCCGAATACGGATCCACTCTTTGCGGCTTCTCTGGCAGTGATACCTCTACAGCTTTTAGGTTATTACATCAGTGTAGCCAAAGGGCTTGACGTGGACAAGCCCAGAAACCTGGCTAAGAGTGTAACGGTAGAGTGAATTGGTGAAACTGACATATACAGGCCAAGCGGATGAAGATGAAATGGAAAAGGATATTGTAGACAACTATAAAAGCCTGATTAGCTCTTTGGAAAGTATATATATGAAGATAGCAACATGGTTTATGGATGAAGAATGAGTTAGAAGTATATAAGGATTTTTCATAAAGGCTACCCGTTCTCATAAAATTAAGAAAATGCAAGCGGCATCTGTATTCTTACTGGTGGTTTACTTGATTGTATTCGGTTCCACTGTTTTTGCCAGGACGCCAACCACACGCTGGTATAAGTTGTTTCCATTTTGGTCATGGGTGAAAGTGCTGACGGAACTAAATAAAGACCAGCTTATAGAAAATTTGCTGAATTTTATTCTGTTTATCCCTATGGGAGTATTACTGCCGTTTATTGTAGACCGGAAGGCTCGTCTTCCTAAAGCGTTCCTTTCAGGAGTATTGGTTTCTTTCGTGATTGAAATCTGCCAACTTGTTTCCATGCGCGGATCCATAATGGGATGGGTTGCGTCATCGGCTGTACCATTGGAAATTTGGTGCTTGTGAGAGTTACGGGGCATGGCGACTATACACAGGACAGATAGCCCATGAGGGCAGGTCTGCCCTTGAATTTGTTTAGCTGCTCCGTTATATGGACGACACGAAGAATTACCCTGTGTGGAGGATTCCGACAACGATTTGATTAAGAGAATAGATGCGGCGGTTGACGAAGCGAAGATTGATAGTGAATGGAGGCGAGCGTATATGACTTGTCAGGCAAGAATTTGGGGCGCAGGGGATGTTGGAGAAGAGAGAGGACGAGAGACACAGGCCCGTGAGACGGCCAAGAAGCTGTATCAGCGCGGCAACTCTCTGGCGGATATCGCAGATATTGTAGGGTATGCTGTTGAAGTTGTTGAGAAATGGCTCGGGCTGGTTACTGTGTAAATATTGATGATGAAGAAAAGGGCGGAACTGATGATAAAACCATAGTTTCGACCTTTACTATCACATCATAAAGTAGATTGACATGGAAAATTAATCGCATAATACGGCGCATGCCCGTATTTGTTCGGTAAGAACTGCCCCAAGCATCCTATACACATCCCAATCTGTAATCTTTCTGAAAATATTTTGCCCTTCGTTGCTATTTCAATTCCCTTGTGGTAAACTAATAGTATGGTAGAAGGTGTGTATCTTTCTATCTAAAATGCATTAAAGTGCTCGTTGACCAAAGGTGGGGAGAAGGAAAGGCGGTGTAAGAACATGACAGTGCAAGAGCAGGCTGCAAAGATGGCGTATGGGCTATCTGATGACAATGCGATTTTCTTGATAGATTTTATGAAAAAGTTTATGTTTCCGAGCAACGACAGGTTAAGTGATGATGGATATGTCGGTAAAAAAGTAGACGGAAAGTCCAATGTCAGTGTTGCGAATATTTCAGATTTTATGCAGGAATTAGAAGATATGAGACTGAGATTGAAACCGTACATTCCGGCTGATTTTGATCCCCAGAAGGAATGGGAGCAGGCAATGGAGGAGAAGTATGGTTATCCTGGTTGATGTCAATGTGGTTATGGATTACATTACTTCAAGAGAGCCTTTTTATCGAGAATCTTTTGCAGTGATGAATTTGTGCTATGTTGGGGAAGTTAAAGGGTATATCGCATTTCATTCGGTATCGATTTTGTGGTATTCTCTTCGTAAAGTGATACGAGATAAATCAGAGCGTCGGCTGTGGATGAAAAAGATTCTTGGTATTCTTGAAGTAATCGGTGCCAACCATGAGGCTGTACTTGCGGCCATTGACCAAGATGATTTTAATGACTTTGAGGACTGCCTGCAAAATAAATGCGCCGAGGCCGTGGAAGCACAGTATATCGTTACGAATAACGTGAAGGATTTCGGAAATTCAACAGTGACAGCAATAACTCCTGCGGAATTTTGTAAATCATTTGGAGATTAGTGTTAATGCCGAGATATTTGGCCGGTAGCCGAGCTAAATTGCCCGGAACTATGTTACGAAGAAGAGATAAAGGGACGGAATTGAATATCCACTCAGTTTCGTCCCTTTTATTATAGCTTTGGAAGTTGATTGACATGGAAAATAAAAAACCAAAACCACACTCGTGGCCGACCGCCTAAGAAAAATTACGATCCGAAAAAAACTTATGCAGGAATTAATTGATACAGTGGCGGAGGTTTACGAAACAACCAACGAAATTAAAACCACCGCAATGGAGCTGTCCCTTCCTCAGGGCAAGGTCAAGAAGCTTCATGATTACTTGTGGGATTCCATCAGTGTGCGGGATACAGCAGTCCGGACAAATATGAAAGAAAATTTCTACCACGGCATGCTGCTGGGACTACTTAGAAGCCAGGAGAGCTGGCTGGTCAAATCCAATGCGGAGACTGGAGAAGGATACAGTGACATATCCATCCAGACACCGGATCGGATTGGAATTGTAATCGAGATAAAGTATGCGGATGATGGAGACTTGGAAGCGGGCTGCAGAGAAGCTTTGCTTCAGATAGAAGAAAAAAAGTATGCGGAAGGACTAAAGCGGCGTGGTATGAAAAATATTATCAAATATGGAATAGCGTTTTGCGGGAAAGAATGTATGATTTCCGTGAATATAAGCAAAAACAGGCACCGCCGTTGACGGCCCTGCCTGTCTTTGCTAATGAGTAGTCAAGGCGGGCGTAACCTGTTTATTTCAGCCCTGACTCACGCCTCGAATACATACCTGGACAAACGCCTAAAGGCTTCCTCCACCCGAGAAAAGGGCAGCGCTAAATTCATGCGTATGGAACATTCTCCGTGGAAGGGGCGGCCGTCCTGCCAGGCTACGCCTACGTCCCAGCCGGCTTCCAGAAGCTCATCCAGGGCTTTCCCTGTATCATGGCACCACTGGCTGCAGTCCAGAAAGAGCATATAAGTTCCCTGGGGGCGGCCGACCCGGACGCCGGGGAAATGTTCCTGTATATAAGTGCAGGCGAAGTCTGCATTTTTTGTCAGTACTTGGCGGAGTTCATCCAGCCATTCCTGTCCTTCCGGACTGTAGGCGCCCATCAATCCGTACATAGAGCAGATGTTCATGCTGTTGTAGTGAGTCTTTTCGCTGACAGAGCGCACCCGGTCCCGGAGGGTGGGGTGGTAGATAATATGGTAGCTGCCGACGAGCCCGGCCAGGTTAAAGGTTTTGCTGGGGGCGTAGAGGGCAATGGTGCGGTTTTTGGCGTAGTCGCTTACGGACTGAGTGGGAATGTGGCGATATCCTTCCAGAGTCAGGTCTGACCAGATTTCATCTGAAATAACAATACAGTCATTTTTTTCGTAGACTTCCATGGCTTTTTCGATTTCCCAGCGCTCCCATACCCGCCCGCAGGGATTATGGGGGCTGCAAAATACCGCCGTGTGGATGCGGTGTTCTCTCAGCTTTGCGTCCATATCCACAAAATCCATCCGCCAGATACCGTTTTCGTCCAGCTTCAGAGGGCTGTGTATAATTTTAAAGCCGTTCGCCAGAATGCTTCCTGTAAAGCCGATATAAGTAGGGCTGTGAAGCAGGACACAGTCGCCCGGAGCTGCGAAAGCCCGCAGGGCCGATACCACGCCTCCTAAGACGCCGTTTTCATAGCCGATGCAGTCCCGGCTAAGGCCCGTGACTTTGTTGCGGCTTTCCTGCCATCGGATGATGGAATCATAGTATTCATCCCTGGGATTGAAGTAGCCAAAGGCTGGATGGCTGATCCGTTTGGCGATGGCTTCCTGCACGGCCGGAGCCGTGGGAAAGTTCATATCAGCCACCCACATGGGAATTGCGTCAAATCCCTCTCTGGGACTTTTGGGGGCGCCGGGATTTTTGCCAAGGCTGTCTACGGCCAGGGCGTCTTTTCCGCGGCGGTCAATTACAGATGAAAAATCGTATTTCATAAAGGTTTCTCTCCTGTCTGCGAAGTAAGCCGGATTCACATGGGATAAATGCACAGCTTGGCTCCAGGTTCTGTATTTTGAAGAATCTTTATCATGTCTTTCTCACTGACAGCCACGCAGCCTCCGGTGTAAGGCTTTAAGCCAAAGCAATGGAAAAAGATGGCTGAGCCCATTCCGTAGACACATTCCTTGTTGTGGTCTGTAAACATTCCATAATTGTAGTGAGGAACAAAGTCTATAAGATGTTCCCCTTGGCAGTCATGAGGCTTTTCACGGATGTCAATGAGCTGGTTATAATAATGCTCATCTCCGCACAGGTAGTGAAATGGAGTGACTTTGACATAATCCATGGCTGTGCCGGGATTGTCTTTGATACCAAAGGCGCCGGGCAGATTGTAGACTCCAATCGGTGTCTTCTGGTCGCCCTCCCGGACCTTTCCGATTCCTTCTTTTCCCACATGGCCGGGACAGCTTAAAATGCAGTCCCAGCCTTTTTCTGTCTTCTGATAGAGAAAGACCTGTGCGCTCCTGCAGCCCGTATACTTTACAAAGATAAGCTGACGAACCGAAGGGTCGCTTTGGTATCTGGAGAGCAGACGGCTCCAGCGGTCTCTTTTTACTTTGTTGTTCAATTTATTTTCCTTCTTCCAGCATCAAATTATTCGCCCAGAAAATATTTTCCGTATGCGTCTGCGGCTTTGATGGCGGCAGCCACGGATTCAGGGGTGACTTCAAAGGGCATATTGTGGAGCGTGTCGTTTTCGGCACAGGCTGCCTTGGCCACTGCCATAATTTTTTCATCTGTGGCTTCTTTTACGCCAAGCTGCTCAAGGGTTACGGGAAGACCTACCTCGATGCAGAAATCTAAGATTTCCTCCAGATCCTCTGCGGGAACATTTTCCAGGACAAGCTGCGTAAGGGTTCCGAAAGCCACTTTCTCTCCGTGGTACATGGAATGGCATTCCTCCAGAACGGTCAGGCCGTTGTGGATGGCGTGGGCGCCTGCCAGGCCGGCGCTTTCAAAGCCGATGCCGGACAGGAGCGTGTTTGCCTCAATGACCTTCTCCACCGCCGTGGTGCAGGCTCCGGCCTCCAGAGCGATCTTGGCCTTTACTCCTTCTTCCATCAAAGTGTCAAAGCACAGTCGGGCCAGAGCCATGGCGGCCTCTGTGGTTTTCCCGCCGGCGCAGGATGTGGCCTGGCTTCGCTGGCAGGCACGGGCTTCAAAGTAAGTTGCCAGGGCGTCCCCCATACCAGCCACGGTCAGGCGAACCGGGGATTTGGCGATAATTTCCGTATCCATAAGCACTAGATTTGGGTTGGCGGGAAGGAAGAGATACTCTTCAAACACGCCTTCATCGGTGTAAAGAACAGAGAGGGCGCTGCAGGGAGCGTCGGTGGAAGCGATGGTGGGGCAGATCAGGACGGGAACCTTCTGGTAATAGGCCACTGCCTTGGCCGTGTCAAAAATCTTCCCGCCGCCGATCCCAATTACCAGATCACAGTCCTTTTCCTTCATGACCGAAGTAAGGCGGCTGATTTCGTTTTTGCTGCACTCTCCATTAAAGAAATCAAATTCAGTTGCGCAGTCCTGATTTTTAAAGCTGTCTTCAATCTCAGAGCCAATCCGCTTATAGCCGCCCTTACTGATCAGAATAAGGGCCTTTTTGCCGTAGCCTGCGGCATAAGCGCCTAATTTTTTCATTTCTCCCGGGCCCTGTATATATTTGGAGGGGCTGATTAATATTTTACTCATAATGAATCTCCTTTCCAGTTTTATTTTATCCTTCCGGATTCTTTGATTTTAGGATGTTTAGGGCGAAAGGTATTTCGACCTGGTATCATTTTATTATGATTTGGGGAAGTATGCAAGGAAATCATAGAGTGGGGATTTAAAATGACGTATTGCCAGGGATAGGCCTGCGTGGTATTATTTTCTAAAAGCGGCATGAGGAGGAGAAAAAATGCGACTGTTGTTTATCCGGCATGGGGATCCGGATTACGTAAATGATACCCTTACGGAAAAGGGGCATAAAGAGGCTATGCTCCTGGCCGGAATTGCTGACAGGCTGGATCTGGGCACCTGTTTTGTGTCGCCTCTGGGACGCGCCAGGGATACCGCCTCGTATTCTCTGGAGAAAACAGGAAAAGAGGGAACTGTGCTGAACTGGCTTGCGGAATTTCCGGCCAGGGTGGATTTGAATTTGTCTGAAGAGCTTCAGAAAGCCTATGGGGACTGTAAGAAGTTTAACGGGAAGTATATTCCAAGGATTCCCTGGGATGTGCTTCCTTCTTATTGGACGGCCCATCCGGAATACGTGCATGGGGAAGAATGGAGAAATTCTGAGATTGCCAGGTGCAGCGATATGGCGGAAGTATATGACTCTGTTACGAAGGAATTCGACAACTTTCTGGCTGAACATGGGTATGTGCGGGATGGACTGCGATACAAAGTTCTGCGGGAATCCAAAGAGACCGTCACTTTTTTCTGCCATTTTGCCATTACATGTGTGTTTTTGTCCCACCTGTGGAACGTCTCGCCCTTTGTGCTGTGGCACAGTCTGGTGCTGGCGCCCACTTCTGTGTCTGAGATTGTTACCGAAGAGAGAGAAAAGGGATGTGCGTACTTCCGGGCCGCAAAGCTGGGGGATCAGTCCCATCTGTTTATTGCAGGGGAAAAACCTTCCTTCGCAGCAAGATTCTGTGAGGTATTTTCTGATAAAGGACACAGGCATTAAGAGAAAGGAGAGGAGGGGCTTCCCTCTGAAAAATATGGAAGAGAAAGTAATTAAAATAGCCTTGCTTGGACTTGGAACTGTGGGGTACGGAACGTACAAGGTATTAAAAAGCCAGGAGCCGGAAATGGAAAAAAAGATCGGCGCCAGGCTGGAGATTAAGAAAATTTTAGTGCGCAACGTAGAGAAGGCGGCTGCCCGGGTGGAAGATCCGTCTTTGGTTACAGATTCCTGGGAAGAAATCCTGGAGGATCCGGAGATTGAGATTGTGGCAGAGCTTATGGGCGGGCTGGAGCCTGCAGGGACTTATATAGAGCAGGCCCTCCAGGCAGGCAAACATGTGGTGACGGCCAATAAAGATTTGTTGGCGGCTAATCACGGAAAGCTTTTGGATCTGGCAGGAGAAAAGAAGTGCGATCTCTTATTTGAGGCTGCGGTGGCTGGGGCAATTCCAGTGATCACCCCTTTGAAGCAGTCTCTGGCAGCCAATCACCTGGATGAGATCATGGGGATTGTCAACGGCACCACCAATTTTATCCTTACTAAGATGACCCAAGATGGGATGGAGTTTTCAGAAGCTCTGGCTCTTGCCGCAGAGCTTGGGTATGCGGAAGCGGATCCAACTGCGGATATCGAGGGACTGGATGCCGGGAGAAAGGTGGCTATTTTGGCCTCTATTGCCTACAACTCCAGAGTCTCTTTTGAGGATGTATATACAGAGGGGATTACAAAGATTACAGCACGGGATATGAAGTATGCCAGGGAGATGGGATGCGTTATTAAACTGATTGGCATGAGCCGCTATGACGGGGAGAAAATCGAGGCATATGTAGCGCCTATGCTGATTCCTCAGTCTCATCCTCTTGCTTCGGTAAATGATGCTTATAATGCGGTTTTTGTCCATGGGGATGCGGTGGGAGACGCCATGTTTTTTGGAAAAGGGGCTGGCGAGCTGCCTACGGCCAGCGCCGTAGCTGGGGATCTTTTTGAGATTGCCAGAAATATTCTGCATGGCTGCTGCGGAAGGATTGCCTGCACCTGCTATAAGCACCTTCCTGTAAGACCTATGAAAGAGGTAAAGAGCCGGTATTTCATAAGGATTCTGGTGGAGGACCGATCAGGCGTGCTGGCAGAGCTGGCGGCGGTGTTCGCTCAGTTTAAGGTCAGCGTGGAGCAGGTGATGCAGAAAAAGAAACAGAGTGAGTGGGCGGAGCTGGTGATTATCACCGAGGAAGTAAAGGAAGGAGATATGGAGCAGGCCCTTCAGTCCATCCGGTGTAAGTCATGCACCCGGGAAATTTCCTCTGTGATCCGTGCCTACGGAGAAAAGTAGAGAGAGCAAAAAAGGGATCTGATAGCAAAGGTGAAATAGCATTTCTGCCAGCTTGACTTTCCCAGTCTTGACAGCTATAATGATTTTGAGTTTTTGAGTACAGTTTCCGAATGAGAAAACAGATATTCGGATTTTCCCAGGCGGCATTTCCAAAAGGGAAAGGCCGCCTGTTGTCGTCTTGAAAGCATGGTTCGGTCGGCGCTGACCGTGTGCCGCTGGCATGCAGCACCCCTTGCGGCGTTCGCCAAATATCCATGCAAACACAAGGTGAATTGCCGCTTGCCGGCAAGAGAAAGCAGCCTGGATTGCGGCAGCTTGACTCGTTGCCTGCGGGAATAATAAAAGTGAGGAAAAGTAAATGACAGAAAACCAGCCTTTTTTTGGAAAGCGTAAGGATACGGACAAAGGGATTTTAGTCGTCAGCTTTGGTACCAGCTATCCGGAAACCAGGGAAAAGACCATTGACAAAATTGAGGAAGAGATTCAAAAGGCTTGTCCGGATTTTGCGGTTTACCGGGCCTGGACCAGCGGAATGATTATCAGAAAGATTCTCAAGCGGGACGGTATCCGCATTTTTACCGTGACAGAAGCCATGGAGCAGATGCGCCTGGACGGTATTCAGGAGGTGGTGGTTCAGCCCACCCATGTTCTGAATGGGATTGAGAACGATCAGATGATACAGGATGCCATGGCCTTTGAAAAGGATTTTGGCAGGATTGTGTTTGGTTCCCCCCTTTTGACCTCTCAGGAGGATAATGAGCGTGTGATTCAGGCAGTGACAGAGGAGATGCCACTGAAAGAAGATGAGGCCCTTGTCTTTATGGGACATGGGACGACTCATTTTGCCAATTCTATTTATGCTGCTCTGGATTATCAGTTTAAGGACAGAGGATATAAGAATATATTTATGGGTACGGTGGAAGCATATCCAAGCATGGAGTCCCTGATGAAGCTGGTCCGTCAGAATTCACCCAGAAGAGTGATCCTTGCCCCCTTTATGATTGTGGCGGGAGATCATGCCTCCAACGATATGTCCGGGGATGAGGATTCTTGGAAGGCTGAGTTTGAGGCGGCAGGCTTTCAGGTAGAGTGCCGAATGAAGGGACTGGGGGAATACCCGGAAATCCGCCGGATTTTTATTGATCATGTTCAGGATGCGGTGCAGACTGGAATGAGTAAATAGCAGTCAGGGGTTAAGGAGCTGTTGAGATGGGAATACAGATGATCGGCATTGACCATAACCGGGCAGTGCTGGATGTACGTATGATTTTTTCTTTTACAAAGAAGGATGCAGGAGCGGCAGTGGAAGCGCTGAAGCAGGTGCCGGGGATCGAGGGTTGTGTTCTGCTCTCCACCTGCAACCGCATGGAACTTTGGGCGAGTACGGACGATACCTTTTCCGGCTCGCTCTTTGAATGGCTGTGCAGGCACAGAGAGGTATCACCGCAGAAATATGAGGAATATTTTATCAGCAGAAGAGACAGGGAAGCCGTGCATCATCTCTTTCGCCTTGCTGGAGGGCTTGAATCGAAAATTCTGGGGGAGGATCAGATTGTCACTCAGGTAGGGGACGCCCTGGCGCTGGCCAGAGAGCATTATGCTGCGGATCATGTGCTGGAGACACTGTTTCGGCAGGCGGTGACGGCAGCTAAAAAAGTAAAGACCAATGTGGCCTTATCTCCCTCCGATACTTCCGTGGTGCGGACGGCCATACAGACTCTGAGACAGAAGGGCATGGAGTTTCAGGGGAAAAAATGTCTTGTGATCGGCAATGGCGTGATGGGAAAATTGGCTGCCACCCAGCTTCGGGAGCAGGGAGCCGACGTGACGGTTACGGTAAGGCAGTACCGCAGCGGAATTGTGGAGATTCCAAGAGACTGCAGCAGAATTGATTATGGGAAGCGGATGGAACTTTTTGGTGCTTCAGATTATGTGGTGAGCGCTACGGTGAGTCCGAATTATACCCTGACCAGAGAACTGATAGAACCCAGGCTGAATGGCCCTGTGACGCTGATAGACCTTGCGGTTCCCAGAGACATAGATCCGAAAGCAGCCGGCCTTGCGGGAGTGACTCTGTACGACATAGACTGTTTTCAGGAGGAGGCCAGAAGCGAAGAGCAGAAAAAGGCTATCCAGGAGGCGGAAAAGATCTTTGAAGAGCAAATGGAAGAATTTTATGTCTGGTATGAATGCAGGGATATGATTCCCAAGATTCAGGAGATTAAGGAAAAGGCGGCTCTGGATCTGGGGCTTCGGCTTCAGAGGAAGGTCCGCAGCCTTCCAGTGACCCAGGGAGAACAGGAGAAGCTTCAGGATGAGATTCAGTCAGCGGCGGTGAGGGCCGTCAATAAAATGTTGTTTGGGCTCAGGGACAATATGGGAGCCGGCACCTTCCGGGAATGCCTGGATGCTCTGGAGCAGGTTTATGGAGACAGTCAAATTATTAAGACGTGATGAAGGAGGCTTTGGATGGCGAAGAGGATTTGTATGGGAAGCCGTGAAAGCCGTCTGGCAGTGATTCAGGCGGAGCTGGTACGGGATGCGGTAAAAGAGAAACTTCCCGAAGCAGAGGTTTCTATTCTAACTATGAAAACTTCCGGAGACCGGATTTTAGACAAATCCCTTGACAAAATCGGAGGGAAAGGCCTTTTCGTAAAGGAGCTGGACCGTGCGCTGTCAGAAGGGATTACAGATCTGTCGGTGCACAGCTTAAAAGATGTCCCTATGGAACTGCCGGAGGAACTGCCCTTGGTGGCTTTTTCAAAGAGGGAGGATCCCAGGGACGTGCTGGTACTCCCGGAAGGGTGTGCGGAGATTGATTTTACAAAGCCCATCGGATGTTCCAGCCGCCGCAGGATGGTTCAGTTTAAGAAACTTTATCCGCAGGCAAAATTTAAGATGATCCGGGGGAATGTCCTCACCAGGCTCTCCAAAGTAGATTCCGGGGAGTATGCCGGGACGATTTTGGCGGCAGCGGGCCTGATGCGCCTGGGCCTTCAGGAACGAATCAGCCGGTATTTCTCCGTGGATGAGATGATTCCGGCGGCGGGGCAGGGAATTCTCGCCGTGCAGGGCAGAGCAGGGGAAGACCATTCTTTTTTGGAGGATTATAATGACAAAAGTTCTCAGGCATGTGCTACGGCAGAGCGTGCGTTTGTCAGAGGCATAGGCGGAAATTGCTCTTCTCCCATCGCTGCTTTCGCCCAGATACAGGGAAATACTTTAAGTCTCCATGCCCTTTATCAGGAGGAAGAGACGGGCAAGGTCTATGAGGGGCGGCTTTTGGGAAGCTTTGACCAGGGAGAAAAGACGGGAACGGATCTCTCTCAAATGATTCTGGAAGAGATCCGGCGTGACAGGGAAGAAAGAAAAAGCTGGGGAAAGGTTTGGCTGGTGGGCGCAGGGCCCGGGGATCCTGGCCTTTTTACCATCAAGGGGCAGGAGGTTCTTAAGAACGCCCAGGTTGTGGTGTATGACGCACTGGTGAGTGAAAGTGTTTTGGGAATGATTCCTCAGGAGGCCGAGCAGATCAACGTAGGAAAACGCTCCAGCCATCATCTGATGCCCCAGGAGCAGATCAGCCGGCTTTTGGCCAGGAAAGCCAAGGAAGGAAAACGTGTGGTGCGTTTAAAAGGCGGAGATCCCTTCCTCTTTGGACGGGGAGGGGAAGAGCTGGAAGTCCTGGCAGGGGAAGGGATCTCCTACGAGGTGGTTCCAGGGGTGACTTCCGCTCTGGCAGTGCCGGCCTACCAGGGAATTCCAGTGACTCATAGAGATTACTGTTCCTCCGTACATATTATTACGGGACATAAGAAGGAGGGGCAGGAGTATGATATAGATTTCGAAGCCCTTGTCCGCACCAAGGGAACGTTAATCTTCCTGATGGGAGCCGCTTCTTTGGAGGCAATTTGCCGGGGTCTGATTAAAGCTGGAATGGATCCACAGATGCCTGCGGCTTTTCTCTCCCAGGGAACCAGGGCTTCCCAGGAGCGGATTGTGGCGGATGTGGCTTCCCTGCCGGAAAAAGTTTTCCAAGGCCCGGTCAAGACACCGGCCATTATCGTGGTAGGAGAAGTCTGCCGGCTGGCGGAACGCTTTGCCTGGGTAGAAAAACTGCCATTAGGAGGGGTAAAGGTTCTTGTGACCAGGCCTAAAGAGCTGGCAGGGACTACTTCAGGAAAACTGCGCAGCCTGGGGGCGGAGGTACTGGAGCTTCCAGCCATCCGTACCGTTTTAAGACAGGATAATATTCAGCTTGAAAAGGCTCTCTCCCGTCTGAATGCTTTTGACTGGATCGTCTTCACAAGCCCCACTGGGGTACGTCTCTTTTTTGAAGAGCTGAAAAAGAGGAAGCTGGATGTGCGAAGCATTGGAGGGGCCAAGGTCGCAGTGATTGGAAGCGGCTCCGAGAGGGAATTGGAAAAATACGGATTGTACGGGGATCTGATTCCTCAGGTCTATGACGGGGAGCATTTGGGAAAGGAACTGGCCGCTGTGTGCAGGGCTGGCGAGAAAGTGCTGATTCCCAGGGCTGCTGTGGGAAACCAGAAGCTTACGGAATCTCTTAAGGCAGTGGAAGGTCTGGAGATTTGGGACGTGCCCCTTTATGATACGCTGTACGGGGAAGAGAACCCTCAGGAATCAGGCTGTCCTCTTGATATCCCAGGAATCCTGGAGAGAGGAGAACTGGATTACGTAGTGTTTACCAGCGCTTCCACGGTGCGGGGCTTCGAGGCTGCTGCCGGGGATATAGATTACAGTAAAGTGAAGGCGGTCTGCATCGGCGCCCAGACGAAAGCGGCGGCCGATGCCTTGGGCATGCAGACCTGGGTGGCCCCGAAAGCCACCATAGACAGCCTTATTGAGAAGCTGGCAGAGATACAAAATCTTGACATCCCCGGGAAATAAGGTATTATTATAGAAGAAAGTGCGAGGAATCCGGTGAGAATCCGGAACAGTCACCACTACTGTAAGGCGGACGAAAAGACATGAAGCCACTGGCAGGAAGCAGCCCCTGAGATTTTACGGAGGCAGGCGGCCGGGAAGGCGTCTTGGAGGAAGAAGCCCAGTCAGGATATTCGCATTATAAGGATTCTTGTTTCCGGGATGGGGAGACAGGCCCGAAATTGTGAGGATGGAAGGCGCTCCGTACGGAGCGCCTTTTTACTTTAAAAGCCAGTCTCGGTGTGCAGACAGCAGGGCGCACTTGTGCGACATGCTGTCTGGGCACCAGAGACGCTAACCCGTATGAGCATGGAGGGCGATAGCCCGGAATGCGAATACGGGTAGGGCGCTGCGTGCCAGTGGCACGCGTTTAGCGCCGACCGAAGCGGAGCGGAGACTTGCGGGAGCGCCAAAGGCGCAGAGCAATCCGTGGCTTTTATGCGTAGTGGTGCCTGCGCCAGCAGGCATGGGAGTTTACTATAAAAGCCAGTCTCGGTGTGCGGAGCAATCCTTGGCTTTTATGCGCAGCGGTGCCTGCGCCAGCAGGCATGTACGTTTACTCTATAAGAATTTTGTCTGTTATGAGTTTTTGAGAAAAGAGGTAATAGAAATGGATTTGACAATCAGACCCAGAAGACTTAGAAACGGGGAAACCCTGAGGAAAATGGTGCGGGAGACCAGAATGGATCCATCCTCTCTGATTTACCCCATCTTCGTGAGGGAAGGAGAGGGGATTGCGGAAGAGATCCCTACCATGCCCGGGCAGTACCGGTACAGTGTTGACCGGATGGGTGAAAAACTGAACAGCCTAAAAGAAGCAGGCGTTTCCAGCGTGATTCTGTTTGGAATTCCAGACTATAAGGATGAGGTGGGAAGCGGCGCCTGGGCTGAGGACGGAATTGTCCAGAAGGCTCTGGGCAGGATGAAGAAGGATTTCCCCGATATGTATGCCATTACAGATGTGTGCATGTGTGAATATACCTCCCACGGCCACTGCGGCGTTCTCTGCGGCCACGAGGTGGACAATGACAAAACCCTGGAGCTTTTGTCCAAGACGGCTCTTTCTCATGTACAGGCTGGAGCCGATATGGTGGCCCCTTCTGATATGATGGACGGAAGAGTAAGCGCGATCCGAAAGACACTGGATCAGGCCGGGTTTACCATGACGCCTATTATGTCCTATGCGGTAAAATATGCTTCCGGTTTTTACGGGCCTTTCAGGGATGCGGCCGGCTCTGCTCCTGCCTTTGGAGACAGGAAGGGTTATCAGATGGATTACCACAACAGCCGGGAAGCCATCAAGGAAGCCCTCTTGGATGTGGAGGAAGGAGCCGATCTTGTGATGGTGAAGCCTGCCATGACTTACCTGGATCTGGTGGCCAAAGTAAAGGAGGCCGTGAAGGTGCCTGTGGCGGCCTACAGTGTCAGCGGAGAGTACGCCATGATTAAAGCCGGGGCGGCCCTTGGATACATAGAAGAGGATAAGATGATCTGTGAAACGGCAGTCAGCGCTTATCGGGCAGGGTGCGATCTGTATCTGACCTACTATGCGGAGGAGATTGCCAGATTTATGAAGGAAGGGAGAATCGGCTGATGACACAGTCAGAAAGATTATTTGAGAGGGCCTGCCGGGTGATTCCAGGAGGCGTAAACAGTCCGGTGCGGGCCTTTGGCTCCGTGGGAGAGACACCAAGATTCATTCAGTCCGCTGAGGGAGCCTATATGACCGATGCGGACGGAATCCGCTATCTGGATTTTGTGGGTTCCTGGGGGCCTATGATATTGGGACATAATGCGCCCGTTGTGCGGGAGGCTGTCATAAAAGCGTGTGAGAGGGGATTAAGCTACGGGGCAGCCACAGAGTATGAGGTAGAGATTGCGGAGCTGATCTGCTCTTCCGTACCGAATATAGAGATGATCCGCATGGTAAATTCCGGGACAGAGGCAGTGATGAGCGCTATCCGGGCTGCCAGAGGATATACAGGGCGAGATAAAATTGTGAAATTTATGGGCTGCTACCACGGACACTCTGATGCCCTTCTGGTACAGGCTGGGTCGGGTGTCATGACGGCGGGGGTGCCGGACAGCGCCGGAGTGCCGGCGGGATGTACCAAAGACACACTCTCGGCTGTCTATAATGACTTGGACTCCGTGAGAAAGCTTTTTGAAGAATTTCCTCAGGAAATCGCGGCGGTGATTGTGGAGCCGGCAGCGGCAAATATGGGTGTAGTGCCGCCCGAAGAAGGGTTCCTTCCAGGGCTTAGGCAGCTTTGCACCCGCTATGGGGCGGTTCTCATTTTTGATGAGGTGATAACTGGTTTCAGACTGGGCTTTACAGGGGCCCAGGGATATTACGGTGTGGATGCGGATCTGGTGACATATGGTAAGATCATCGGTGCGGGGATGCCCGTGGGAGCATACGGAGGGAAGAAGGAGATCCTTTCCATGGTAGCGCCCGCAGGCCCCGTCTACCAGGCGGGAACCTTAAGCGGAAACCCTGTGGCCATGCAGGCAGGACTGGCCCAGCTTACCTACCTGAAAGAACATCCGCAAGTCTATACAGAGCTGAATGAAAAGGGAAACTGGTTTTTTGAAGAACTGAAGAAAACTGCGGAAGCTTCCAAGCTGGAATGCCAGGTAAACCATACCGGTTCTCTGGGCAGTATCTTCTTTACCAAGGTACCGGTGAAGGACTACGCTTCAGCCAAGACTTCCGACACAGAGCTTTTTGCCTCCTGGTTCCGGTTTATGCTGAACCGCCAGTATTATTTTGCCCCCTCTCAGTTTGAAGCAATTTTTCTGTCTGCGGCCCACACAAAAGAAGAGCTGCAGAGAGTCCTTGAGGATGGGAAGGAATTTTTTGAGAGCATATGATGCATTTAGTGACAGGGGGAAGCGGAAGCGGCAAATCCGCCTATGCGGAGGAACAGATTCTTAAGTCCCCTGAGAAAAAAAGAATTTATATAGCGACTATGCTGCCCTTCGGGGAAGAGGGGCGGCAGCGGGTGGAGCGCCACCGAAGAATGCGGAAGGATAAAGGATTTGAGACCGTAGAATGCTACACGGGACTTTCCGACCTGCGGCTTCAGGAGGATTGTGCGGTTTTGCTGGAATGCGTTTCCAACCTTACAGCGAATGAGATGTATCAGGAAGAGGGCGCCGGGGAGGATACTTTTCAGGCCGTCACCCAGGGAATCCGCAGCCTGAATAGGCAGGCGGGAACGCTGGTGGTGGTAACCAATGAAGTGTTCTCCGATGGGATTTGTTATGATCCCTCCACCATGAAATATATGGAAACCTTAGGTAAGATTAACCAGTATCTTGCAGGGGAAGCGGATCAGGTGACAGAGGTGGTATACGGAATCCCTCTCTCTCTGAAAAAAGGGGACGTATGATGAAGCGGTTATTGAACAGTTTTGGTATTGCTTTTTCCATGTATTCCAGGATTCCTATGCCCCAATGCCAGTGGAGCCAGGAAAATATGGAGTATGTGATGTGCTTTTTTCCATGGATCGGCCCTGTGATCGGGCTACTCTGTGTTGGCTGGAGCTTTTTAGCGCAGGCGGCGGACATAAACGCTCCTTTGAGAAATGCGGTTCTGCTGCTGCTGCCCCTTGCGGTGACCGGCGGAATCCATCTGGACGGGATGCTGGACACTTCCGATGCCTTAAGCTCCTGGCGGCCTGTGGAGAAAAGAATAGAAATCCTTAAGGATTCCCATGCGGGGGCATTTGCCATTATCATCTGCTGCAGCTATTTTCTGCTGCTTTATGGGATTGCGGATTCTGTCACAGCGGAGATGATGCCGGTGTACGGGGCGGTTTTCCTGGTATCACGGTCTCTCAGCGCATTTTCAGTGGTTACCTTTCCGAAGATGAAGAAAAAAGGCACCGTAGCTGATTTCTCAGAAAAGGCCAGGACCAGGCGGATTCAGATCACCTCTCTAGTCTATGTACTGGCTGCTTTTATCTGGATGGCAGGCTGGAATCTCTGGTACGGGGGCTGGGCCATGGCTGGAGCAGCTCTGACCTTTGCATATTATTACCGGATGTCTGTGAAAAATTTTGGGGGAATCAACGGAGATCTGGCAGGCTGGTTTCTGTCTGTCTGTGAGCTTGTGATGCCCTTTTTTATGGTGGCAGGAGATTTGATTCTCAGAATATAGAAATGAGGAGGAGCGAATGAAGCTGGTGACAGGCGGAGCCTTCCAGGGAAAACTTGGCTGGGCGAAGAGAGAATACCATCTTCAGGAAGGATGGATCGACGGAGAGACCTGTAAGATGGAAGAAATCTGGAACTGCGGCGGTATTTTCAGATTTCATGAATATATCAAGAGAGCGTTGGAAATGGGGATGCTGACCCGGGAGGAAGAAGGGGATGAATTTGTCAGAAAGCTCTATGAGAGAAATCCCTGCCTTGTGATTGTGACTGATGAATTAGGCTATGGAATTGTGCCTGTAGAGCCCTTTGACAGGCTTTACAGAGAGAGAACGGGAAGGATCTGTACCGGGCTTGCCGCTTTATCCAAGGAGGTTGTCCGGGTGGTCTGCGGCATTGGAATAAAGCTGAAGGAAGCGGAGGAAGAGGAACATGATTAAGACAGTGATCTTGGATCTGGACGACACTCTGTATGATTATCAGGGAGGAAACCGTCTGGGAATAGCTGCCCTGAAAAAGTACTGCCGGGAGCATTTCAGGATGGAGGAAGACGTTTTCCAGGAGAAGATGGAAGAGGCCTGGCTGACGGTGTCAGAACGTATGGGCACAGCCAGAGCCTCTGTACATAACCGGCTGATTCGTTATCAATGTTTTCTGGAATCCATCCATGAGCCAGTATTTCTCCATGCCAGGAAGATGTACCATACATACTGGGACACTCTGCTGGATCATATGAAGTTAAACGAAGGCGCCGGAGAATGGATGAGACAGCTTCGCAATCAGGGGATTCAGGTGGGCATGGCCACCAACATGACCGCCTATATTCAGTACCGAAAGGTAGAACGTCTTGGAATCGGGCCGCTTCTGGACTGGATCGTTACCAGTGAAGAAGTAGGAGTAGAAAAGCCGGATCCGAGAATTTTCCGGGTCTGCGTGGAAAAAAGCGGTGTTTCCTCTGGAGAATGTCTGTTTGTGGGCGATAATCTCAGGGGAGATATAGAAGGCGCTATGAGGGCAGGGATGAATGCTATGCTTTATGATCCAGGCTTTCATGTAAAAGAAAAAGAGGGACTGCCCTACCGGGTGATTCATTCTTTCCGGGAATGCCTGGCAGAAGATTTTTGTTTATAATTTGCAGAAGGGAAGAGAGACATGTATTTTCCTGTCTTTATTGATTTGTCACAGAAAAAAGTGCTGGTTGTAGGGGGTGGCGCCATTGCCTCCAGGAGAGTTGGAACCCTGAGTGGGTTTGCGGGGCATATTACGGTGCAGGCTTTGGAGATTTCGGAAGAAATCCGCGGCCTGGCTGCACATTTTCCTATTGCCCTTCGCCGGGAAGCTTTTTCCCCGGAGGCTCTCCTGGGAATGGATCTGGTGCTGGCCGCTACCAACGATCCGGAGCTGAACTGCAGGATTGCCAAGCTCAGCAGAGAACAGGGGATTCCTGTCAATGTATGCAGCAAAAAAGAAGAGTGCGACTTTTTCTTTCCCTCTGTGATACAGAGAGGGGATCTAGTGATCGGAATCAATGCTTCCGGAAAAAATCACAGTCTTGTAAAGAAGACAAGACAGGAGCTGGAGGAGTTTTTAAAAAAATGAAGTTTCTGTTTGCGTCGCTGGCGGCGGTTATTTTGGGATTTACAGCCGATCTGGTTTTTGGGGATCCTTCATCCAGGTTCCACCCGATCTGCCTGATCGGAAATTTTATATCTTATATGGAGAAGGCTGCAAGAAAACTTTTCCCCAAAACTCCAGAAGGAGAGAGAGGGGGAGGCGTCTTCTGCGGAATTACGGTGATTCTGGTTTCTGCGGGAATCCCCCTGCTTCTTCTTATATTTGCCTACAGAGTTTCCCTGCTGCTGGGAATGGCAGCCGAGGCTGTTTTGTGTTTTTTTGCCCTGTCGGCCAGAACCCTGGAGAGAGAAAGCATGAATGTGGCAAAGGCCCTGGAAGAGGAAGGGCTGGAAGCAGGCAGAAAGGCTGTGTCCAGGATTGTGGGGAGAGACACCGAAAGCCTTACCAGAGAAGGCGTGATTAAGGCGGCCGTGGAGACGGTGGCTGAAAATTATTCTGATGGGGTGGCGGCTCCCCTGTTTTATATGTTTCTTTTGGGGGCACCTGGAGGATATTTTTATAAAAGCATAAATACCATGGATTCCATGCTTGGCTATAAAAATGAAAGGTATCTGAACTTTG